>Ga0208303_1000351_pt1 | contig 18928 bp, 18 predicted proteins | sample CB_VirMetaG_2_FD_184537 | JGI IMG/M metagenome (GOLD analysis project Ga0208303, IMG submission 184537) | Freshwater to marine saline gradient viral communities from Chesapeake Bay - CB_1504_2 Viral MetaG (SPAdes) (version 4) | ecosystem: Environmental > Aquatic > Marine > Coastal | place: USA... | reverse complement strand
ACACCTTGGGCATAACTTAAAAGGAGATCGACATGACAACTGAAGACAAAAAGGTTATCATCACGATTAACGAAGTAGACTACACCGAAGACCAATTAACTGATGCACAGAAACTAATGATTAACCACATCAACTCTCTGCAACAGAAGATCAACTCAGCAGAGTTTAACTTAGATCAACTAAAGGTCGGCAAGGATGCTTTTGTAAACATGCTGACAGCTTCGCTTGAAGCAGAGCCACAGGCAGTCGAAGACGCAGCCTAATACATGGCAACCCTAGAGCAAATACGTACAGCAGCAGAGACAGATCTTGTCACCTTCATTAAGCTCGTTGCACCTGAGCAAGTCCTAGGGCAATGCCATGAGGAGGTAGCTAACTGGTGGACAAGACCTGATTCCAAGTCTCATCAGCTACTCTTGTTCCCTCGTGACCATGGTAAGTCAAGATTAATTGCTTATCGTGTAGCTTGGGAGTTGACAAAGAACCCAACTTTACGTATACTGTATATATCTGCCACTGCTAACCTAGCGGAAAAGCAGTTAGGGTTTATCAAAGGCATTCTTACCTCTGAGATATACTCTCGTTATTGGCCTGACCATGTACATCCTGATGACGGTAAGCGTACCAGGTGGACTAACTCAGAAATTATGTTAGACCACCCAGACAGGAAGAAAGAGAATGTCCGTGATCCGTCTATCTTTACTGGTGGTCTCACTACTTCTCTTACAGGGATGCACTGCGATATTGCTGTCCTCGATGACGTAGTTGTTTATGAGAATGCCTACACAGGTGAAGGTAGAAACAAAGTAAAGAGCCAGTATTCTCTGTTGTCATCTATCGAAGGGGCGGATGCTAAGGAGTGGGTCGTAGGCACCAGATACCACCCAGCAGACTTGTATAATGATCTCCTCCAAATGGTAGAGGATCAGTATGACGACGAAGGACAGAAGATAGGTGAGGACAACATCTACGAGATCTTCGAACGTCCTGTGGAGGACAGAGGGGATGGCACAGGCCAGATGCTTTGGCCCCGCAGTCAACGTAAGGATGGTAAGTGGTTTGGTTTTGACATACGTGTCCTAGCTAAGAAACGAGGGCAATACCTAGACCGTGGACAATTCAGAGCACAGTACTACAATGACCCAAGTGATCCTGACAACGTACCTGTAGGCTCCGATAAGTTCCAGTACTATGACCGTAAACACTTGGTCTTAGATAACGGTAAGTGGTTCTATAAAGATAATCGCCTGAACGTATTTGCTGCTGTTGACTTTGCATTTAGTTTGTCAAAGAAGGCTGACTATACAGCCATTGTCATCGTAGGGATAGACGCAGAGAATAACGTATACGTATTAGATATTGATCGTTTCCGTACTGACCGTATATCGGATTACTTCGAGCACATCCTTCAGCTATCTAACAAGTGGTCCTTCCGTAAACTAAGGGCTGAGACTACAGTAGCGCAGGTAGCTATCGTTAAGCAACTAAAAGAACTAATCAAGCAACATGGCCTATCCATAAGTATTGATGAGTTCAGACCTAACAAGACCCAAGGTAATAAGCAGGAACGTATTGCTGCTGTCCTTGAGCCACGATATGACAACCTTAGTATCTGGCACTACAGAGGCGGTAACACGCAGATCCTAGAAGAAGAGTTGTCATCACGTAACCCTGCTCATGATGACGTTATTGATGCTCTTGCTTCTGTAATAGATATGGCTGTTAAACCTGCACGTAGTGTCCGTAGGCAAAAGGATAATGTAGTGCAGTTTAACCAACGCTTCGGAGGGGTCTCCTTTGGCTAAAGGTTTGTTAGATAAACCCGTCAATCGTGTTTGTTTTTATTGTAGTACTATTTTTATACAAACGTCTACTAAAGGTTCTAATTTTTGCAATTATGTTTGCAAACACAACTACAAGATGGCTGAGGATTTGGGTTACAAAATTAAGAGACTTCTGAATGGATCTAAAAGTAGATCTAAAATCAAGTCACTTCCATTTAACTTAACACTGCAATATCTTATTAATCTATACGAAGAACAAGAAGGTTTGTGTGCCATAACTAATGTCCCCTTTTGTTTTAAAACACATGGTACAAAGAACGTAGCAAACAAGAACACAATTTCTCTTGACAGAGTTGAACCAGAATTAGGCTACACAAAGGGAAATGTACGTTTTGTTACATTTCAGGTAAACTGCGCTAAGGGTTTCTACACAGACGAAGATTTCTTCGAGATGTGCTCAAACGCAATAAGGAATAGACTGTAATGGCTGGAACAACGATTGACCTAGATGAAATGATTGATCCACACGCACTAGCCGTGGAAATCTCATCCCGTTGGGACAAATGGAATTTAAATAGACAGAATAAGATTGACGAGTGGAAAGAACTTCGTAATTATATTTATGCTACTGACACACGTACCACCAGCAACAGCAAGCTACCTTGGACAAACAGCACGACAACACCTAAGCTGACCCAGATTGCTGACAACCTTCATGCTAATTATTTCTCTGCTTTGTTTCCTCAGAAGCGTTGGTTCCGTTTTGAAGCTAACGATGAAGAGTCAAACTTAAAGATGAAGCGTGATGTCATCCAGGCATACATGCAAAGTAAGATCCGTCAGTCTGACTTCGAGAATACCGTAAGTAAATTAATTAATGACTACATCCAGTATGGCAACTGTTTTGCTACTGTAGATTTTGTCAAAGACTATACGGAGTATGAGGACACAGGGGAACGCACAGTAAACTACGTCGGCCCTAAGCTAGTCCGTATTAGTCCCTTCGATGTCTGCTTTAATCCTACGGCTCCTTCCTTTAGCGAAAGCCCTAAGATTGTAAGGTCTATTGTCACCCTCGGAGAGGTAGCACGTAAGGTAGAAGCATCAGCAGATAATGCTTATATGGTTGACATCTTGGATAAGATGGTAGGTAACCGTGCAGATGCTTCAGGTCAGGATGTGGATGTAGCTAAGTCTCAGGGCTATGTTGCAGATGGTTTCTCTACCCTTAAGGAATACTATGAGTCTAACTACGTAGAGCTTCTGACCTTCTACGGTGACATCCATGATGGAAGCACAGGTAAGTTCCATAAGAATCGTGTTATTACTGTTGTTGATCGTGCTTACGTTCTTGTCAATAAACAGAACCCTAGTTGGTTAGGTAAGGCTCCTGTCTTCCACGCTGGCTGGCGTGAGCGGCCTGACAACCTCTATGCCATGGGGCCACTAGATAACCTCGTAGGTATGCAGTATCGCATTGACCACTTGGAAAACCTAAAGGCTGACGTATTCGATCAGATCGCCTACCCCATCATGAAGATCCGTGGGGACGTAGAGGACTTCGACTTTGAGCCTGGCTCCCGTATCTACTTAGGTGAAGAGGGTGACGTAGGTTACCTAGCACCAGATGCTACAGCCCTTAACGCTGACTTCCAGATACAGAACCTAGAGAACAAAATGGAGATGCTTGCAGGTGCCCCTCGTGAAGCCATGGGTATCCGTAGTGCAGGTGAAAAGACAGCCTTCGAGGTTAACCAGCTTATGACAGCTGCTGGTCGTATCTTCCAACATAAGACAGCTCACTTCGAACGTGTCTTCCTTGAGCCTATCCTTAACTCTATGCTTGAGGCCTCACGCCGTAACATGGACTATGCTGACACCATACGTATCCTTGACGATGACACGGGTATTTCCTTCTTTGAGCAGATCACTAAGGAAGACATCAAGGCTAACGGTAAGATTGTTCCTATGGGTGCTCGTCACTTTGCTGAACGTGCTAATCGTTTGCAGAGCCTGACACAACTCTACCAGCTTAAGTTGTCAGATCCTACCATGGCTGCCCACTTGTCAGGTAAAGAGTTTGCTCGTCTGTTGGCTGACGAACTAGGTGAACCAGCACTCTTCAGTGAGAACGTCACAGTAACAGAACAAATGGAAACTCAGAAGATTGCTACTGAGGCACAGGTTCAGTACGAAGAAGAACAACAGATTGCTATAGAGCAAGGACTTTGATATGCCATACATGGAGGGTAAAGTAAGAGAATACAAGAACACAACCAAGCAACGTGGCATATCCCCTCGTCCAAAGCTACGTCCAGAAAACTTTGGAACTAACCGTGTCATTGACGTGTCACCAAATACAGAAGCAGGTGATCAGTTCTTCGTACAAGAAGCTATGCGTCGTAAACAAAAAGCTAACATGAAGAGAAAGTAAAATGGAAAAGAAGAAAAAATCTAACAAAAGCACACTTAAAAAGGCTTACAATCTTACAATACTTCCTTATGCTGGTAAAGCACTTAAAAAAGCTGCAGGGTATACAATTTTTCCTTATGCTGCCAAAGCAGTTAAAAAAAGAACAGCTAAAAAGAAGTAATGAAATCCCACTGGTACAAAGAATGTAAGACGAAAGAAGACAAGGTAAAAGCTAAACAAGCTATTTTGTCAAACAGGGAAAGCCTGGATCGTCTCAAAGAAATCCTAGGGCCAATGCTCAAGGAGACCCCACCATCAACAGACTATGACAGCCCTTCATGGGCCTATAAGCAAGCTGATCGTATCGGGTATAACAGGGCACTCAACCAAGTGCTCGACTTAATCAACTTAGATAAGGAATAACCAATGTCCATTTTTACTGAGACAGGTTCTAACCAAGACCAACCTCAGACTGAACAAGCCCCTACAACTGAAGCAACCACAGAATCATTTGTAGAACGACTTGTGAAAGCCAAAGGCGAGAACTGGAAAGATCCTGAGACACTAGCTAAAGGTAAGTTAGAAGCTGACAACTATATCTCACAGTTAGAAGAACAGAATCGGCAACTTCGTGAAGACCTAGGTAAGAACGATTATGCTTCCCAGATTATCGACGCAATCAAGAACAAGGCCGCAGACACCAGCACTGCGAAAGATCTTGAGGCTGACCCTAATACTGCTGGCGTTGAAGAGGAAGGCACACCACCTTCTCTTAACGAGGATGATCTGAAGAGCCTTGTGGAGAAAACCCTTCTGGAACGAGAAACCAAGAAGTCAGTAGAACTTAACTTAAAGAATGTCGAAGACACACTTAGGGGACAGTACGGTGACAAACTTGGTCAAGCATTGCAAGCTAAAGCCTCAGAGCTAGGTTTGTCAATGGATCGTATGGAGCAACTAGCATCTGAATCACCTTCTGCTTTCTTGGCTCTCTTTGGAGACAACAAGCAAGACAGTGCATTTAGTTCTATGCTCAACAATTCGATTAATACAGAAGGGGTAAATATGCAATCCTCGAAGGAACGTAACTGGTCTTACTATCAGAACCTTCGTAGGTCAAACCCCAATCAATACTATACACCCTCAGTGCAACAACAACTTATGAAAGATAAGATGCGCTTGGGTGATAGGTTCGGTAATTAAGGAGACTAGCAATGGCTGGTATGAATACAGTAGGTACAGGCGCAACAGCTGCAAGCAACGTCGGTACTAACCTTGTCCGCAGTGAACTGTGGTCCTCAGAACTAAAAGAACTTCTCCGTGATGAGATGATGGCACAACGGTACGTCCGTATGCTTGAAGGTTTCCCTGATGGAGACACTTTCAATATCCCACAGATCGGTGCAATCGTAACTAATGATTACACAGACGACACACAAGTTACCTACGATCCACTGGATACAGCAAACTTCACATTCACCGTTGACAAGTATTTGTCATCTGCGTCTTACATCACCAAGAAAGCTGCACAGGATTCGTTCTACAGTGCACAGCTTGAAGCACGTTTTGTTCCAGAACAAGCCCGTGCTATTCTTGAGCACTTCGAAACTACTACTTTCGCTGCTCCTGAAGTTGGTGTGTCTGCAAACTCAGCAGAAGCACAAAACGGTATTGCTCATCGTATCTCTGGTGGTAATGGTGGTCGGATCGAACTGGCTGACTTCGCATATGCACGTTACGCATTGAAGAAAGCATCTGTTCCTGATCGTGGCCTGGTTGCTATCGTTGATCCATCTGTTGAGTTCCAACTGAACACATTGTCTAACATCGTTGGTGTTGCTAACAACCCAATGTTTGAAGGTATTGTTCGTGATGGTATCGCAACAGGTATGCGCTTTGTAGCTAACGTATACGGCTTTGACGTATATACATCTAACTTCCTCAAGTCTACAGTCTCTGACTCTGCCTTGCTGGAACGTGATGGTTCTACAGCTAACGCATTCAACGTGAACAACGGTGTTGCTAACTACTTCATGTCCACTGAAGGTGATGCTAACCCATTCGTGGGTGCATGGCGTCAACAGCCTGAGGTAGACTACGAGTACAACAAAGACTTCCAACGCCATGAGTATGTAACAACTGCTCGTTACGGTGTTAAGAAGTACCGTTCAGAAGGTATCGTTACTGTTGTAACTAACCCTGACGTATAAAAACTAACGGGGTGTCCCTTCGGGGGCACCTCACTTTCTGTATTGACAAAAGTTATTAGTTAGTGTATAATAAATTAAACCTTGGCAGGGGCGATAGTATATATCCCTATAGGAGCTACGATGGCTAACGTAAATCACTCAACACTCACAGATCCATACTTACATGAACCTAAGAATATTTCTTCGGCTGTATCTGGTGCAGTTTATGTAGCTGACGGTACAGGCTCTGGTGACTGGTATCAAAACAGTCGTTTCATCGGAGCTTACATTGCCTTTGATGCAACAACACCATCATACACACATTCAGTAACAACATCTGACACACCCTTAAATCCTACTTTTGTAATTGCTGAGTCTAATGGGTTTACAGGAGAGACCTCTCCTAATGCTCGTCTAAAGTATACAGGTTTTGAGGATATAGAAGCTCAGATTGTGTTTACAATTTCTTCTAAACAAACTGGTGGCAGTAATCACGATGTACAGTTTGCTCTCTTTAAAAATGGAACAGAGTTGTCAGGTTCTCGTACTATACGTACAATTAGTTCAGGTTCTTGGGGTTCTATTTCTGTTTTCGGGTACACTTCCTTTTCGCAAAATGATTACCTAGAGGTAAAAATCAAAGGTGATTCTTCATTTACCTTAGACGTAGCTTCTGCCTTTATGTCAGTTATGGGGTCGGCAGCGTAATGAAAACAACACTCTTACAAATTGTACAGTCTATTTTGTCAGACATGGACTCAGAGGATGTTAATAGTCTTACTGATACAGTAGAAGCACAACAAATTGCGTCAGTAGTAGAAGATACATACTACAACATTATAGCTGCCAGGGAGATCCCTGAGCATAGTCGTTTGTTGTCCCTCGTAGCTTTAGCTGATACCAACAAGCCTACTCACTTTAAGTACCCAACAGACACAAAGAAGATCACACGGATTGAGTACAACGTAGGTACAGTAGCAAACAAAGAATTTAAGCAGATCTACTTCGTTGATCCTTTAGTATTCCTTGACCGTATGGATGAAGCAAATACTTTAGTAGAAACTTTTGAAGGAAGTGTAGACATCTTTGTAGCTTCTGATCGTGACCCTGCTTACTATACTTCCTTTGATGATGAGTACTTGATCTTTGACTCCTTTAACTCAGCAAAAGAAACATCTCTTCAAGCATCAAAGACACGGGCATGGGGTTCTGTTTATCCTACGTTCAGCCAGACAGATGCCTTCGAGCCTGACCTTGACAACACACTTATGCCTCTCCTTTTAGCTGAAGCTAAGTCAGCTTGTTTCTCTTTGTTCAAGGGTGGATCAGACCCTAAGGTAGAACAGGCTGCTCGTCGTTTGAAGTCGTATGTACAGAATGACCAGTACAAGAGCAAACGAGCTAACAAAAGAAATAGTTATGGGCGTCATTAATGATTGAGTATCAAGACAACAGAGAAAAGCAACTATGTGTCTGCACTACCGAAAAGCTAAAGAATAAAGTTTTCATAGAGAAAGAGCCAGGCGGAAACATCTTCTTCAAGTTTAGGTTTGAGGTGGGTGTATTACCTAAAGAATTGTCTGGACGTTACACAAGTATGAAGAAGGCCAAAGAAGCCTTAGAGAAATACCTACGTAACAAAAGTAAGTCAAAGTCAATTAAACGTGACGAGTACGCAGAAGACTTCATGAAACGTAAGAAAGTCAGAGATGCCTCAGAGTCTAAATCAAAAAGCAGTTAATAACTTTGTCAAGGGTCTTATCACTGAGGCAGCGGAACTTACGTTCCCTGAAGGTGCATCTGTTGACGAACTTAACTGTGACCTTCGCCGTGATGGGACTAGACGGAGACGCTTAGGTGTTGCACTAGAGGAAGAGTATACACTATCCTCTTTCACTTTGTCAGACTCAGAGATTACCAGTACTGGTGATTGGGTGAACGTAGGAGGTAATGCAGACCTTGAGTTTCTTGTGTTACAAAAAGGAGCTACTCTTTACTTCTATAACAAGTCTGACGTACCGTACTCAGCACAACTTGAGACTAATTCAGTTAACTTAAATACCTACGTTTTCTCAGGTTCTGCTGGAGCTGACGTATCTAAATGTCAATTCACAAGTCTCAAGGGCAATCTAATTGTTTCTTCTCCTGGTATTAACACTATAGCTGTTAGCTATAGCTCAGGCACCTTTACAGCCACTCAGATAGATTTTAAAGTCCGTGACTTCCAGTGGCAGGGTGACACCAGTACTTACTACGAAGATGAAGCTAGTCCCTCCCAGGACCGTAAGTATGACGCACAGAATGCTGGCTGGAACACAGGCAATGGAGCACCAACAGACTTAACAAAACGTCTAACACATCCTTGGTACTCTGGTAAAGACACTGACGGGAATTACCTTGAGGCTGAGTTTGATAAGATATACGCTGGTACTACATTAACTGGTAACGGTCACTATGTCTTAGACTTCTTCGAGAAGAACAGAGGGTCTGCGTCAGGTCTAACAGGCTTGACCAATATGACAGAGGAGGAGGGCAGTCGCTTTCGTTGTGTCGAATCCTTTGCTGGTCGTGTGTTCTACGCTGGCCTGGATAGTGCTAAGAATGCAGGGACAATTCTATTCTCTAAACTTGTGGAGAATGTGGATGACTTAGGTATTTGTCATCAACAGAATGACCCTACAGCTGAGTACCTTTCTGATCTATATGATACAGACGGAGGGGAAGTTAAGATCCCCGATGCTGTCAAGATACAAAAACTCTACGCATACCAATCATCTTTGTTTGTCTTCGCTGAGAATGGCGTCTGGCAGATCGCAGGTGTTGACGGTGTTTTCAAAGCCTCGTCTTATTCCATTAACCGTGTTTCTCGTATTGGTATCCTTAACGCTGAGTCTTTCGTAGCTGCTGAGGGTAATCCTTTTTGGTGGTCTCGCTTCGGTATCCACACACTAGGGACTGACCCAGTGTCAGGCCAGGGTCAAGAACAGAACCTCACAATTCCTACTATACAGAGCTTTTGGGACAAGATTAGTTCTGATGCTAAACTTAAGGTTACAGCAGCTTACGATAGTATTAACAAACGCATCTACTGGGCTTACCCTGATGATGATGAGACTGTAGAATCTAAGTTAAATAACTTCCTTATACTCGACATTCCCCTTCAGGCATTCTACCCTTGGAAAGTGTCAGATCAATCAACACTAACAGATTCAATAGTAGGTTTTTCATTCTACTCTGGTTATGGAGCCAAGGAGTTACAGCTGGACGTTACGGCTAATTCAGGTGCTGATGATGTTATGGTTCTTGCGCCTGCCCTACCCATTAATGGGACTACATTAGACTTTATCACTACTTCTGGCTCTGACCTAGGTACACTTACGGTAAACTTAATATCCAACACTCTGTCAATAGGTGATACGGTATCTTTTGCTGGTATCCCCGTATTAGAAACTGATCCAATTATTATAGCTGTTCTTGGGATTGACTTTGCAGATCTAAAGTTAAACGAAGGCTCTTATACTGTAACAGCCACGACTGCCACTTCATTTACTGTAGGTGTGACGTATGCACAAACAGCAACAGCAAGCTCTTCCACTGACTTTACTTGGACAAACTTTACACCTACCCCAGACCCAAAGTACATAGATCTCACTGGACCTCTTGTTGATGATGTTATCTCTACGCAGATCTCTGCGTTTAACACAGGTGACCCAGCTATTGTTCTTATCTGTCGTGATGGGGCTACCAATAAGTTAACCATGGGTTCCTTCTCAAGTATTAGCTTCTTGGATTGGGGAGACACAAACTACTCATCCTTTGCTGAAACAGGGTATGACTTTGCTGGTGATTTGATTACCAAGAAGAACGCACCTTACATTGCTGTCTACTCACGAGTGACAGAAACAGGGTTCACAGGTAATGAGATTAGTGGGTACGAAGCTGTACGTCCATCCTCCCTTCTGGTGTCAACAGCTTGGGACTTTGCTGAAGACTTCAGTACAGCACAACAAGCTAACAGGAAGAAGTACCCTGTTATCCCTGACCCTAACAACCTTGATTTATACGATTACCCAGAAACTGTCATTACCACCAGACTCAAGATTAGAGGCCATGGGCGTTCCATGCGTATCCGATATGAGAGTGAACAAGGTAAGGACTTCTTGCTCCTAGGTTGGGGCATCATAGCAGCTAGGAACCCACGCTACTAATGTCAAAAGTAATTATTAGAGAAGCAGAAGAAAGAGATGTTTTAGATTGTCTCATTCTTATAAAGAACTTTGCTAAAGAATCAAAACAACCTTTTAAGTTTGACACAAGAAAAACCCTTGAGACAATAAACAACTCGGTTAATAACATTTCCCCAGTAAAGTTTTTTGTAGCTGAACTTAACTCTGAGGTTGTAGGATTTATTTCAGCTATCGTTTACGAACAACTTTTCTCCAAGGACAAGACAGCAGACGAATTGGCTTGGTACGTCGATAAGAGTCACAGGGGAGGCACAGCAGCTATAAGACTGCTGAAAGCATATGAGGACTGGGCTAAAAACAATGGTGTTATTTGCATCAACTTGTCTCACATAGAAGACCTCACAGACTTAACTAAGCTGTATAATAGACTTGGTTACAGAAAAATAGAAGCCACTTTCCGAAGGGACGTTTAAAATGCCAACAGGTATTGGAACATTCATAGCTGCAAATGCAGCTACAATAGCTGCTGTTAGTGCTGGTGTCGCTGCGGTAGGAACAGTAGCATCTTACAACGCACAGAAAAGAGCCGCTGGTGCTGCAAGATCTGCTGCCCAGACACAGATACAACAACAACGTCAACAAGCTCAACGTCAGAGGCGTTCAGCAATACGAGCAACACTAGCTCAACGAGCACAAATGCAAGCCCAAGCTCAAGCTATGGGTGTGTCAGATAGTTCAGCATTAGCTGGTGGTCAGTCTGGTATTAGTTCTCAACTAGGCTCTAACCTAGGCTTCGGAAGCATGATGTCTGGTTTAAGTCAACAATACACATCTCTTACAGGACAAGCTGCACAAGCAGGTGCCCAAGCTCAGATGTTCGGTACTATAGCTAACTTAGGTTTCCAAGCATTTGGTGCTACTGGAGGATTTGGTGGTGGTGGTGTAGATCTTAGTAAGCAACCTGGTTTTACAAGAAATCTGACTTCTATGGGTGGGAGTGGCAGGTAATGACAACTCTGCTGACCTTAGAAGATGAGATCTTCAATCAACTTGCCTTACAGCAGGACTTAGACTTGGCTGAAGAGCCTTCTGTCTACAATCCTCTTAGTGATGTAGAACGTAAGAAATCCCAAGGCATTGCTTTGGCAACAGACCTTCCAGTAGACCAAGTAGAAGCTGAACGTGCCGTAGGGGACAACACAGCAGAGACAGCAGCAAGAACACAAGGACTTAACTTCGACTATGCCTTGACAATTAACAAGGCTATTGAGGATGGCTTAGAGCCAGGGGAAGTAGCAGAGATCATTGAACAGCGTACAGCCAAGGGTGAGGATATGACCTTGGGTGAGTACATGCTTATGCAGAACCTCATGCTTGGTGATAATGGTGTCAATGCCTACGCTGCTCGTACAATGACAAATATGGAGACTTGGAATGACCTGATGCAACAGGCGTTCGAAGACAATGACCAGTCAGGTTTCTCTAAAGTTGTCACATTCCTTGATGTCAATATCTTAAGAGAGCTTACTATTGGTGCCTTTGAGAATGTAACCTTCCGTTCTAATCGTGAGGGTACAGAAATCAGAGAAGCCTTTAATACACTTAAGCCTGACGAGTTTAAGGAGTGGGCTAAAGAATACATCAAGGAGAGAGCATCAGAAGGTATCTTCACAGAGGATAGCATCTGGAATCTATTTAAAGCAGCTAACGATGCCACATACCTAGGGGATGATCCTATGGCTGGCTTGAATGCTGCCTTTGGTGCAGCTGACATTGCTACTTTAGGTGCCACTAAGTTAGCTAAGGCTGGTCTTAGTAGTACAGGTAAGCTCCTTAGTTTGTCAAAGGCTCGTCGTCCTATTGATGCTGTTGCTGTTATCGACGGAGAAGTACCAGCGGCTGTTGCGGCAACTAAACTTGTGGATGACGCAGGTGTACAGACAGACGAGATCATGGCAGGGCGTATGCTTCCTGAGGACTTAGACCCTGCCTCTGGACCTATGGCTCGTCCCTCTGGTGTTGAGGTACGTAACGGTACAAGAAAGAATATCATCACTGAGAAACTTGAGCAGATCAATCGCCAGGGTTCCTTTGGGGAGTACATTCCTCGTGCAGTTATCGAAGCACGAGCTACAGATATTGCTGCTCGTATTGCAGATAGTCTAAACGATGTTGTTGTCAGTACTCGTTCTGTTATTGACGAAGGATCTGACGACTTCAAGGTTATCGTTCGTATGGGTAAGGAAGGCTCGGGTGCTCCATTTAGACGTAAGGTAGATGCAGAAGACATTGCAGCCCAAGACCCTAGCCTTAGGGTTGTCAAAAGAGAAGAAGGCCGTGGCTGGTTCGTTGAGACAGAACAAAGAATAAATGTCCTAGGTTTACCTGGGCAGGCCGAGGCTTTAGCCAAAGGCACCTTTGTTGGTGATGCCATTAATAAAGTATTTGGTGCTGCTACTTTACGCCTAGGTGATAAGCTAGGTGCTAAGTTTATGCAGGCTGAAGCTGGTCAAGCACTTATAAAGGAGTTGTTTAAACCATACGATAAGACTATTAGTGCTGTCAAAGGAAAAGAGTTAGAGAACTTAAGTGACTTCTTTGAGCAGCTCCGTGACGGTGACCTATCGCATATGCGTCAGGCTCCAACACGAGAGTCTTTCCAATCTATGTACAAGACTATGTACAAGACGACACCTTCTAATAAAGTCTTGGATGCTTACGAAGCTGTCCAGGATATTAATGACGCCACATGGCAGATCAAATCCTCTGAGAGATTAAAGAGGATAGTTGCTGAGGGTGGTATCTACGCTGACTTCACGGATACTTTCGGAGATGTGGTGTACCGTGTGGATGGTCAGAAGGTTCGCATTCCTGATGACGAACTTATCCTAGACCTAAAGACAGGCCGTAGTTTGCGTAAGGAAGAGCTTGGGCCTGACCAAGTATCCTTTAAAGTACCAGAGACACACCTAGACCACCTCTATGTCACTAATGTAAAGTCCACTCGTGTACTCGAACGAGTAGATGTTATGCCTTATAATGTTGGTGGTCCTCGTACTAACGCTGAGTTCCGTTGGTTTGTAGGCTTAACCAAAGAACAGACCTTGGTGTCAGGTAACAAGATCTCAGGTGGCTTCAAGACTATGCTTGGCTCCTTTGGTAAAGACCAAGCTGTCCTCGCAAGGACTGAGTTAAACAACATCTCAACCAAAGTAAGAGAACTACTGAGTGCCAATGGTGTCAAGGACATTAAAGAGCTTGTACTTACTAAAGCTGAGTATGACGAACTTGGTGACGTTATCAGAAACAACAACACTTGGAGAAAACATACGACTGACCTAGAGGACTTACAGAAGCTCTCCCAACAGTACAAGGTTAACTTCTCTGAGGACTTTGTGTTCAAGGCTCGTGACGAGAAGGTGTCAGTAGAAGAGGCAGGAGAGAATGTAGCTAACGTAGGTTCAACCTTTGGAGAGGTCGTTGGTTCTCGCCTAAACATGAAACGTGGGGACAATGTTCTCATGGAGTTTGGCGGTAAGAAAGCTGCTAACGCTAACCCTATCTCAGCCATTGCTGACCAGTTTGGATCTGAAACATTCGGATATGCTAACCGTGCAGCCTCCCAGAATGCCTTGGTCGGTTGGGTTAAACTAGCTGAGAAGGCTGGTGGTGTTGTTGAGTTCCCTGCTGGTGTTCCTACTAACGACTACCTCAATCGTTTCCTTGGTGCCAAGGTAACTAACACAGGTAAGTTTAATGATATTGCTGCCCAGCTACGTGAGCAACAAGACGTAATTAAACGTAGGCTTAACCAGTCAACATGGCTAAGTGACAAATGGGACACCTTCACAGCTTCGGCTACCGAGGCAGTCTTTGGTGTCACAGGTAAGAAAGTAGACTTCACTAAGACTGATCCTAGTAGTACGTTACTTGGTGTAGGTTTCTTCTCTAAGTTTGGTTTCTTTAACCCTGACCAGTTTGTATTGCAAGGGTTACATGCCTTGACTATCGTAGGGATCTCCCCTGTGCAGGGCACTAAAGGCATAGGCCTGACTATTCCTATGCTTATTATCGCTAATATTACAAACCCAGCTACACGTAAGTTAGCAATAGAACGACTAGCAAAAGGAACAGGCCTAGAGTTAGACGAGATCAATACTCTTGTCCGTTACATTGACGAGAGTGGCCGTAACATTGTAGACAATCAAGTTATAGAACTTCAGGCTCCACAAAAGTTTGGTGTTGCTAGTAACCTAAAAGGTAAGGCAGTAAAAGCTGTCAACTACTTCTTAGACAAGTCTACTATCTTCTTTAAGGAAGGTGAACGTGCCTCTCGTATGACAGGTATTATCACGGCTTTCCTAGAGCATCGTGCTAAACGTCCTGGCATTGACCCCCTGTCACCAGAAGGTAAGACTTGGATCACTAACCGTGAGCAAGACCTTACATTCCGTATGACAACACAATCAAGAAACTTTGCTCAGAGTGGACCTATGCGTGTCCCTACTCAATGGCTTTCCTTTACCATCCGTGCTATGGAAAATATTGCTGTTGGTCGTAACTTTACAGCAGGTGAACGTGTACGTATGGCTTTAGTCATGGGTCCGATGTTTGGTCTTACAGGCCTAGGTGCAGGTAAGATGACTGGCTACATTACAGAGAGCCTAGGTTATGACCCAGAAGATACTGAGTCTGTCAAGATGTTTAATCGTATCAAGTATGGTTTAGTTGATGCTGTCTTGTCTAATCTTCTAGGAACAGAAACAGCCTACGCCCAGCGTGTAGCTCCTCTTGGTCAGGTTCAGGACACATACCGTAAGCTCTTCGAGGATGATCTCTTCACTACTCTCTTTGGCCCTTCAGGTGAGATTTTTGGTGACATGCTTACGGTTGGCCTGTCGGGTGTCAAAGCTATGGTAGGGGGTAACCCAGGTATGGCTCGTGATGACCTGACGCAACTCCTACGTAACCTTTCCACCTTCGACAAAGGTTTTAAGATCCGTGAGCTTGTAGAGACAGGCAACTACCGCAGTAAGACACACAAACTTGCTGTAAGTGGTTTAGATCCTAACGCTGCCTTTGGTGTCTTCTTCGGTGCTACACCAGCACCAGTACAGAACTACTATGACATACGTGAGATGATATATAAAGAGAACCAAGAGTATAAAGAGTTTGCTAACTACCAAAAACAGAAAGCTACCCTAGCTCTTTCACTCTTGACACAAGGTGACAAAGATGATATGCTAAGGGGAACTAAACTTTGGGAAGAGATTAATGATGAGGTATGGTCCTCACGTTTCTCTAACCAACTTAAAAACTCCCTACAACGTAGTCTTGTAAATGTTGCTGTCGTACCTGACATCATGCGTAATGCTATGAGGCTTGGTCTTCAATATGACGCAGAGCTGTTTAGAACACAAACACAATAAGGATAAACCATGGCTGGATTTGCTGTAGATATTGGTGATGCAGGTGCTGCATTTGAACAGGGTGTCACAATGCCCAGCGCAACTAGCACAGGTGCCGCTGCTGACGGATTAGCCATGCTAGGCAAGGGGATCTTTGGTGCCCTAGACGACTACGCAATAGCTAACAAAAAAACAGAAAGCTCTATCAAAAGAGAAGCTGTTGGTCGTTTGTCACAGTCCTTGTACAATCTTAAAGGAAAAACACCACTACAGAAACGAACAGCTGTCTCTTCTCTTGTTGCATCTTACACTAACGAAGGATTCGACGTAGACGATAACGTAGCAGAAATGATTAAGACAGCTACAGGTGTTGATGTTTCTTATCTAAACTATGACCCAGCACAAGAAGCTATTAACAGCTCAGTAGACAAGCTAAGGGAAAACCCAGGCTATGTCTTCAATGCCCGTAAGATCCTGGATGCCTCAGGTAAACCCTATACAGAAGACGATGTTTTAGCTTTAGCTATCTCTGACGTTCAGAAGGTTGAAGCGGCAGCACTTCAGATTGCTAACTCAAAGGTTATGAATACAAAGCAATTCCAAGAAGAGTATATACCTAATGCTCGTACCATGATGGGTGGTATTGTTAACTCCACTATGTCAGGTCTTGCTATTGAGATGGAAGGTGGCGATATTTCTCCTGAGGTGTTCGTTAATCTAAAGACTCAGTTCCAAATTCTAAAGTCTAACCTTCAGGCTTCTCGTCCTTCTGGTATCTCCGACGAAGACTACAAACCTATTCAAACTTTGATAAATTCCACTGAAGAGCTTGTCACTACGTTAGGGTCTTATGACCAAGAAGTATTAAATAAGACAAAGGCAGAGCATTTAGAGGTTATTACTAAAGCTATCATTGGTATGCCAGACATGAACCCTCTAATCAAGGCTGCTCTCTTGCAACCTAACCCTGACTTCTCCGCCTTTCTAGCTAACAACGCCCCTAAGGTTCTTGAGACCCTAAACAACATCCAGGTAGAGGACAGCCAGTATACCCCTCTAAACCAACCTCTGCCTGAGGTTCCTTCTGATGATAGCCCAGAGTTTACTGCACCTGATCTCCATACGGAAGATGAAGTATCTAAGGCTACAGACAGAACCAATAAAGAAAGATCAGATGCTGTTTCTTTTGCTTCTGATTTAAGCATTAATCTTGAGACACCAGAATCTGTAAATAAACCTGAGTCTCGTGACAACTTCCTTTCTGGTGTTGCTCAGGCGTCTGTCAACATAGCAACATCACCTACTTTATTTAGTCAGCAGACTATTTCTGGTATTCTTAACGATGACACATTTAAGAAGCTCGATAACATCTCTCGTCTTGACCCTGAGAAGGCAGCCGTAGCTAAGGCTCAACTTAAGGATGCCCTGTTATCTCAGTTCAATGTGGCCTCTACTACTGCCTCAGGTTCTCTACAAGGTAGCTTCTGGAAGGTAACAGGTTTGGGCGAGGTGACTTTCGATACGGAGGCTCGTGCAGAGGGTGGTGTGTTCCGTATGGATCGTTCGGTAGTTCCTTTGGTAACCACAGCTGCGTCTAAGTACTATAACGGTAGTGTGTCAGCTATGATTGTTGATCGTGGTCGTAAATTACCAACAATGGAAAGAAACCAGGTGCAGAGCGCAGGGTTTAACTTTAACTCTGAACGAGTAGCTTACAACAAGGTTCTCAAGCAGTCCGAGATCCTTAAGTTCTATCCTAAGATGCTTAAGAAGTTGGGTATGGACACAGCAGCTATTGAAGCTGCCTTAATTAAACCAGTGTCAGTACCAGAAGCAGATGCTCAAATGGGTACAGAGGCTAAACCATATCCTATTTTCTGGTCAGACAACACGGATACAGATGAAAAGATGTTTGCAAACCTTAATGACGGTGACTATTTTATTGGTCCTGACGGCAACACCTACGTCAAGGGACAGCAGTAAAATGGCAGGCATTAACTTAGAGGGTAGAGCAACTCTTGTTGTAGAGAAAGAACGTGCTCAAGTTGTGTCAACTCTAAAGGACATGCTAGAGCTATCTCGTCAGTCAGCAGAAGAAAATGCTAAAGCCAGAGAAGCGGCAGGTATTACTGAGTCTCTTGCGGAGCCTTTCGTTAGAGACACAGGCGATATGGTACGTCCCGAGATGCGTCCTGTTGAAATGACAGAACCTGAGGCTCCCGTTCAGGAACAGATACAACAATCAGAGGGAACAGAGCAAGCTCCTGTTACAAGTATTCGTCCAGTCGCACGGCCTACAGAGCCAGAAGAAGATCGTGTGCTTCCTCTCTTTGTCCCTGACGATGTACAACAAGATACAGGTTTTATGACATCTGTAGAGACAGTATCGTCTAACCTAGGGATTCCTTCAGAGGATTTGCTTAGGGCTATGCACTTCGAAACAGGTGGAACCTTTAGTACCTCTATCAAAAATCCAACAGGTTCAGCTACAGGTTTGATTCAAATCATTGAACCTACAGCTAAGAGCCTTGGTACATCTACAGCTGAGTTAGCTAAGATGACAAGGGAAGAACAGATGGTTTATGTGGAGAAGTACCTAACACCATACAAAGGACGTATGAAAGACTTTGGTGATATTTACATGGCTATCCATCTCCCAGTGGCAATAGGTAAGTCGAATGATTACGTAATCTATGACAACCAAACTCTTCGTACACGAGCCTATAAACAGAACAAAGGCTTGGATGCTAACAAAGATGGTAAAGTAACCAAGGGTGAAGCAGTCACGAGAGCTTCCAGAGATACAAAACCTAAGGATACTTAGTATGTTCGGACTACCCTTAGAACTCATCACCATGCTATTCTCCACCGTGCTAGGTGGTGTCATGTCCATATGGGGCCAAAGCAACAAGAACAAAGCAGAACAACAGGCTATGCTCATAGGAGC
>Ga0208303_1000348_pt1 | contig 18999 bp, 32 predicted proteins | sample CB_VirMetaG_2_FD_184537 | JGI IMG/M metagenome (GOLD analysis project Ga0208303, IMG submission 184537) | Freshwater to marine saline gradient viral communities from Chesapeake Bay - CB_1504_2 Viral MetaG (SPAdes) (version 4) | ecosystem: Environmental > Aquatic > Marine > Coastal | place: USA... | reverse complement strand
AGAAATTGGGAAATAATGTGTTGAATCTAAACCGTGAGGGACATATCTAAATACTTTTTTACTTGTATCAACATCTTCTAGTACTAGTTTATTAATTTGAACGGTTTGCTTAGAAATACCCATCAACAAATCACATGCCTCATAGTAAGGTTGGTTATATCGAGGTGCAGGATAATCATCCCAAATGTTAAGATAAGCTATAGGTGCTAATTTTCTTAATTGGTCCTCCATATTAAAAATGTGAGTAAAATATCTTGGATCCGTAATTAACATTATAGCATCAGGCTTTTCCATATTGAATATGTTCTGAATTTCCTGACTGTCACCATAACCATTAACACAGTATAGGAAGGTAGATGCATCCTTAATACCTGCGTGTTTTGAAGTGTCTTCACTTATATCTAATCGTTTTCCTTTTTCAGGATGGTTAATAGCCCCCGCGACATTAACCCAATTAAAATGGTGAGAGGTTGCTATAACAATTTCTTTTGCAACAGTGGCAACACCAGAGTGTACTCTAATATCATCACAAACAAGCATTATTTTCTTACGCTTATCTTTTGGTAAATGTTTAAAACTTTTATTCATGTTTATTTATAACTCAATATTATTTTGGTTAGTGATTTTTTTTCTAAATTCTTCATCTGTAAGATATAAAAATAGAGTACGATCGGCAAGTTTTTGGAATGAGAATTTCCTTCGTACACATTCTATTTTAAAATTTTCAAATAGTTCACTTTTTACTTTAACACTAGTTAGTGTCATTTTTGATTTTGAATCTGACATAATTTTTATTTTTAATAACGTTTATTATACATATATAACTATATTAGTAGATTATTCCTTCTCCACAATTTTCTTTATCCTCTTTGTAAGGGCAAAAATTACAATTCCATTTACTTACATTCTTGGGGTATTCAATATTTTTAATATCCCCTCCACTCATAAAGCATTCTTTTATAAAATCATTTATGGCATTTTTAGCCCTATTTAATTTTATTTTACCACTTGGTGGGGTAAATGTTTGTACTCTATAAGCTTGATGTGGTGACATTAACTTTTCATCATCCCAATCTAATACTTTTCTTTTTAAAATAAGAAATTCAATTTCAATTTTTTCAAGGGGGATATTATATTGTTCTGAAAAGAATTGTTTATATAATAGTAATTGGAACTGTTTATCTTCGTTCTTTTTATCTTGATCTCTCCAACCCCTAGTACTGGTTTTAATGTCGATTATTTTAAATGTATCTGTTGGTTCATGGTATGTAACAATATCTAGATACCCCATATATAATACGTTATTATACATTTTATTTGGTGCAATTACAATAGGTATTTCACAACCCACTAAATATGTACCTTTTTTACTAAAATAAGCGCTCCGTTTTTTCTTAAACCATTTTAAAATACCAATACCATCTTCAAAAAATTCTCTCATTTCAGTAGCTGAAGAGAAATGTTCATTATTATTTTTCTTATATTGGGATTGATATTCACCTATAAATTTTTCTTGGAATAATTCTTCCATATCAATTTCCCTATCTGCAGATGCAAATGATTTTTCATATGCTACATCTAGATAATGTTGCATTACTTCATGTATGGCCGTCCCAAATACAGTATGTATAGATGATGTAAACCTTTTGATTTTATCTTTATACTGAAGTTTCCACCTATGAGGGCACCCTCTAAATATAGACATCTGAGAGAATGATATATTCTTTTGATATGCATAATTAACAGGTGTAGGAGGATTATTCCTGATTTCCTTTACTATTTTTGGGAGTTTTTTCGCCAAACTATTTTTTCCATTTATCGCGCCCAACTAAGAGCCCAATGATGCCATAATTGGCTATATCAATAAAAGTATCTTCCATACCTTCACCTTCAACATAATTTTTCCCATTAACCATTAAATTTCTTAAACGTGAAATTTTATCAGTTAATCTTATAGCCAACCCAGTTAATGAGAATTTCTTATCATCGCTATTATTAACGATATCTCCACCTAAAGCAATGTTATTTAAACCGTAGTCCATATGCTTGCGAGCAAACATTTCATACATTTCTTTTTGGATATTTTTAAACTCATTTGATAGTTCTGGGTATTCGTGTTCGAATACTCTCACGGCTGTAGGTGGATGTTTAGAATCCATAATTTCTCTATCACTCATATTTTTATCAAATTTTTCTTGATTATCCCAATAATAACTTACAGTACTACCCATTAACTTGTATTGATAAGTTAAAGTATTTTTCTAAAATTTCTAATCTATCTTCAGCATCAACTAACATCATAAGTGCTTCCTCAGCATTTTTATAAAAATCTTCAGTTGAATGATCTCCAATGCCTACTGCATGGTTGCCTAATAGATTTAATGATAATAATGCTTTTGCTTTATCTGCCTGTGCAGATGTTCTTAACATAGTGTATAATTCCTTTGTCATCTTAATAATGGTTTTATTTCTTTTTTATCTAATCCTCTATTCGCTAATATACGACTAATCTGTGTGGCATCCAACAGAGATATGGATTCTTTTGCTTCTCTACTTGAACACTTTAGATAATCCCTTAAATGTTCAATTAGTTCTTTGTTTGGTTCTTTTGTCTTTGATTTAATATATTTATTCCATTTATTATTTTTAGGGATAAATTCTTTATAAACATTATAAATCATTACTTTCTCTTGTGGTGGAAAGTCTTGTACATAATTAACAACTTCAATATAATCCGGATTCATACTGATGAATCTATGTATCATATAACTATTCCAAACCTCCCAATCTTTATCTGTAAAAGATTCGGCTGGGGGTTTGGTGTTGTTAATTGCTTTTAACCAATCAAAGATTGAATCCATCTAGCAAAGTTCGTCCTTGAGTTCTTCTCTAAGTTCTAATGGAATCCCATCTTTTAGAAGTTTACCATTTGTAGGGTCAAAAAAAACAGGAATAGGCATAATAGCATCACTTTCTGTACCTGCTACAAATTTAGAAATTTTTCTTAAAATAATTCCAGATTGAAATAAGCTTCCGCCTTCTGAGTTTTTGATACCTTCTGTATTGTTAAGGTCAATTTGTGGTTGTTGTAATGGTTGTTCCATAATTTTTATTTATTATTTATTAAGTTTTGAATTAACGACATTAAATTTATTTCCTTGTCGATACGGAAATTTGCTTTATATTGATGTTCATTTATTAAAATAGCTGCTGTACCTTCTTTACCGGGTAGATATTCAGATGTTCTGTCATATAGTGCTCTGAATAATTCATCAAAATCATCACTATTAGAATCTGCAATAATTTGACGTATATCATTAAATTTTGTTTTATTTGATAACGCTGTAATTACTTTATCTATATAATTAGATGATACTAATACTGATTTGTCTAAACGAATCACATCCATATAATTTGTAGGATGAAATTCATCTTCTACTCTAGTATTAGCTAATTGTAACGTATTAATACATTTACGTAAATCCGGATAATATTGGTTAACAACTAATTTTAAGTCTTGGGGGTCAAACCCAATATTTTCTTCCCCTAATATCCAAGCTAAATGTTTAGCAACATCTACTTTAGTAGGTGGGACAATTTTTAATACTTGACATCTAGATTGTAAAGGATCAATAATACGTTCTACAAAATTACAAGTCATAATAAAACGTGTCGTACGAGAGAAAGTTTCAATAATATTACGAAGAGAAGCCTGTGCCTGTATAGTAAGGAAATCAGCTTCATCCAAAATAACTACTTTAATAGGTTCAAATGAAATAGTACTTGCAAACCCTTGTACTTTATCTCTGATTGTTTCAATACCTCTCTCATCACTAGCGTTGATATAAAGGTAATCACATTCAAGATTACTAACAATAAGTTTAGCTAATGTAGTTTTTCCTGTACCAGCGGGACCAAAAAATATTAAATTTAAAATATCATTTTGTTCTAAATACTTAGACAATGATTTTTTTAAATTTTCGTTTCCTACAAACTTATCCAATGTTGTAGGACGGTATTTCTCATTAAGTAAACTGTTTTCCTTCATATCAGTATTCGCCGTATATTGAGAATTTTTGCTCTTGTACAGGTTCTACTGTAACTGTTTCTGTTGATACAGCATACAATTCCCCCTTTAAGGGTGCTAGTCTATATTCACCTCTAAATCCTGTTTTAGTCATATAAGCCTCTAAAGTATCTGTTAGAGTTTTATGTACAGGACCATCTGGTTCGTTTGCAACTAAACGCCACTTATCTCCAGGAGGGACACGCCTAGCGATTAAAATATTTTGTTCTACTATTTTCTGTTGTTTTTCCATAAATACAATATACGAAAAATAAATGGGGGAGCCAAAAACTCCCCCGTTTACTTATTTAGATTCTGCTACAGAGGCTTTTTTATAATCTGTAATTACTCTTTTAATGGATTGTGCTGCTTTTCTAGCTCGTGCTTGACTTGCTTTAGTAGTTCCATTGTTTTCTGCTGCTAAGATATTAAAGTTTTCTTCAATTACCTCAAAAATTTCTTGTTTTGTCATTTCTTTTTTATTTATTAATTAAAATTGTTGTGTTTGTTGTGTTTGTTGTTGTCTAAGTTTTTCTTCTCTGGAATCTTTATCTTGGGTTAAAGTACATTCTGTTAATAACACAGTTCCAGCAACTGATGCAGCATTTTCTAATGCTAATCTAGTTACTTTTGTTGGGTCAATAATTCCAGCATCTTTAAAATTTTCGATTAACCCTGTTTTAAGATTAAATGATTCCCAATTAGTATTATCTTTAATAATATCACGGGCTAGAATAGAAGAATCAGTTTTTTCAATTCCGGCATTAGTTAAAATTTGTTGAAATGGAGCACTACATGCCTCATATACAATCTGCCCACCTCTAGTACTTAGATCAATTCCTTTACGTGCTATAAGTAGGGCTTTACCACCACCTGGAACTATTCCTTCTTCAATTGCTGCTTTAGTTGCATGAAGTGCATCATCAACTCTATCCTTTTTTTCTAACATCTCAGTCTCAGTATTACCACCAACATGAATAATGGCTACTCCTCCTACAAATTTGGCTAAACGGTTTTGTAATTGTTCCTTTTCAAAGGGTGTTGTAGATTTATCAATTTGTGTTGTTAATTCTCCAATACGCTTTTCAATGGCTTCAATTTCTCCTTTACCATCTACAATAGTTGTTTGGTCTTTAGTTATTGTAACTTTTCGAGCTTCACCGAACCAATCCCAACTAAATTTATCAAGTTTCATTCCTTTTTCTTTACTAAATACTACACCACCAGTAGTAATAGCAATATCTTCAAGAACTAGTTTACGTCTTTCTCCAAAATCTGGGGATTTAACAGCACATACATTAACTGTTCCTCGCATTTTATTTACAATTAAAGTAGCTAATGCTTCATTGTCAATATCTTCAGCAATGATCAGCAATGACTTACCTTGAGCAGATACTGCTTCTAAGATAGGTAATAATTCCTTTACAGTGTTTAATCTTTGGTCTAAAATTAAGATTGCGGGATTATCTAATGTAGAGGACATTGTGTTGTTGTCTGTTACAAAATATGGAGATTTATAACCCCTATCAAATTGCATTCCTTCTACTGTTTCTAAAAACGTTTCTCCGGTTTTAGATTCTTCGATATGAACTACACCTTCTAATCCTACTTTATCAATTGCTTGAGCAATTAATTTACCTACTTCGATATCATTATTAGAAGATATACTTGCTACTTGTTCTAGTTGCTCATCTCCTGAAATGTCTTCAGATATAAGACTTTTAAGATTTTTAACTACTTGATTAACGGATTCATCAATATCTCTTTTAATTTGCACTGCATTTTCTCCGTTATCTAATGCTGAAAGTCCTTGGTTAATCATTTCCCGAGCTAGTAATGTTGAAGTTGTAGTTCCATCTCCTACTTTTTCAGCTGTTTTTACTGCAGCTTGCTTGATAAGTAACACTCCTAGTTCTTCACTAGGGTCATCTAAAACAAATGAACTAGCTACTGTTACTCCATCTTTGGTAGATTGTGGAGGTTCCATTATCCCTTTAAATATAACTACATTTCGACCATTAGGTCCTAAAGTTGAGACTACAGCATCTGCTAATTTATCAATTCCAACTTTTAATTTTGTTCTGGCATCTTTGCCAAAATTTATTTGATTTTCCATATTAATGTTTTATGATGTTTTTTAAATCTTCTTCTGATACTTCTGTATTGGCTACTATTTCTTCTAGATCAACTGTTTCTTCAATTATTGCTAATACTTGATTTTCAGGTCCTACAAAATATTCTTCACCTTCAAATGGTAATTTTGTAAACCCCTGTGTAGGTAATACTACTTTATCTCCAACTTTTAGTTGAGTTGGGATTCTAACCCCAGAAAAGGAAAAATTACCGTCTCCTACAGAAATAACTACACCGAAGGTATTAGTATCTTTCCCCATATCAGGGACAATAATATTTCCATAAATTGTTTCTTCAGCCTCTATAGGCTTTACAACACATGCATTGTAAATTGCTTTAATTTTCATTTGTTATTTTTTATAAATTGATTGTTTGTGTATTTCATTATATTCATCTGTATATGATTTAATTTTTTCAGATATAATTTTATATTCTGCTATAAAATCATCTAAATTATTATAATCATCCCCATCAGCTTGTAATTGGGATATTTTATTCAAAGCTTGACCCATATTGGAGTGATAATACAAAGCTTTTTCATAAGTTTTGCTTTTACCTTTACTTCTAAAATGATCAGCATCTGATGTAACTACTTGTTTAATAGTATAGCTATACTCATCTTTAGTAATAAAATAAGGATCTAATCTAGGATCTCTAATTGTTTGAATTGATTTCCGTTTTTTTGGAATTTTTGTTTCTGGCATATATAACTTGTTTATTTAGACGTGAATATACGAATAATATTGCGTTAGGACACGCTTTTTTGATAAAACTTTTATTTTATTTTAATTGTTTTTGCTTTTTTAGATTCCGCAATTGGAATAAATAGATGGAGCAAACCATCTTTCATTTCTGCCTCTAATTTCTCAAGTTCGAATTTAGCTGCTACTTTATAACCTAAGTTAAAAGATCTTTTAGCTAATCCTTTATAGATATAGCCGGAATAATCAAAATCTTCTTCGTTAGGTTTATCATAGATAATTTTTAAAAGATCACCATCTATTTCTAGTTGAATATCTTTTTTAGTTAGACCAGTACAGGCAACTTCAAAATGAAGTCCGTCTTCGTCATAAAAAATATCTAGTGGGTGTGGTTGTTTGTTTTCAAACGTTGTAGGTTGAAAAGCGCCGTCTGCCTTGAATAGGTTACGGAATAATAGGTCGAACGGTGTACGTTCATTGAATAATGTACTCATATCATTTAGTTTTGTGAGGCCGAAGCTCTCGGTTAATTTAATTTAAACATAACAGCGCGTCCTAAACTGCAATCTTATGTTCTATTATACATATATGGTTTTTACTTAGCGTCGAAAAAGAATAATTGAAATAGCCTAGAAGAGTTGATATCCCAACCAAAGTATACAGGTGCTGCATGAATCAATCGTGCATCCCAAATAACTATTCTATTAAAAATATTTCCTACCTCGTCTACTTTAACATAAGGGGTGGAATCAACAAAAGTATGTTGGTTAAATGCTTCCATTATATTTTCTTCCCCACCTCTTAACTTTGTTTTTTTATGCATATAAAAGCAAGTCCCAGCTTCTGTTGGGGCATCAGGTGTTAAGTAAACGGCAGCCGCATATTGTTGTGAATCACAGTGGTATACAGGTTTAATACCTGCTTTACTAGATTGGAATCTACCATTCATTTCATACTCTTCCCACTTAGTGATAGTCTTATTCATAATTTTTTCCATCTTTTCCTTTACACCATCAAAAAAGAATTGTTTTCTAGTTCTTAATCCTAAATATCCTGGGTCATCATGATACCATTGCATTAAAGCAAAGTTTCTAACTTCTTCAGGGTTATTATAAAAATTTTCTGCAACCCAAAATCTATTATTAGTAATGGGGTTAACACTAAATTGGTTACTATTTATATAACCATATTCAGTTTTGGGGGATGAATCAAAATATTTATTTTCCATAATTTTATTCTTGTCTTCCTATATAATAAGAACTGTTAATACTGTTTGATGTAAATATAAATTTAGCCATGCCCTTTGAGGATAATTTAAAAGAAGCTGTATTCATATCTTTATTAGCATTTAATATTTCTTTAACTAAATTTGAGTCAAAAGGCATAGGTGAATCTATAAAAGATTCATCAATTATCCCATTAATTTTATAAGTAATTTTATTTGAATAATTACTTCCATCCCCAAATATAAATTCACTAATTAAATTATTGTCTATATCCCTAGTAGTTTTAATATTTAAAAAATCATAATCAGCTAATGCATTTTTAGCCTTAATTAAATTATCTATATCTGTAGGGGATAATTCTAATTCTATTTGCCAGGTTTCAGGATCCGTATACCATTTAGTTTTAGGGATTACTAAAGGGTCGGAGAGTGAATAACTTAAATCAAACCCTTCATCTGCTATATTTAATTTATTAGATAAAGCCCCTTGGGAATCTAATGTCAGTAGTAATTCTCCAGTTGTAATTGATAATAATTTTGATAATTTATGAGTATCAAATATTCCTATTTCTTTATTTTCTAAATCAAATTCATTTAATTCTACTTTACACACTCTCCCAGATTCCCCAGCATATACTGTTAATGTATTATTATCAATTCTCCATTTTACAGCATTAAACCTTCCATTTAAATAATATTTAGAAATGAAAGATTGTAATAAATTTTTATTTACCATTATTTTTATATTTTATATTTCAAAAGATTCAAAAGCATTAACATAAGGATTTAAATCTAAACTCCACCCTAAATCACTAAAAAATCCTTCCAATTTTAGTAATAATATAGTATCAAATATCCTTTTTCTATCAGCAAAAAGTGTCAAAAATTCTACTATCTTATCAGGCATATCATAATCTAAAAATGCTAATCCTTCTATTTTATATGGGTTATCTTTTAAATAAATCCATTTTACTTTATCTGTAAAAGTGATTAGATTATGGTTTTTATCTAAGCCCCATAACCTTAATAAATCATTATATCGAGCAGCTGCTCTAACGGGTGCAGGTGCTCCTTTTCTTAATTCACTAAATACTTCTCCAGCTCTTGGATCTCTAACAATATAACCAGATTGTTTTTCAATTCCTTCTACTTTGTGTGTATATACTTTTCTTAACTGTTTTACTGAGGTAGGGTTTCCTAGTTTAACTAAAGGAATAGTACCATCTAGTATTTGTTTTTTAAATACTTTAATTTGATTAATTATATTTGATTTTTCTTCCCCTTTAAGTACTTGTTGTAATATATCATTAAAAAATTCTCCTAATATAGGTGGAAAATTTGCTTTCATAAACTCTAAACCTTTAATATCTAAAGTTTCTTTAGCAATACCTTCTTGTTTAGTAATCCATTGAGCATATCTTCTTGTAGCCCTAAAATAAGCAGAACGAATAACACACTCTGTTTTCATTTCAAGTCTATGTTCAGTTACATTAAATGCTTCACGGGCTAATCTATTATAATCTTCATTAATTACATCTTGGTACTTTAATGCTACTTTTTCTAATATTTCATCTTTTTTAATAGCATCAAATGATTCAAAATCAGGGTATAAATAGAGTAATAATGGTTCTGCATTAAAATAATTCGAGTCTGTATCAACATATGCACAGTAATTCTCATCTTCTTCATCACAAATCCACCAAGGGACATCTTCTATATGTTTCATTTATATGATTTTTCTTCTACTATTTCTGATGATGTTAATATATTAATTATTTTCTTAACTTCACATCTTTTATCATTCATAATATACACAGAACGAGCCAGTTCTACAAATTCTTTGTCAAATCTCTTTTCATGTTCACAATCTCTAATCCAATCTTCTATATCCCAAAGTTCACCATTTATTTTAGCTAATTCAAGATAATGATTTTGAAGTTGACCATCATGTTTTTCAAATAAATCTACAACTAAAGGGTTAAGTTTATCAAATTCAGTCATAATATTGATTAACTTTTCTTTATCTTCAATTTTAAGTAATTTTAATTCTAAAATTGAAATTTTATCTAGTAATTCTCCGTTTGAAATTTCTACTTTCATACACTAAAATGTTTTTTCCCCTGGTATAGGTTGAGTGGTTTTAGGGGGATTACCGTCTGAATCTAGATCTATTCTTTCTGTTTTAAGGACTTTGTATTTTTTTCCTTTTAAATTAAATGATCCTCCTTGTTGTAACATTTTTCTAAAGAAATTTTCTTGAATTTCACTCCAACCTTTACTAATTTGAATTAATTCATCCTTTGTTGGGATTTTTCCATCAACTAAAATTGTAGCATTGGACCTAATTGATTGTTTTTTTAATGTCATATCTCTAATTGTATTTTACCTTTTATTACTTTATTCATGTGACGGTTTGCTGCTAAAGCAGATTCCTGTATAATCCTGTGACCGGATAATGTAATGGCTTCACTTAATATTGCTTCATTCATCCCATATCTAAAATTAGGTAATGCGGTGGCACCATATAAACTATTTAATAAAATTTTCATTGTATACTGCATTAAATGATTATATTCACCTAATTCCGTATTCCCAGATTTATATGCTTTTTTCATACGGTTTTTATATACAACACGTTCGTCAAACCATTTACTCAAAATAGCAGATAACGTAGATGTTTTATTAGTAGAAAAAAAGCAACCATTAGCCGAAACGGCGTATTTACCTTTTTCTACTGCTTTTATAATTTGTCTTACTTCCCAATAATCTTGTAACCCTTTAGTATTTTCAAATCTTACTTTAGATTTAGGATCCATGGCTTTTAAATCATTTAATCCTAAACGGTTATTCCTATCATCAGCATCTATAATTCTTCCAACATATGTTTCTCTACCAATATTAATAGTCATAATAATAGAAGGGTATAATGATGTTAAATCTTCATCAAACATATACTTATACAACCCGGCTTTAGGACAAAATAAATAACCACCAGCATAACCTTCTTTTTTTCTAGGGTGGATTTCTTTATTATTAGGTATAATTCCTTGGTCTAATAAATAAGCTGATATGGCTCCATCTTGGGTGACACTATTAGAATAAACTTCACTATAGTTATGTTTCCCTTTATGTGCTAAATTTTTAGTTAATGCTATGTATTGTAACTTTTCATCTAATTTTTGAAGGATTTCAACATCCCTAAAGTTATATTCAACAAATTTGTTAATATCGTCCTTATACAAATCATTTAAATTACCATCATACTCAATTTTATTTATACCAGCATATTTCTCCCCAATTGAATCTAATTTCCAAGAAGGTTCATCTTTAAAACTATATTTTCTATGAAGCCTCATATAGTCTAAAGATTCAATCCCAACTACATCTACTGACATTCCTTGTTTGAAAAACCATTGACTATATTTTTTAGATTTAACAGGTTCACTTACTTTACCATAAAGAGGGGACATTTGGTCTGCTATATCTTTACCACAAACATTACAGATTCTAAAATATGTGTAAGGATTATCAAAATAGTCGCTATTATATCCAATTAGGATATCTGGTTGTACTTTCTGAATAATTTCAACCCAATATAATAATAATTCAGCCTCAGTTTTAAAAGGTATTACTTTTTTGTAAGATTTAGTATCTTCAGGTACCTGACCTTTAGGATCTAATATTAAACAACCCCAACTATCTGATTGTTTGTGCCAAAATGCTATTGAAGTAATGGGCATAGGGGCTTTTTCAATATATTCTTCAGTTAGGGCTCCACCTATCTCACACTCAATATCATAAAATAATTCTTGATGACCTGTAGAGGGAGTATCATTGGTACCATAAGTTTCAATTAAGTACTTTTGGTGGGGTTTCATGTCATGAAAATGTAAATTAGGAGTGTTATTTTCTGGTTTATTTTTGTTATAATACCAATTAGAAATTGGTTTTAGTTTTTCACCATTTAACCCTCTACAAGTATAATTTTCTTCATCTACTATATAAGCAAAATTCTCATAAGGGATTACTTTATGTTCTCCATCGGATTCCCAAACATGCATTTCCCATACATTAGGTAATCCTTTTCTATACTTATTTCCTACGTAACACTTTTTATACAAAACTTATTTATTTTTAATATTATTTCTTTACCTAAATCCCCATACTTTTGTTATGGAATTTTTGTAATTCTTCATCTGTAAAGAATTGAGATAAATCAGGTCTAAAATAATTTATTGATTTCATAACCTTTTTATCTCTTGTTCTGTATACTACGAATCGGTCTTCGACCTGTTCAAAGTGACATGGCTCACCTTGTTCTTTAGAGCGGACGGTGACAGTCTCCATGGCTTCTTCTTGAGTGCTACAAGACTTCGACATATTACTTCCTTGTACTTCTTGATATGCTGGCCATATCTTATCTTTAAGGCCATGTAGCATAGTACCGTTCCCAAAGGACACGTAAGCAATATCACACAAAGCATCCAAAACTTCCACGATGTCTCCGTTTTCGCAAGCCTGTCTATATTCTTCCAATTCTTCAAGTACAAAGTCGTATACGAATTGCCACTCTTTCTTTTCTGGTATTGTTGGTTCATAAGCATTTGGTTTTCCGAACGTGCGATTAAAAATTTCTACTTCATTAACAAATGGCACGTCGGCTTCGCTAAATAATTCTAATTGTTTTCCCATTAATTTATTACTTCTAAAAATTTAGTTTTCTTTACTTCTACAACTCTAAAATTAGACATACCTTCATTATGTTTATACATTTTAGCTTCAGCATCGGTTGCCGATATTGCTACTACTAAGTATAATTCAGTTGTTTTTTGTATTCTACCTCTTTCATTTTCAAATTCATTTTGAACTTTTACTTGCCAATATTCCATAATTATCTATATTTATTAAATTTAAATTCTTCTAATTTTTTACCTACCATATTAGTATTTTCTTTAGGCATTGTTAATCCCCCAATATAGTTACCATCTGCTAGATGTGAAAATTCATCTTCAGATTTATAAAACTCCTCTAATTTATCTCTTCTTTCCTTAGCACCATTAGCTAAATAATCCTGAATAGGTTTTGAATCTTTAGTTTCCCAAGGATAAATTAACCATTCATCTCCTTCATGTATATCAGCCCACATATTAGGTTGAAAACAAGATGTATGAGGTTTATAATGTAATACCGCTGTGTAAACACCTGGGGCTTTTTCTAATGTAACTCCAGAATCACATATGTCGTCTACTACTAAAGTATTAGGTAAAATAACATCAGTATAAGGTAAACCTAATTTATGTGATATTAATACTGCTGGAATTAATCCCCCTCTAGCGATACCATGAACTGAGTCTATATTAGGTTGATCATGTCGGATTTTATTACATAAATCATCAACAGCGTCATTAACATCATCCCAACTAAGAAATATTTTATTGTCTGCTTTTAATGCCATTTCTCTTATATATTATGTCCTCCGTTATTAATCTTTAGACTATCAAAAAATTCTTTACGGGCTAAATTATCATTTTCTCTAAATACACCTGATGCTTTAGTTGTAATCATAGCTGCTCCTTGGTGTTTAACACCTCTACAAGATACACAATTATGAGTTCCAACTATAGTAACAATAACACCTTTATTATTTTCTGTAATTTTATCTACAGCATTATGAATAGCTGATGTTAATTGTTCTTGGATTGCTCCCCTACGACCAAATAACTCTACAATACGATTTAATTTAGATAATCCTATTACTTGACCACCTTCTCCTGCTATATAACCAATATGTACAACACCTCCAATTGTTTGATGATGATGTGAGCACATTGAAGTTAACGGTATATTACGTTCTATAATAATACCATCATAACCATCCGATGGAAATGATGTAATAGGAGACATTGCTGTATATCTTCCAGCCCATAAATCATTGACATATGACTTCGCGACCCTCCGAGGTGTTTCCATTGAGTTTGGATCATTTCTCCAATCACATTTTAAAGCATCTAAAAACTTACCATAAGCTTTTTCTGCTTGATTAATCATTTTTTCTTTTTCTCTGTCTGTAAAAGGGAATCCTTCAGCAACACCATTCGCAAAACCTACTTGTACAACTTCTAATTCTTCGTGAACTTTTCTACGTTTGTTCTCCATTTATATAACTTTTTAATTTATCAATTAATACTAATACATCATCTGGCTCCATGGTTATAGCACAGCATGTATTTACATTTTCTTCTATTTCCTCTAATATACGAAGGGCTTCTTGCTTAGACACATCTCTCGGTATCAAAGGCCATAATATGTGCACGGCCTGTAAATCTCCATCCTCTATCTCTTACAAAGTCCATTACAACAGGGTATGATTCCTGCAGACTTATTCTTGTATCACCAGCAGGCATAGCCCATACCTTATCATCGGGTATGTTACATTCTTTTAAGAATTCTTCTACTTCTTCAACCATTGAAAGCTCTTTATCAAGGACAGGCTTAATATGGTAGTCAGAATGATAATCAATACTCTTTTTAATCGCTTCATTATTCAATCTAAATTTATTATGTCTATCAATCATCCTTTGATCCGTAGTCGCACCTTGTGGTGTTGCCACTCCAATTTTAGGTACCGAATTAGAGAATTTGGGACTGATAGAAAGCAAATTGATAGGATAATCTGTAGGGAGAAAATGACTTCCTTCAGTCTCGATAGTAATAAAAATATCTTTTTCATTTGCTAAGTGGGTTAATTCATTTACTAGAGCAGGATGCATAGTAGGTGATCCTCCTGTTAACATCATTTCCTTTATATGAGGGTTATCTTCATACATTTTAATAATATCGTTAAAGGTGTATTGACCTTTTTCTGGGTGTATGGACGTGTACCAGGAATCGCACCATCCACCCTCGCCAAAGTAACAACGGTGTGTACAACCTGTAGTCCTAATAACTATAGTTGGATAACCTTGTCTACTACCTTCTGATTGTACTGCGGTATAAACTTCTACAATTGGAAGAACTTTATCGTAGTCTTCAATACGCTTTAATTTTTTGTGTTCCATAATTTTTTAACGTGGTTTTTTATTCACTATAATACGCAGCATTTTTGCCATGCTCCATAAATTTAACTTTAATTACTCGTACTCTATTGTCAGTTTCAGTTTTAACAAATTCATTTACTTTGTTAAAGATAAATTCTGCAAATTTTTCCGCACCTGTAGCAGGTATTACTCTTACTTGTGCTACACCAGCAGCGTCCATTTGTTGGAATGCTGCTAATTCAGGATCATCTTCTGCTATAATCATTGTATGGTCAAATGTGTAGTCAAACCATTCTTTAGGAGACATACCATCAATTTGGGTTTTAGCTCTTTTCATACCTCCAAAATCCCAAACCCAATTTCTATGGTCTAAGTCACCTTCAAAATATACTTTAAATGAAATTCCATAACCGTGTACAAATCTACAATGTGTGTCTGTAGCTTTCCATTGACGGAACACTGTACTAAACCCGTCAAATACTTTACTTGATTGAAATTTACCCATTTGTTGTTATTGTTGTTTTTGGTTGATTATCTGTAGTCCCTTCTGCTTGAGAATATCCAGATGTATGACTTGTTACTGTATACCAAGGTTGACCTGGTCTATATGGATCGTATGTCCAGTCTGGTTTTTGTGTGATAGTTCCTGTATTGTATGGAACTGTAACTGTTTGAGGAGGTTTATTGATTGCCTCTAATAAAATTTTAGCATCCTCTTTAGAAATACTATTATTAATTATTCCTTCTAAAACTATATCTATCGCTGTTCTACCCATTATACCAATTTTTAATTTCTTCTACCGGTTTAACACCAACTATTCTAGATATCTCATTTCCTTGAGAATCTGTTTTTAATAAAGTTGGAACATTCCTAATCCCAAATTTAGTTGATAATTCCGTATCGTTATCAACATTTACTTTTGTATAAGGTAAACCACTTTTTTCCATTTGGGGTCCTAACACTTTACATGGTCCACACCACGGTGCACTAAAATAATATAATTTCATATTTTTATAATTTAAACTAATTCTTCTCCTATCCCTACTATTTCACTCAATATAAGTAAAATAACTGCAATATCCAAACTATACCATAAAGCTCCATATCCTAAGATACGAATGCCTGATTTGATAAAACTAATTTGTTGATGTTTTCTTGCATCTGGTAATTCTTGTTTTTTCATAATTTTTATATTTTGTTAACCTACTAGGACTCGAACCTAGACTGACGGTACCAAAAACCGTAGTGCTACCATTACACCATAGGTCAATTTAAGAGAGGTTTCGGGTCTTTCGGGGTTTCTGGTTGATGTTGGCCTTACTACAAACCCTTTTTCAATGGTGCCAACCTAACAGCTTCACTACCTCTCTTTTAAATTTAAGCTACGTGATCGGCTAACACCTTCTCAACTGCAGCTTTTGCTACTTCGTAATCCACTTCTCCAGTTTCATCCTCATATTGTACGGGATCTTTTCTGCCAAGAGCAATAAAAGCCTCAATCCTCTCAACACTAGAAGCAGACTTATAATCACTATTTCCCGAAGGATAAGGCTTATAAGAAGTATTTGTTCTTTTATATACTTCATCAAAATCAATTCCTAAAATTTCACATAATTTTTCTCCATCTTTTAAAATACCAAACTTATCAGTGTCTAAATAAGGTGTAAAATACCCTACTCTTTCAGCATCCCAATTTCCAATTCTAAAAGCTGCATCATCTGCATCTCTAAACTCTTGTCTACAATCAGGGTAAACTGCATGATCACCAGCATGAATACCTAAAGCGATATCACAAGTTTCTTCTGTTTTGTTTGCAATTGATAAGGCAACAGCTTGAGTAATAGAAGCAAACATTTTATTTCTATTAGGAACAACTGTTTCCTTCATATTATCTTGCTCATAATGACCTTCTGGTACATCATCCCCACCTGTAACTAAAGCTGAATCTAGTAGATCTACTAATCCATCTAATTTAATTTGACGATAATTTACTTTGTGACCTTTACTTGCAAGGTAATCGATTAATGATTGAGCTCTTTCTAGCTCTACTCTGTGCTTTTGACCGTAATCAAAAGAGATACCTGTTACAGTATCATATTCATTGATAGCTCTTAACAATAGGGTGCTGCTATCCATTCCACCACTTAACGAAACTACTACGTGTTTTGCCATAATTTACTTATTTAAAATTTGCCAGGTATTTTGCGTATAGGCTAACGCTTGATTTATTTTACATTTTATATATGATCGAATATACGAAAAGATAGTAGTAAATCCAACTCCCCCTATTAAAAGAGTTAATAAATTTGGATGATAGTGCTCTCCACAAAGCCCTAGTGCATGTCTTATAAATTCTGCCATATTATATCTCTTCCATTACTTTATCTAACTTCTTTTGTAGGTGGGTAAATAAGGGGTCTATAACTTCTTCCCAAAAGTTTCTATCATAGTCCTCATTTTCTTCCTCAACCATTTCATCCCACTCAGCTTCATCTAGATCATGGTGTTCTTCCGAAATTATCTCTCCATAATATACTTCAAAAACACCTATTGGGTTATAAGCCTCGTCCCAGTACTTACCTGAGACTTTAATTTCATCATCAATTTCAGCCATTTGTCTATAAATTTCTAAAATCATATCAGATGGTGGGTACCAAGCTGAGTCTAGGTATATCTCACATTTATTATCATTTGAACGATAATACCCTTCATCCCAAATTTGGATCCATTTTGACCCAACCTTATCGATAAATAATTCTGCATCTGCTCCAAATTCATCTACAATATGAGGTGCTTCTTCTTGATTTGGGTAAGGTCCACTATGGCACTTTTCAAATCGTTCTACAAAATTATCAATTGCTTTTTTAGATCCTTCTATATAGATCTCTGTTCTATTACTATTTGCCATCTTCGTCTTCTATTAGTTCAGGAAAATCACTATCTTCTAAAGCTTTATCGTTTGCTAATTCAAACTCTACTTCTTCCATAACTTCTTCTTGGAGATCTTCATCTTCTGATTTCCATTTTTTGATTTGCTCTTCTGTTAATGGTTCTGTTTCTTCCCACCTAATATCAGTGTATATTACTCTCCGTCTTAACTTTGCCATAACTATTTGGTTTTTAATTATTAATATGTTTTTTAACTATTTCTTTAAATTTTCTTGTATTATGGATAATATTTAAATAATCCAACTCATCGAACATCATATCAAAATGATCATTCATATTTGCTTTTGGTTTAGAATTTAAACCATTTTCACTATACCAAGTGCCTTCTAAGGCAGCCATTATTGGGTTTGATGTGTCAATGGATTCTATTCTTGGATTATTGTCATACCAACCAAATTCTTGAGGTATTGAACATCCTAATAAATGTAATTTAACATCTTTTAAATGGTCTAATTTTAATAAACCTTGTACAAATCGTACTCTACCTAATGCCTTTCCCATATCCACATTAGTGTGTGGGAAGAAATCGTTATACCAAGTAGCACCATAAGATACACATAATTTATCGTAACCTAATTCCCTTAATAACCCAGCACATAAGTAGGCATCATTTTTATCCTTACCTTGGATTACTGCTATTTTTTTAGTTTTTTCTGGGAATTCATATTGAAGCCAGTATTTTGCTTGTGCTGCTGTTTGATGACAATCCATCCAAGCATCAGGTACCATAAATTCATCTGGTTCTATTTCGTTAACCCAGTATAATAAACGTTCATGGTTATATGCTTCTCCCAATTCATGTAATGAATTGTCCATTACAATGTAACGTCCTTTTTCTTTAGCATCTAAAAAATATTGTTTATATTCTTCATCTTGATCTAACAAGT
>Ga0208303_1000343_pt1 | contig 19148 bp, 28 predicted proteins | sample CB_VirMetaG_2_FD_184537 | JGI IMG/M metagenome (GOLD analysis project Ga0208303, IMG submission 184537) | Freshwater to marine saline gradient viral communities from Chesapeake Bay - CB_1504_2 Viral MetaG (SPAdes) (version 4) | ecosystem: Environmental > Aquatic > Marine > Coastal | place: USA... | reverse complement strand
GGGTTACCCCTCGAACACTGTCGATGAAAACATGGTTATCCCCGTTAGACCGGGGAGCTAAATACCAAAGGTCTGGCTTAAAATCGCCAGCATTGGCATCGTTCGTAACCGCTAGGCCGCTGCTGCCGTTGCCCGTGTATAGCTGAGTGTGAAAATACGCTGACCCATCTTTGATTGTTAGCTCAGGTAGGTTGGCCGTGTTTAGTGCTTTAAAGCCTGTCGGTGGTGTGTATTCAAAATCTGACTGCCCAAAATTAGCAATGATGCCGCCATTGCTAGACCCTTCTTCACCAACTAGCGGTGTATATTCTCTGTTGCTAATAGAGATAGCGCCTTGAGTGCTGTTATTTTTGAAGAAAGTAATTTCATTATCATCTAAGTTTAGTGCAACGCCGATTTTATCACTGACCGCATAACTGGCTCCATAGGAACTGCTAGTGCTATCGATGTATTTATTTCCGTTAGAAGAATAATAAAGAACAGCATTAGTTAATTGAGAGGGGTAAGCATCTTGATATAGAGCAGTACCCATTATACCTACAATGGGAAAGTTATATGTCCCGGTAAATGTATATTCCCAATACCATTTGCCAGAACTGACACCGAAAGTTGAAGTAACATATGCACCTGCACTTCCAGCAGCGGCCTGTAAATTACCGTCGCTAAGTGTATTAGTTCCACGAATGCGAAGAGGGTTGTAAGTGCAGTGATTGTTAGTCGGGGTATCCGACATCTGATCCGCCGCTGCCAAGCCAGAGGCCGTCCAGTCATTATTGTTGCCTGAGAAATCTTCGCCAAAATCAGAACTATTAGCCCCTGTCAGGTAAAATCCATTGGTGCCGTAAGCACCGCTGTATCGCTTCGGAATCCAAACGCCATCATCATTGGTCTCGCCAAAATCAGACGCTACTTTGGCGGTTCCACTTACAAAATTAATCTCTGCCATATAGCCGTCGAAAAAAACGCCACCAGATTCTCGTGAGCTAATCGTATGCACGACATTGGCATTAACATCTCCCTCGTAAGAGGCAGTGGGGTAATTAGCCGTGCTAAAGCTAGTTTCTTGAACGCCGTTGACGTACAGCTTTATTCGGTCAGATGCTGTGCTTTCTGTAGTATCGTATCTCACCACGATATGATACCAAGCAGACGGGTCTCTAAATAATCGGTTTGTTTGCAAATCGTCGGTCGTTGAACCTGAGTCTGATTGCGAGATGCGTATTTGCTCACTAGCATTAAACTGTATTTCAAAACGATTTGTGGAATTCGTGCTGGCAGAAAAAATATCTTTTGATAATCCGGGAATGTCCCCTCTTTTTAACCAGACGCTATACGTCCATGTCGTTCTATTACCAGCAGATGGAGTGCGAGACAGTTTAGGACTGTCGTCGTCGTTAAACCGGATCGACTGACTTATCTCGTACCCTGACCCAGCATTAGCTAGCCACTGTGAGCCAAACATAGTCATTAGCTAAACGCCAACTGCGGTGCGCCTAGCTGGATACTGCCCGACGCCTTAACGAAGTAGGGGACTACATCAACCGCACTCGCTGCGGTGCTAAGTGTAATACCGGCCCCAGCAGGGCTTTCGTAATCTGTTCCAAGGCTAAGAGTTCTCGAACCCGTTCCATCTTGGATGAATACGAACACTCCAGCCTGACCAACTGATTCAGTAGACGGGTTAGCCAGGGTCACGTTACCCGTAAGGGTAAGCACAAAGTTCTGATGAGCAGAGAAATCAATCGTTACACTGCCGGTGTTTGACGTGTCAGTGTCAGTCTCCGCAAGAATGATCGTGCCACCATTGAACTGACCAGCGACCGTCACATTCGTGGTGCCTGTCGGAATCTCAATGACATCAGCATCAGCATCGTTCTTGATTGTGACATCGTTGGTCGAGCCTTGACCCGTTAGGATCAAACCCTCCGCAGCGGTGTAGCCCATTGCAGCGTTATCACCGGCAGAGGTGTCGCCATCCGCGTTTACTGTAGCGGCTGTCACGTCACCTACGATATCGACGTTGGTTGCTCCGGTCGCAATCGTGATTACATCAGCGTCAGCATCGTTCTTAATCGTGACATCGTTAGTCGAACCCTGCCCGGTAAGAATTAGACCTTCAGCAGCCGTGTACCCCATCGCAGCGTTATCGCCAGCGGAAGTGTCGCCATCAGCCTGTACGGTAGAGGCTGTTACATCTCCTACGATGTCAACGCTAGTACCACCTGTCGCAATCGTGATAACGTCCGCGTCCGCGTCATTCTTGATGGTAACGTCATTCGTGCTACCCTGGCCGGTTAGGATCAGACCTTCAGAAGCAGTATAACCTATAGATGCTGCATCACCTGCTGCGGTGTCAGCAGTTGCTGAAATTGTACCAATTTGCAAGTCTGATAGCGCATTTACAACCGCAGCACCGGAACCCGCGCCATCCATATAGACAACCGCCGACTTTCCGTTGGCTACGGTTATATTTGCACCGGAACCCTGTGTCAGAATTACGGAATAGGGTCCGCTAGATCCAGAATCTGTAGTGGCGTTTATGATTATAAAGAAGGCGGACGTTGTATTTGGAGCCACCGTAACCGTGTTGTTCGCCCCAAGGGCTCCTGTAAACTTTATAACACGGTACATGCCGTCCTGAAGATTCTCGGTGCCTGAACCAGGAGAAGCTTCTCGAACAGTCAGTGTATGAGTAGATCCAGAAAGCCCCACTGCTTTATAGGAGGCAATGCGGTCCAGAATATCTAGGTTGTGGTTCGTAGTATCGCCCCAAGCTCCGGACTGTTCTCCGGAGCCTATCTTTTCGATACCAAAACTAGTTGTGTATGATGATGCCATAATTTTATTCCTATGCCGCTATCTTAGTCCAATTCGGCGTCTGCGTGTAAGTTATTGGATTCCAGCTTGCCGTTTGTCCGGGATCTATTTTCTCCCAAATAAGAACTCGGCCAACCGCAGTTGATGCCTGCACTCCCGTGACCGGAACCGTTATGTCTACCTGCGTGCTTCCGATTGCTGTGGCCGCAACAAGACCTGTTGCGGAGAAGTTTGCATCGCCTGTTGCAACCGCAGTTCCGATAACAGCAGCCGCTTGGACACCCGTAACCGGAACCGTTACGTCTACTTGTACGCTTCCAACCGCAGTGGCCGCAGAAACCCCTGTAACCGGAACCGTTATGTCTAATTGTACAGTTCCAATCGCAGTGGCCGCAGAGACACCCGTAACTTCTACAGTACCCGGAGTATTCCAAGCACCAGAGTTCCAAGTTCCCCGTCCCCAACCACCGAGATTAGCGTTAGACATTAAGCAATCCTAATCAATGCGTTATTGGCATCATTTGCAGGCATTGTAATAGTGAAATCACCTGCACTGGACGATTTGTCTGCGCCAAAGTTAATAACGCAGACCGAAGGTTTAGCAGCATGTGTGGTATCACCAGCCGTTCCCGCGTTTGCCAGAGTAGAGTTATATATGAGAGCCCCTCTCGCACTACTAATTGTAGATGTTGAGAACGTCACATCAGCCATATCGATAAACGCCGTGGGAACAGAACTACTGTTGTCGCCAAGACCAATTGTGGCACTTGATATAGCAGCACCACCAGCCGAATAGTTAGTCCCACTGACTTCATTGCTCGTCGTATACCCAGTGGTGTCTACGTCAATAGACGAACTGTTCGTAAACATAGCCAGCTTGAATGTATCTGCTGCTATGGAACTTCCGTCCCCACGAGAATGTGTGGTCCAAAAATGGATTCCTGCGTTGATTTCCCGTTTGTACGTGCCGCAAATACCAGATGTTCCTACAGCCATTACAGCCTCCTTATAATCTCGGCCATGTCGTCATGACCCTGTTGCTTCATCAAAGCCCAAATAGTCGTTCTCTCACTTTGACACATCCTATTCATATAAAAGACTAGCACTTCTTTCAAACGCTCTCTATGGGCATACGCTTGTTCTCGTATGACAGGCGGCGCGGTGTCCGAGACCGTCATTATTTTGTTTAACGCCATCTCAGCCATCTGTTCAGGAGAATGACCACGATTATCTGTGGTAAATACTAAAGCATTACCTATTTCTCCGGCGCTAACCGAATCAGACATTACGCAACATCCCTTCTAAGACGGTCATACCTATATTGATCTCGCGTCTGGAGTCCCTCGCCAAGATTCTTCAGCCACTGCAACGATTCTTGGAATCGTTGGTTATACAAACTCAAAAGGTCTGCCTCGCCTTTCATAAACGTATAGGCTTCAACTAAGGAGCCGTACAAGAGAGCAAGTTCTGCATTATCACCCAGCCAAGTGGTTCCACTAGCAGTCGTTGTTATAGAATCTGGACGATAGAAATAGTGAAGTTCCATAGTAAAATTGTCATTGGGAGTAGGGGCTAGGAGAAAAGTAGCCTCGTCCCAATCAGCGTAGTATTGAGGTACTCCCGTTGTGGCGGGGTTAGGTGTGTAATCTTGGAGCATGGTAGCTTGCTTGTATAACAGAAACTCTTTGTTGGAAGAGTTTATGACGCTCAACGAATTTTGAGACAAGAAATCAGAAGGTTTTTGCAAGTAGGAATTACCGCTAGAAGCCGTGCCCTGAGACGATTTACGAAACACATCCAACTGGGATTCTTTTAGAATTCGTTCTTCTGCGTTAAGAATGAATCGAGGCAACTGATTAACGAATGTCGTTTCAGTGCTTTGAACGTAATCCTGTATCGCTGTTTTTAGCGTGGTAAAGGTGTAGGCCATTTAGAGTTCTCCGCTAGGTTATGTATCCATTACCCAAGTCAACGACAGGCAACGCGGGTAGGGTTACGGGACCAGCAGAAGAAACTCCTCCTCCGCCACTTAAATTTCCAACGGTTGCTGTTCCGCTTGAGGCGGAAAATGTATAGAAATCAGCGTCGGGGTCACCGTCGCTGTCGGTCGGAACGGTTATAGAATATCCACTAGCAGATTCTATAACGGTTTCTGTAAACCCATCAAAGGCTTCAACGGATCTAAATCTAACTGTGTCTCCTGTAGACCTTCCGTGACCTGGTTCATTAACTGTTATAACTGCTGACCCGCTGGACCCAGATCTAAAGGCGTTTAAAGGTAAAACCGCAGCCACCTCTGGTTCTGTTCTTGCTGGCCGGCTCACACGCAAAGCTTCGGGATCAGCCCTAACTCTCTTTGGCTCTAGTTGAGGCTGTTTTGATTCATACTCGTCAGGTCCTACGAGCATTCCATTCCATTCTATAAGCATACGCCGAAGAGGGTATGCTCTACCGGAACGGTCGGACACTCCTTTTGCATATTTTCCTGAAGCGTATCGAGACATTTTAGATACTCAACGACGAGAAACTGGGAACTAAACGAAGACCTGTTCTTTCGCTGTCCTCTGACGCTGCTCTTTGAAACTCCTCATCATAAATAGCTTTCAACAGTTGAATTCTGTCAGGAGACCTTTTGATAGCAAGATAATAGGATAGCCCGGCTGTTAGACACGGTAGAAAGCGAAAAGGAATATCAGGGTTGTTTACTCCAGCATCAGCGTCCTCAATCCTCTTCACTCGATAATAAATTAATTGATCAGTGGAGTTTTCTGGAGAGGGCCAAAGGCTAACTCTAGGAGTAATTTGACGGTCGATATAAAACTGAGATGGACGGCCTTGTGTGGTTTTGTCAGGCGTATCTATGTAATCGCCTCTACTTATTCTGCTAATTCCTATATCAGAGCCGCTTCGTCGTACAACAGCCTCCAGAACGTCAACGGTAGCCTGCACGTCATCTAAACTTGGGTCTGCCGAGATAGTTGTAGAAACTCCGGATTCATCACTTGCTGCACTTGTAATGGTCTCTCCGGCGGTGAATGAACCAGACGGGATAGTGATTGTTATGGTAGTGGAACTGGGCTTTGATATAACTTGAGCCGTTGATCCACTCGTTGATCCGGTTATGGTTCTTCCGACAAGAAGATTTGTTGAAGACCCAACTGTAGCCGTAATTACTCCAAGGGGATACGTGGCTACGGAAGAGCTCGTGGAGTATTGAGCAAGAGACTGCGTAATCTCTTCAACAGTCCATAAATTAAGGCCTCTATTTGCCCACTCTGCGAATAAAAGGTTTAAAGATCGACGCGCTGTTTTAGCGTCATACCCTGTTCTGAACTCTAGACCACAACGTTCAAAGGCCTCTTCGGTTATCTCGGCCATGTCTAGGTTAAAATCAACCGAACCAGAAGTTGCCATAACTAATTCCTATCCAAAAAGAGCCAACCGCACACCAACAGCTAATTGACCTAGTATCAAAACACCTACACCCCACAAAATCTTGGTAATGAGGTCAAGAGACTTCTGAACGTGATGAAGATCATTCGTCTTTATGATATGTATCCTCTCCGAGAGGAGCTTTATATCCCCCTGTATCTTGACAAGCTCTAGCTCATTCTTTCTGTCAAGACTATCAGACATAGCACTTAGTACTGCTTCAAGCAGTGCAGAACGACCGAGTACGTGTCTCCGCTACTGTGTCCTACCGTAGTAAGTTGAATGTCTCCTGTGTTTCCACCGGAGGCCGCAACATTAGGAAGACCGCTCATGTCTGAATAATCTAAAGTGTCCGAATAGTCTGCTGGAAGTTGCGCTGCGATAACATCTGTAGACGCATCCCAAAGAAGTTTTACGCCCATACCCACATTGGTGAACGTGATTCGTTTAATACGAACACCCGTGCAAGCAGTGCCGTCCTGCAAAGATGAAAGAGCCGAAACATCCACCTTAGTTACAGCGGCCTCGCCCGTTCCATCGCTGGTGTTAGTGAGGTAGAAGATGGCCTCTCGAGGGCCGTCTTCTACGGTAGTTGCCGTTACAGCATCAGCCATCATGACCTCCTTTTAAGGGGGGGAGTTGCCTCCCCCCATTTAAGTTAAGCTACCTGGACGTATTCAATAATGAACGTAAAGGAGCCTGCTGTCGTAGCATCTACGGTGTTCGTAATGTTGCAGAAGATGGTCCGTTCCGCCGAAGCGTATTGGGCGGAAACTGGAGCAGTGGTTGCGCTCTGCGTCGTTGCTACCAACGTAGTAGTTGTCACGTTGCCGACAACGACAGTGGTTCCACCGTCAAGGATTTCATCCGTTACAGCAGCGACAATTTGTGCGCCAGAACTGGAAGTTCCAACCTCATAACCAATATCTCCCGTTCCAATAACTGGAGCGGTAACACAGAAGATTTTGATGTCGGTGATTACGGTGTTAGCCGGCTGAGTAAACTCGCCAATTGCGGGGCTGTCACCCGCTGTGCTGTTTACGGTAACGCCCGTGGCAAAACCAACATGCTTGACGTATTTGTCCGTAACAATACCTGTAGAGGCAACATCAAAAACAGTGGTTTCTGCGCCCGTTACGGCGGCTACGTTGATTACCTCAAAACCGTTCTCTGAGCGAACGGGACCATTAAAAGTTGTATTAGCCATGCGGCTTCCTCCTTACGAGAGATTGGCCCTAGAGTCTTCGTAAGCGTCTGCTGGGACAGTCGCTAGGGCTATGATTCCCAGAAATAAGTCGGGGGAGAGTCTCCTCTCCCCCGTAGTCTTATGCGCCTTTGGATCCGTACACGCAACGAGGATCAGAGTAACCGTAGCTGTAACGCTCACGGGCTTTGAACCGAACATTGCCTGTATCAAAGTCGCCCTCCATCTTCGTAGACATCGGCATACGCTCAAAGTGAACGAAACCGCGAGGAGCGTCCGTCTTAATGAAGAACGCATCCGTGTCTGTCAGATAGTGGTTAACAACATAACCCTGCGGGAGCATACCCATGTTACGCATTGCGTTAACATCGTTGTCCGCAGAACCTGGGCGAAGAGTAGACTCAAGAAGACGATCCGCCACAAACTGAAGTGCGGGGGGGATAATCAACTTCTGTCCACGAACCGAGACTTTAAGGCCGCGCTCATCAACAAAAGCTGCAATGTCAATAAGAGCATTCTCAAGGCTGGTTTCGTTCAGGTCAGCATCAGTGCTGGGCTCATTACGAAGCGAACCATTATTCACCAGAGGATGGTCAGTAGCGCAAAGCTCCTTACCATCGCCGCCAGCGAACGTGCTATCAAAAGCGTTGTTCAGCGTAGCTGCACCCTTCACCTGTTTGGTGTTGGCCATGCTGCGTGCCAAAGCTTTCGTATAGCGAGAGGCAAGGCGATCATAAAGATTATCCTCGATTGCTTCTTCCGTAATGGAGAAAGCAAGCGCGATGGTCTCATGAGTGTACCGTGCCGTATACGCTTCTTGGGCATCGTCAAAGGTAATAGCTGAACCTTCTTGCTTAACGGGTGCTGACCCGAAGCCTGAAAGCATCACTTCTTCCTCAAACGCACGCTCCGAAGATTCAGTATCATAAATCTCAGAAGCTTCATCGTCATACCGGGCATACTCAAGGCCGAAAAGGGCGTTGAGACCGGGCTCTAGCTCTTTCGCTAGTTGGGCTCTGCTAATAGCCATTTTTCAATCCTCTCCTATACGCCAGTGGTTGAAGGTGTACCCGAAGCAATGGACCCAGTAGGTGCATTAAACGAGTTATTCAACCTAACAATTACGCCGATGCCAGCGGCTTCAAAATCCTCGTTCTCAGGATCTTCCTGCCAACCCATGACGCGAAGCGCCAACGAATTGGTAGTTGCCAGCGTACTAACAGCCAGACGACCCAAAGAAACGCCAGTAGCGTCAGTTCCCGTGATGCCCGTAGAAAGATTCGCGTTCAGGAAGACACTTGCACGCGCATTTGCCTTACTTGTCAGAGACGCATCAGATGCAATTAAATACAACTGATTTGGGTCATCGTTGATAAAGGCCTTTACGGGGTGGTTACTATCCGCTCCGGATCCGGGCCAGTAGTTACTAAACGTAGTTTTTCCAGTGACACTAGAGACATACTCACATCCCTGAAATACGCCCAGATGACTGACTGTACCACCGGCAGCGTTAGCCGTGTGATCGATAAACCCTGAAGCAAGAGGAATAACCAATTGCCCATGGTAAATTTTGTCAGTGTTACCGTTAGCGATTTCGTAAGGAGTATATCCCGTAAGGCCAGTGGAATTGGTTCCGCCACCTAGCTTAGAGATGGGACGAAGACCAAAGCTTCCATTACTGTTAGCCATTTTCTATCTCCTAGTCCTCGTTTTGAGGACCTCCAAAAGTTACACGAGATTGCCTATCAGGATTATTGATAGGCATTGCCGGATGCTGCTCACGAGCTAAGTCGTTATCAACAGCGGCCATTTGATTGCGTGTCATGCCACGAAAATGTTCGTCGCGTTCTTCAACAATCTCAAGAGGAATCCTTGCAAGTAAAAGACCACCTACGCCTATTACACCAGCGTGTTTACCATCTTCAACGGTCGGGACCTCAAAGTCAGGGTATTCTTCACCACGTACCAGTTCCCATCCCTCTCGAGATCGTGCTGCTACGTTTTTGCGGTCATCAAAACCCATTACTTCGGACCTGATCCATCGATGCTTGTAACCATCTGGAGCGGGTGGTGCGTCCAACATGGACGGGGGCTTCCAAGGTTGCCTGCGTGCTTGCCCTGCACGATTTTGGTTGGCTCTCGGCGTTCTTGTAGACTTTTGGCGAGATGTGTTCTCAGTATTCATGGCTATTCCCTCACTTCACGTATTTTGCATATTCATCAAGAGGCACGTTAAGCTTCTTAGCTATAGCTACCTGAGATGGGGTTAACCGCACAGTTTTCCGTCCACTCTTTTTGCGGGATGCGGAAGATTCAGCCGACGCAACTTTTCTTCCCCCGGTCGATCTAGCCTTAGAATCAAACTTGTTTGGAAACTCGTTTCTAAGTCTACTATCAAGTTCAGTGTAGTATTCATCAGAAGATGGGTCAAACCCCTCATCTTCCACCATGCGACGATGGATGCCAAAAGCACCATATGTCATAACTTCGTCTTGACCGAACCAATCGTTGTCTTGCGCCCATCTCTCTGCTTTTGGGTCTGGGGCCGGAGCCGGAGCCGGAGCAGCCGCCGGAGCTTCTGCTTGGGATATTTCCTGCCCTTCGGGTTTCTCTCTAGCAACTCTAGAGTTGGTCTTTTGAACCGTTAGATCCGCTAAAGACTCTTGAGCGTTAACAATCGCATCAACATCACCCGTTTCGTGGGCTTCTTTAAGAATACGTTTAGCAGACTCAATCTCGGAAGTTACTCGTCCGTCGAACTGCTCCATGTAACCCCTGTCCAAGGATTCCATACGCTGTTTGAGGGACTCGTTCTCTTTACGAACGTTCTCAGCAAACTGAACAGCTGTCTGCTTCTGACGCTCTTCTTCACGATATTTTTTGGTTAATTCGTTGATACGGCTCTTAACACCAGAACTGTATTCATCTAGTTCGTCATCCGTTTCCGGCTGTACGCTTACTTCTTCAGCCGGTTTTTCCTCCGACTCTTCGGAAACATTTACATCAACCGAATTCTCTTCGGAATCTCCAACATCAATATCAGACTCAGTAGGCATGGCTTTTCTCCATGGTTAATTTCTTCTTTCTAAACGTGTTTAATGTCGTCGGGCTCTAGAATTGTGGCAATGACCTCATCATCGTTAATGACGCGGACTTCCCCACCATCGATCTTAAACCTAGATCCTGCGTATCTTCCAATACACACCCAATCGCCCTCGTTGCACCAATTGCGATCTTCATCGTCACCAAATTTAGACGAATCCTGATAAGCCAGAGGACCTACCTTTAGAACGTAGGCAACAACTGTCGCCAACGCTTCACGATCTCTAACTGCATCAGGAATAAGGATACCACCTTCGGTGGCAGCTTTGCCCATGTAAGGCATCACAAGTAAACGCCAGCCTGTGGGCTGCGGCAGTCTCTCTTTAAGGTTCTTACTTACAAGAGAGGGGTCGAGTACTTTCTCACTTTTATCTATGTATGCAGACGATTCGGCTTTCGGGGCTTTCTGGGACTCTAGTACGTGGTCTGGAACGTATAAAGTTTTGGTCATTCTTCCTCCGTGGATTGCAGGAGATCTTTGATCTCCCGTTCTGCGAACTCTAATCCCTGTAATTCTCCCACGAGATGTTTGTAAGACTCCATGTCTTTCGGGCTCCCATGGAGGATTGAGTCCTGGGTTAATTCTATGCGACCTTGTATACTCTTTAGTAAAGAATAGGCAAACGTCGTTGGGTCAGCCATTCTTAAAAGCTGCCTTTAAAATTTTTGCCTTTAATTGCTCCGCCAACTGCGTATTTGATTGGGCCGCGCTTGCTGTAACTCATTCCACCACCCATGTAACCGAGTTCATCGCGCATCATACCACCCATGTTCATACCTTCTGGAACACCCAGCTGATCACGAGCCATGGCTTTCTGCTCTGGCGTGGCCATTTTAAGAACTCTTGCAGACGAAGAACGATCATAGTTGTCCGTTTCAGTTCCTGTGGGCTTTGACATTGAGATTCCCAATGCTTCGATAACATCAGCATCAGACACGGTTTTTTCACCCTCGTTCATCATACGTGCCGCTAACATACGATCCGCATCAGAAATTGTTCTATCGTCAGCCATCAGAATGTCCCCTTTCCGCCGTTATCGTTATAGGTCAAGCCCTTAACTTGAGCAGGCGGGGCGCCCTTGATACGAGCCATTCCGCCGTCAGCCATATCCATAACCTTATCCACGGAAACGCCCTCCATTCGAGCAACAACCTCTGGGTTTTTATTCCGCAGAGCCTTCTGACCCTCACTAAGTCCGCCCACTTCCATACGCATTTCATAGCCGCCCATGCCGGGCCGGTCCATGTCATTCATCATCTTCGCTTTTTGCATAAGACCACCGGCCTCCTTTTTAGAGATGTCCATCTGATCAGACATCTGGTTAATCATCCTACTTTTAGCCATTAGAAGACCCTCACTTTCATCATACCACCACGGTTTGCACGTTTTACAGGCTTTACCCTACGAGGTGAGCCGGGTGGTTGGCCCAAACGTTTCTTCTGAGCTACCCTAGATTTCTTTTCGGACGCTGTTAACTCCCCGGATGTTTTAGGCGTATTCTTTGAAACACGCTTGCTGGGCCGGCAATAAGGCGTGCCTCTCTTCTCGCCTTTCTTCCTTCCGCAAGGTTTACCTGTTCGCACATCGATCCACTCTTCTTTGAACCAACGTTTGAGAGCGGCGCCCTTCTTTGTCTTGCGGACAGTCATCAAAATATCCTGACTTGGTTCCCACCGTGCTTGGGCATCACAGCCCCGCACCCGTTAGTCTTAACTGTATAGCTACCACCAACGGCTCTTTTGGTTTTGTTACCCCAATTTTTAGCGCCAACCTTTCGGCATTTAGCTATCGCTCCTGAAGCATACGCAGACGGAAACACCTTATAACGTGCCTTAACCTTTCGATAACAAGCGTCTTTCGTAGCCATTAGCACTTCCACCTTCTACGAGCTTGCCTGATACGCGAATTGGGATTGTTACGCGTCTTGGCAGAACTACGTTTGAGTTGACCCAAAGAACGAGCGCAGTAACTCTTCCGACGTTTTGCCGCTGCGCTGCCCTTTTTGACTTTTCCGGTAACCGCTGTTTTAAGCTTAGACCCAGGATTGGCTTTACGATAAGCGGCAACGCCCTTCTTCGTCATCCCAGCACCCTTGCTGGTTTTACGATAGTTGGCTCCCTTTCCGCTTGTAGTGCGGCGTATGGGTTTTGCCCTCTTTCTAGCCATTTTGTTTCACGTGAAACATTACTGTTTCCCACTATACAAATTATCAAACGTCACAGACGGATCCATGTAACTTCCGTCAGACTCCGCATTATGTGTCCACTGACTTGGCTTAAAGTCAGGAGCTCCTTCACCTGTTTCCCACAAAGCGGGACTTGTTGCTCTAACCCGGTTATTGGGTAAAGCAATAATATTTCCGGTCCAATCTCCAGCGTCCGTAAGCTCAATTACATGGCTTTGCTTATGCTGGGCAGGATCGTCCGCGATAGATGATCCTGTGTAATCAACGGTAAACATATATTTACCTGTATAGAACTCACCGTCAATCTTACAAATCCAAGGACTAGAACTTGTCCTATCGTACTGCATGACATCGTGATCTCGAGAACTACAGTCCCAAGGCTGCGCGTGGTGCGTCACCATTCTTTCCGGCCACTTTTCCAGCGGTGTGTCAGCCACAAGGGCGGTAATAGGCATCCTAGCCCACATCGCGCCCCCGTGAACGTTCTCGTCTTCTGTGTCGTCACTCTCGCAGCCTGTAAAGATAAGCTGAAAACTCAGGCAACGATCTGGAATCGTTGTTACGGCTATCGCCATGGCATGGAGAAATTCCCCATGGTATTGCTCATGATTATGAGTAAATTCTCGTCGCACCCAGCAGTGAAAATGCGGAATGTTGCTTTGAAGATATGGCATTACCTACGTTTAACACCACCACGAGCATAGCCCTTCTTTTTCATCAGAGTTCCGCCGCTTCTGCGTTTGGCAACGCCGCCTACTTTGCGTTTAGCCGCGCCACCAGTTTTCATTTTTCGGGTGCCACCCTTCTTCTTCATAGCCATTTTACTGCTCCTTCCGGTAAGTTGTTTAGGGGTTTGTGATCTGGATATGGTCACTAAAAGACTCGTGTCTTACTAGCCATACCGCCATCGTTTCGTTTGATAATCTCTTTGGCTGTTTTTTCAGCCAGACGAGAACCCACATCAACCTCATCGGGCTCCATCATTCTTCCCACCCGTATGCCCGTTTTAAGAATAGCCGCCCTCGGAGACATCATACCCATAGGTCCCTGTCTTGACCTCTCCGCCTCAACAGCAGAAGGTAGAGTGGCTTCAAACCCGCGTTTAATCTCCTTACTTGAATAGAAAGGCTTGCCGGGGCTGACCGTCACCCTTTTCTTCTTCGGCTTTGGAGCTTTCGCCTGCTGTGCTTCTAAAGTACTTCCCATAACTAATTACCCCTTCCAGATGCGCCTTGATTGATACGTTCGCGATTAACCTCGGCCCGTAGCAGAGCGATATCCTCCTGTGAGTCTATCTTGTCTGCGGCCAACTCTTCTTTAGATTCTTCCTTCGCCATATCAAACATCAGGCGTTGGTCGAATTCAGCAGCCTTGCGCTCCAAGTCTGCCGCCTTGATATCGAGTTCCTTAGACCGGAGCTCAACTAAGGGGTCTACTTCGCCCTCTGGCGGGGGCATGAGAGCCGCCATAACTTCTTCGGTGTACTGAGCTATAAGTTCAGCGACCTTGGCCTCTACGTCCATCTGAGGAGGTTGCTGGCCTGTCTGCATAGCCTGCTCCATCATGGCCCTCATTTCTGCGTCAGCAACGCCTCGAGCCTTAAACGCAATATGTTCGCAGAGATGCGCCTGCAACAAAGCAAACACTGGCGGAGACGCCGCCGGAACTGGCGTTTTCATAAATATGATGTGCGCCGTCATGTGTGCATCATGATCCTGCGTCGGGAACGCTTGCAAATTCTCTTGAATAATCGATTTTGCGTTTTCTATGGCCGGATCAGTGGGCTGCGGTGGCGTAGGTGTCGGTAGCAGCGCCTCAATGTTATGCACGCCTATTGCTTCATAGATTCTGCGATACGCTTCGTGGAGATTATGCATCTGCGGATTAGTCTGCGCCAGCTGAAGCTGCGTTTGTGCGAGTGCCAGCCTTTGTGACATGGAGTAGATATTTGGATCAGACACAGGTATAACATCGACACGCTCATCAAAATCTGCCTGCTTTACGGTTGCCTCGGCACCGTACACATTATACGGGTACATGGGCGGGAGAGATTCAGCAAAAACACGAGCTAACATTTTGAACTCTTGTTTCTGTGCGTAGTGAAGCCGCTTGTGAATTGCGGACATGACCTTGGAACCACGCTCAAGAAGAGCCACTGTAGTTCCAACAGCCGCTTGCTGGTTACCATCACCAACCTGAAGATCCGCAATCGCTGCAAAACGACGACCTGCATCCACAATAAATCCAAGAAGACTCATCAGAGTCTGGCTAGGTTCCTTGTATGGGAGCGGCATAATGCTTTCGCGCAGAGCGCCACCGGGAACATCAATATCACGAAACTCGCCAGGAGACAGAGGCTCATCAGAATCACGAATGCGAATACCACGAGCCTTAAAGCCAGCGGGAAGATTAGCAAGTGTACCAGCATCAATCAGCTGCCTCAGAATAGAGGTGGCGGAACGACCAAGGCCACCAATCATATGAAGAAGACCAAATCCGTAGAAGCCTAAACCCGGCAAGAACTTGTAGTGAGAGAAATACTGCATCTTCTTGTAGTACTCGTCACCCTCTTTCCAATTTCTACGAATGGCAAGAACTTTGGAACTGCCTTCATCAACTGTAACAATGTAAGGGAGCTTAATACCCGTTTCTTCGCCGTCGATAGGACTTACGTGTTCAAAACCAGGAAGATCTAGGTCTGTGTGAATTTCGAGCAGAGTGCAATCCTGATTGTCTCCTCCGCCTTGTTCTATTCCTTGAAGCTCTCGCTCCTTCTGACGAACTTCGTCATCATCATCATATGCGAGAATGTCTATGTCTCTATAGAAACCTGCTGCTTGGTTCTTTCTTACATCATTCGTATTCATCCGAATGACGTGTGTAACTCTGGAGGCCGAAGACAAATCCGTTGCGTTATACGGAACCAGAAGATCGTCAGCGGGAACAAACTTGGAAACAGCCCTGTCGAGCATGTCGTCAAAGTACACTTTCTTAAACGCACTGCCGGCCAACGGCAGATAGAAGAGAAGTCGATCCATCTCAGGGTCGTACTCGTCCATAACGTTCATAATCTGGAAATTCATAAACTCCTGAACACGCTGAGACTGCATCTCTACGTCTGGAGTAGACGCTCCAACGACTTGGGTTCTTACGGGGCCGGAAGAAGGTAGAAGTTCTTTGTACGCTTGCGCTTGAAACTGGGTTACGGCTTCTGCGATCAAGGGATGGGTTACACCGCTGGATCCACGAAAAGGCTCGTCGCGGTTCTCATACTTTATGCCTAGAAGCTCAAGACCCTCTGTGTACGCATCTTCCCACTCTTGTCTTCCGCCTTTGTCATCCTCGTAATACCCAACAAGCTCTGAAGCAATGTCCATCAAGACACGCTCGTCCATAATTTCTGCTAAGTTAGCATCCGGATCTGCTTGAAGCTCCTTCGCTACAGCATCCTCAAAATTTATTATGACGGACCCATCTTCTTCCTCAATCATCTCGGTGGGATCTTCAATCTCCTCCACCTCAATTTCTTCTTCGGACATGCCTCCAAGAGGCATACCTGAAGCAGGCATACCACCGTCTATCAAAGATGTGGGTTCATCAGCCATATTCTAGTTACCTTTCTTTCCACTTTCGGGATTCGGCGTGACGGCTTTTTCATAGTAAACTATAAGCTGTTTCTGCTGTTCAATAAACCGCTTTATCTCAGCCATGTTTAAGGCAAGCGTCTCGTAGTCCCTAACACTTATCGCGTAAAACAACAGATCGCCGTTCTCTTTCTCAAAACGTTGCTTAAAAGATGCAAACGTATCCTCTGTCACAACATAGAAATGTATCTTGTTTAACGATACAGGACGAGGACGACTTTGAGTCGGTATCTTTCGCTCAACCTCTACCGTTTTGATCTCAACGGGAAGTACTTTCTTAAACTCAGCGCAGCTACTTAGCAACGGCAGGAGTGGGAGCGCCAGAAATAGCCTCCAACGACTCAAACAGCTTAGATGTTCCATTGTTAATCTTCTTTTCTACCAGAAGGGGCTTCTTGAGGCTCAATTTTGCAAGATCGTGCTTACGTAGCTTACCTATCAAAACGTCTTTATAGGCGTTTGCCGCGTTAAGTTTAGACTGAAGGTCCTTAGTCAAGTCCTCAAACCTTTCACGATCTTCGATCATGGCGTTTATGGTGTCGTCCTGAAGTTTCTTCGCTGTCTCCAGTTTCGCGGAGTTCTCCGTAAGAACGCGAATGCGATCTTGGCTATCCTTATAGTAGTAATACGCTCCGTAGGCAGAGCCGCCCACAAACCCCAGCACTAAAATTAGAAGATAGATCTTTAGCATCACTTACCTTTCGCCATGTAAGCGGTCATGCCCATGTAGGCACCTACAACACCAGCCTGTCCTATGTAAAACAAGCCAAACAGGTCGCTCAAAGCTTTGATTCGAGCATCGGGAAATATGGGTAGAAACACTGCCAGTGTAAACACTATCATAGACCCCATAGCGACCCAGGCCATTCTGCGCTGGGCGTCTGCTTTCTCATGCTTAGACAACGCTTCAGCGGTAGCAAGTTCTGCATCTGAGACCACACCATCGCCATCTAAATCTAGATCGTTATAGGTGCTGCCCTTTTCTAATTTTTTCTGTGCCATTTTAGTTCCTCAGTAAGGGGTTATCCAAAGCCCTTTGGAGTTTCTTGTCCTGACGCTTTTCAAAAGCGTCTAGTTTTGAGTCAATACCGTTTATTTTAGCGTCAAAACGCGCCGATGCCGAAGAAACAATGTCGCGAATTGTCTTTTCGGCCTGCCTTAACGCCTCTCTTGTCTCCGCGTCCAGCGTTCGAGAACGCTTGTCTACGCCAGAAATGCCAGCATACAGCTTAGTAGCGTCATCGCGCACATCTTGACGTGTATCACGCACAATTTCTTGTATTTCCTGCGTTCTTTCCCTTAAAGAAGACATTTCTCCGTCCAAAACCACCATCTTTTCATTCAAAACGGCTAGTTTTTTATCAAATCCGCTTAAATCAGGCGCAGAATACGACGAAATCTTCTTTTTCATGTCCATGTAGTCCTTGTAGACCTCAAAAGCGCCGTACAAGCCACCAACCAGCGTAGATAACGCCAAAAATACGGCCACCATCTTGCCGCCTTTGAATTTTACGCCTGCAAATTCGACTTCAGCCATATCAACGTTTCCAATCCAGATCTACAAGAGCGTTGTGCGCTCCGTTTGATCTGCCAAACAGAGTATAATTCTGCATCCGGTCAACCATGGAAGGCCCATCTGGAACTTTTGTTCCTGTAAAGAACCCTGGTGTATCTACCAATGCCGTTGGCGCCACGATTTTAGGCGATATCATGCCCATAGCCACCATAGTCGTGGTTTGTGACGCCGCTGAGTATCTCTGAGACGGAGCTATCTTTGCAACAGCCTTTTCAGCTGCTGCTTTAACCTTCTCTTGCCTGCTCTTGGGCTTTGGAGGAGCTTGCGCCTCTCTAGTCTCTGCCGGAGGTTCTGCCGAAGGCTCCGGCTCTGGTTCGGGCTCAGAGGGCTGGGGCTCCGGCTGCGCTTCTGCCGGCTGTCCCTCTGGTTCGGGCTCTCGTTCAGAAGACTGCTGCGGTTGCTCTGGTTCAGGCTCTCGTTCGCGGGGCTGCTCTACGGGAGGAGGCGCTATATCCTGTTCTATTTGAGCCTCAATGGTTGCTTCAGCTTGTGATTCCTGCTGCCGCTGTTCCATTGGAGGTGGGGGCAGATCAATCTGAATAGGAACAATCTCCGGAGGAGGGGGCGGCTCGGACGGAGCCTGCGGGGCAACGGCAACAACGATAGGGGCCGCTGCTGGCGGTGGAGGTAAGTCAACCGGAGAAGGGGGAAGGTTAATCTGAACCGGCGGCGCAGCCGCTATAACGTCGTTCTGAACGATCTGATCTAGAATCTGCTGTTCTACAATCTGGTCATGCGTAAACGTAATTGAAGGTTCCGAGAATTTCGGACCGAAAAATCCAGAGTGAAACCCGGCATCCACGCCGAATAGCTCAAACTCCCCCGTTAACACGCTAAAACTGTTTTCTTGAACGGTATCCGTAAAATCAAATGTACGAAGACCACTAAAATCTAATTCAACCTGACGCTCAAACTTTTCGACTACCGTATTCGCGGCATCGAACAGCGCCACCGTCACGTTAAAAAGATCGCGGCAGTCCCCCACTTGCGTAACGCTCGTGCATGAAGCAAGCGTAGCGTTACTCGGATGACTGTCCACGGTAACCGCGCTGTTGAGGGTAAAGCCTCTGCGAACCTCGGCCTCGGTCAATGGAACGTCAAACGTGCTCGTATAAGTGCCGCCACCCGCCGTAGCGTTACCTGTGCAAAACTCCCCGGCAGAACAGCCTCTTGCAGAACCATCAGAT
>Ga0208303_1000342_pt1 | contig 19179 bp, 23 predicted proteins | sample CB_VirMetaG_2_FD_184537 | JGI IMG/M metagenome (GOLD analysis project Ga0208303, IMG submission 184537) | Freshwater to marine saline gradient viral communities from Chesapeake Bay - CB_1504_2 Viral MetaG (SPAdes) (version 4) | ecosystem: Environmental > Aquatic > Marine > Coastal | place: USA... | reverse complement strand
GAAGACCCTATCCAATCAATATTATCTTTAAATACTATGAAATTAGGTGATTTACTTAGTTTAGAAGGTAGTACAATAGATAACTTAGAGATTAGAAAGATAACAGACTTTCTTAGAGATAACTTAGGTTCAAATGTATTAATACCTACACCTTTATTTACTAGTGATGTAGATAAATTATGTAGCCAAGTTATTGCTTCAGGTATTGAGATTAATATTATGGATTTTTTAAACTCTGATTTCATAGTTAAAGATGGTGCTGATGCTAACTTAATTCACTTTATAGAAAAAAGAGATTTACCTGAAGATAAAAAGATAATTATTCTTAGTGCAACAGCTAGTGAACATATTTATAGAGAGCTTTTTAAAGATGATTTAACAGTAGTAGATTTATTAGATGTAGAGCAAGTTGGCCAAGTTATTCAAAATACTAGATATAGTTATTCAAGAGCTAGTGTAAGACAACAAGGTAGAAGAATAAGTGAATTAGCTAAAGAAATTGGAGATTTACCTACTATCACTTTTATGCAGCATAAAGATAGATTTAAAAACCCAGTAGAAGATATGCACTTTGGTAACTGTGCAGGTTATGACTATTTAAAAGGTCAAGATATAGCAGTTGTAGGTACACCACACCTTTCTAATATAGTTTATTCTTTGTATGCTAAAGCTTTAGGAATAGCTGTAAAACCTAAGGATTTAACAATGACTTATCAAATGATAGAATATAATGGCTTTAGATTTAAGTTTATGTGTTATGATAATGAGAAGTTAAGAATGATACAATTAAGCCTTATAGAAAGTGATTTAATTCAAGCTATTGGTAGAAATAGAACTTTAAGAGAAGATTGTACTACTTATGTTTACTCTAATTTTCCTTTAAGACAGACTACTAAATTCATAAGATAATAACATCAAAAACAAGAGTACCTACTGTAATAGGTAGGTACTCAATAAAAACATAAAATATGTATAACTTTAATGATTTTTTTAATGACCTAATATTTGAAGAAAAAACTCACACCTATAGAGTAGGTGAAAAAGAGTTAATTAGTGTAACTACTTTTTTGAAAAGATATGTTAAACCTTTTAATGCACCTTTTATAGCTAAAATGGTAAGTTCATCTAAGATTAAAAAAGGTAACTATGTATCACCTGAATATCTAGAAACTTATTGGAGATTAAATGCTGAAGCTGCTGCTGCTAAAGGTACTTTAGTTCATTGGTATGCTGAATCAATACCTAATTTAGATACACCTAATTCACTTTTAGAGTGGGCTGTATATAACTTTTATTATGATGTAATATTCAACAAAGAAGAAGTAGTAGAAAAAGAGTTAAAAACTTACTTTGGTGGATTAGCTGGAACTGTAGATTTAATTACTAGAGATAGTGAAGGAATAATTATGAGAGATTATAAGACTACTAAGGACTTGTATAAAAGCTATGGTAAAATGTTAGGTGTTTTTAGTGACTTTAAAGATAATAAACTAAACCAATATACACTACAAATGCTAATCTACTCTTTTATATTAGAAGAAGCTACTGGAGTTACACCTTATAAAAGAGAAATAGTACAACTTACTGAAGATGGTTATAAAATAATACCAACTAATACTGAGTTAGAGTTACTATTTAATGATTTGATAATAAATGACAATATTTTTAGAAATAATTTAATAAAACCTGTATAAAATTCAATATTTTTCAATAATGTTAATGTTAATAATATGAAAGACTTAAAAAATAATCAAAAAGAAGAGTGGTTAAAAGGTTTATTTTGCCCTAATTGTGACCACTTTTATAAAACAGTTTCTGAGGTTATAGTACCTGAAAAGTGTCCTGTTTGTGGAGAAAAACATAACTCTTTTTACAATGTACCAGCTTTTACAACTAAAGAGTATAGAATTGTTAAAGAGAAAACAGGCTTGTTCAACCTATTTACAAAAAATAAAATAGAATTAAGATAATACAACTATGAAAAAGAAAGCAACACCAAAGAAAGTGAAGCATATACCAACAGGTAAAGTTTATATTGTGATATATAAGAAAGAAAATAAATATGGCTTATGGTATTACACTGAAAATAATTTATGGTTATTTGCTAATGACTGTAAAAATATTTATGATTTTTAATTTTTGTCTATAGTACTAAATTAGTAGAGTAGGTAACAATATTGGTTTATATGGTGTTTTATTTGTATATTTGTAAAACAAAACTAATAATAAAAAAAGAAACAGATGAAAAAGTTTTATGATTTAGACAGATTTGATCAAATGGAGGAACTTTGCAAAGAAGCTCTATTACAAATGTTACCTACTACTAATTTAAAATTCTCTAGCAGATATGCACCCTTTGATGCTTATATAGTGACTAAAGATAAAATATTCTTAATAGAAATGAAAGTAAGGTATGCTACTTATCCTGATTACTTATTAGAAGCTAAAAAATTAAAAGGACTTTTAGCAGCTAGAAAAAAGATAAATAAAGATACAGGTAAAAAAGTAGTTCTATTATACTTAAACTTTACACCAAAGGGGACATATATTTGGGACTTAGATAGAGCTATTAATGGATTAAAAGAAAGCACTGTTTCAGCTAATAGATATACAGCAAAAGTGTCAAATACTGAGTTGAAAAGTTGTTATTATTTACCTACTAATAAAGCTCACAGAAAATACAAATATATATTTAATAAAGAAGAAATAGTTAAATCTATTTTAAATAAAGAAGAAAATATATGAGCGAATTATCAATAATAAAAATGGATAAAGAAAAACTACTTAGTGAATTAGCTGAGTTAAAAATAAAACAAAGTTATTCTAGGTCTAGTTTAGTTAAATATACAATGGAAAACTATCCTGTAGGTGAAAGACAAGCCTATAATATAGTTAAGGAAATGAATAAAAAGTTAGGTGATGTTTTTAATGAGATGGTTGGAGATGCTTTTACAGATAGTATGTTATTCTTAGAAAACTTGAGACAAGAAACTATTAAAAGAGGTGATATAAAACTATCTTTAGATATTCAAAAAGAGATAAATAAAATTAATCAATTATATGTAGATAAAAAGGAAGTTACTATAAAAGGTGAACAACCTTTATTTAAAGAAGAAGAAGATGTTTAAATACACTACATCAATAAAGAAGATAAGAAAGCTAAAAAATAGAATAAAAATAATACAGGGTGGTTCTAGTGCTGGAAAGACTATTGCTATCCTGGCTATTCTTATAGATAAGTGTGCTAAAACTTCTAACCTAAGTGTAAGTATAGTTTCTGAAAATATGCCACACCTAAAGAGGGGAGCTATGAGAGATTTTATTAAGATACTTAAAATGACAAATAGATACTTTGATAGTCACTGGAATAAGTCAGAAAGTATTTATAGATTTGCTAGTGGTAGTTATGTGGAGTTTTTTGGTGCTGATGATGATAGTAAATTAAGAGGTGCTAGAAGGGATATTTTATACCTTAATGAATGTAATAATGTAAAGTTTGAAAGTTATACTCAATTAGCAATAAGAACTAACAAAGAAATATACTTAGATTACAACCCTGTTAGAAAGTTTTGGGTACATAATGAATTAGTAGGTCAAGATGATGCTGATTTTATAAAGCTAAATTATAAAGATAATGAAGGTTTACCTGAAAGTATTGTAGAAGAATTAGAGAAAGCTATAAAGAAAGCTAATAATAGTGATTACTGGAGAAATTGGGTAAATGTTTATGTAAAAGGTGAACTAGGTAGTTTAGAAGGAGTTGTTTATAATAACTGGTCTGTTATAGATAAAGTTCCTAAAGAAGCTCAATTCTTAGGTTTAGGCTTAGATTTTGGCTTTACTAATGACCCTACAGCTATAGCAGCTATTTATAAGTTTAATGGTAAGCTAATAATAGAAGAAATATTATATAGAACAGGTCTTTTAAATAGTGATATAGCTAAGGTAATAAAACAAGAAGCTAGTTATAGAGGTTGGGGTAACAATTTTAAAGTAGTTTGTGATAGCAGTGAACCTAAATCAATAGCTGAATTAAAAAGATATGGTATAAAAGCCTATGGAGTTACTAAAGGTAGAGATAGTGTTACTTATGGTATATCTTTAGTACAAGAATTTGAATTATTAATTGAAGCTAACTCTAAAAATCTAATAAGTGAATTAGAGAATTATAGCTGGTTAAAGAAACAAGGAAAACAGGTTAATATACCTGAAGATAAAAATAATCATATTGCTGATGCCTTTAGATATTTTATTATGGATAATTTCTCTAAGAAACCAGCAGTAGCAACACCGTTTAGACTATGACAAAAAGAGATGAAATAATTACAGATTTATACAAGTCTGAAAAGTTAAATAAAGCAATAGTAAATATTACTAAAAATGACCCTTTAAAAGAGGATTTAAAAAGTGAGTTATTTTACATTTTATGTTCTATGCCTTATGAGAAATTATTGGCTGCTAAAGAAGAAGGTTATTTGTTGTTTTTATGTATTAATATACTGAAGAAGCAATATAACAGTTCTACTAGCCCTTTTCATAAGACTTATAGAGCTAAAAGTAATTACAGTAGTATTGAAGATGATATGATTGAAGATAATGGTTTAGAAGATGACTTATATCTTGAAGACTTAGTTTTAAAAGAAGTCAATAAAGTATTAGATGAGTTATCTTACACTGATAGAGAGCTATTTAAGATATACTTTAAACAAGGAGAATATGATAGGTGGACAGGAATTAAGAGAGATACAGAATGTACTAAAAGTATATCTAGTAGTAGAAAGATTGAAAAGAAATTAGCTATACAAAGTATTAAAGGTCAAAGTAGATTAACTATAGACCATAGTACAATAGCTAAAAGTGTAAAGAAAACTCTAGAGAAAATTAGAGAACATTTTGATAAAATAAATATGGAATTATGATACTATTATTATTAAAAACTATTGTAGTAGCTTATGCTTTAAAATCCTTAGGTGAATTTATAGGTGAATTATTGCTTACAAGTAGTGAGAAAATAATCAATTATTGGGGTAAGTTAGGTATGTATTTAGTTAGCTATTTACTTAGCTGTAATAAATGCTTTGCTTTTTGGACTTCTTTAATATTAAGTGGTGACTTATTAATAGCAGGTTTAACTTCTATTATTATTGCTTTTGTAGGTAGTGAACATTTTAAACTTTTAAAGTATGAGTAAAGATGATTTTCAAAGGTTAGGAGAATTGTTAAAATTAGGTTCAGCTAATAACAAAGAAAAAGCTGAGATGTTAAGCCTATATAGAAAATATATTGACAAAGATGTAGTGTTTTGTCTTAGTTGTAGAAGTAGTTTTACAATTTTAGTGAGTAGATTAAAAATGTTGTATATTAAAAATATAAATACTGTAGAAAATGAAAAATAAAATTGAAGTAAAAGGTAAAGAATATTTAGTGCCAACTAGCTGGGAAGAAGTTAGTGTAAGAACTTTTGAAAGTGTATTAGAATTAGCTCTTAATGAAGATGCTTACCAAACTAAGTTAGAATATGGCATTAGAGTTACTAGTGTTTTAACAAATATACCCTATGAAGATTTACTAAAATTAAGTAATGGTAAATTCAAGGAACTACAGGATATGTTAAGCTGGAGTAATATTGATGTTAATTACAATGGTAAAAAAGAATATATTATAAAAGGTGTAAAGTATTTAGCAATATCAAATTATAACAGTTTAACTGTAGGTGAAGCTATTGATGCTGAACTTATAATTAAAGACTCACCAAATCATAAATTACTATCTAATTTATTACCACTTTTAATTAGAAGAGTAGTTAGTCAAGGTAGAAAAGTAGTACCTGATGAATTTGATGGTAAGAATTATAATAGTAATGTAGAGTTGTTACAGGATAATTTAAGTATAACAGATGTAATACACTTAAAGGATTTTTTTTAAATTGGAGAAGTAGTATATTTTACAACTTCTCAGATTTCTTTGGTAAGCCACAATCTAAAGTAGAAGAAAAGACTTTTGCACCTGATACAAAAACTAAATTAGATAGTAAGTGGCAATGGTTATTGATGGTTAGGAAATTATGTAAAGAATTAAATATGAAGCCTACTGAGGTTTATAAAATGAATTATATAAATGCTTTAAATTGGTTAAGTTTATTCCATATTGAAGCACAAATAGAAGCTGAAAATAGGAAGTGATATGTTAAAGATAAAAGATATAATAAATAAGTTTAAAACTATAGCTAATACACACCCTAATATCAATTATTTTGGTGTAGGTAGTATTTCAGACTTAACTGATGATATTTTATACTACCCTTATTTATGGTTAGATACAACACCTAGCCATACTATTAATTATGTAGAAGATAATGGGTATAAAAGTATAGAATTAGAGTTTATATTAAGAGTAGGAGATAAGGTTAATGATAACCAACTAGTAGGAGATATAAGAGGTTTAGGTACTACTAATGAGATAGATATTATTTCTGATACATTTAGTATTATACTAGATATTGTCAATACTATTTCAGAAGATAGTTTAGGATTATTTCAGGAAGTTATTTTAATAGATAATGTAGTAGTAGAACCCTTTTATAATGAAGACACAGGTAATGTAACAGGTAACCAAGCTACTATTATATTAAAAATTAAGAATGATAAGATTTGTCTTACACCTTTAAATGATTAGTATGAAACTTTTAGATAAACTCAATAAAGATGTAGAGAAACTTATATTTAATATTATTAAAACTAAAAGAGGTGGTAATAAAAATAGACCAGCTAGAAAGATAACAGGTAAGCTATTAAAAACTAAACCTATTATTAAGTTTGATGGTAAAGAAATTAGTATAGATTTAGATGCAGTAGAATATTATCAATACTTAGATGAAGGTACTAGAAAAATAACTAAACCTTTTTTCTATACTAAAGAGTTAATAGATAGCAAAGAGTTTTATGAATTACTTAATGATTTTTTTTATAAATATTACAAAGAAGAAATAGAAGAGATATGGCAATAACAATTATAAAGCAGCCACAACAATTACAGCCAGTATATAATGAAATGGTATTTGTCTTAGCAAGTACTCTTTCTACTGAACCTAACTTTAGGTTTCTTACTGAGATACTAATAGATGGTACTGTAATAGCTACACTTGAAACACCTGTAAACCCTGAAGGATATGGTGTTATTGATATACATAAACACTTAGAAAACTATATAACAAATGACTTTGACCCTACAAGTAATGTAGCAAAGTTTGCTAATAATAGTATAGTAGAATACTCAGTAAACTTCTATGAAAAGTTTAAGCCAATTTGGGATTATGACGGTATCTATAATATACCAACACCAACAGGTGGTCAAACTTTAGAGTTCTTTTCTTATGGTACAATAGACCCTAATGATTATTTTAATACAGGTGATACTATCTTAGTAGTTCAAACACCACCTTTTGAAGTAGGTGCAAACAGTGGTTTAGCAGTTATTACTGATATATTCTTTAATAATAACCAAAATGCTTATGTAATAGAAACAAGCAAACCCTTTACTTCACCTACTACTTTTGCAAATACAGGTGTAATAACTTTACCTAATCAAGAAAGTACAACTGTAATTCCACCTGCTTCAGTTACTGACAAAGAAGCCTTTAATGGTGTGGTAAGTTATTTAGACTTTATTAATTGGAACTTTAATGACTATAATTCTAATACAATATCAAATACTGGTAAGTGGCTTACAAATGCACCAAATTCATACACTATAAAAACTACTTCTTATATATGGTTTAATGTCTATTCTAATGTAGATGATTTAATTAGAGCTTTAAAAGTGACTGTTAATTTACAAGATTATTACTACCCTATTACACAAGGAACTAATAGTCTTATTCAAGTACCACTTTCACCAGAAGTTTTGAATGGTTTAAATTGGGAAGATATAAACGGTGCTGAACCAATAGTACCTTTCAACTTAATAAGTGGTCTTTGTTTTGATGTTAGTGTAACAGCAGCAGATAGAAATGATGTACTAATTAAAACACACACTTTCTGTATTAATGACACTTGCACTAGATATGAAGATATACAGTTAGTATTTATGGATAAATTAGGCAGCTTTATTCCTTTTCATTTTGAATTAGTAAATAGACACAATAAGTCAATAGAAAGAACTACCTACCAAAAAGATTATGGTAAGTATGCACCAGCTATTAATAATTGGAAATATAACACTTATGATAGAGGTACAACTGTATTGGGTACTGAGGTCTTAGAAACCTTTACTGTAAATTCTAATTGGGTATCACAAGAACAAAGTAATTTCTTAATGACTTTATTTGAAAGCCCTGAGGTATTTTGGTTTAAAGAAGATGGTACTGTATTAGCTATAAATATTACTAACTCAAGTGTAGAAAGAAAACAGGTAATAAATGACTTAATAATTAACTACACAATTACTTTTGAATTAGCTAATAAAAATAAACAGCAATTAGGATAAAAAACTGTCCCCAAACCACTATCATTATATATATATATAGACTTAGTGGTTTTCGGACAAAAAAATAACAGCAAAATATGAATAAGATAGATATATTTATTGGCTCACCTACTCAGTATAGATTAGATGTAGGTGATTTTGATATGAGTTACAATTATTCTTTTAATGATATTAGAGATATTACTAAAAGAAATAGCAGCTATTCAAAAACAATTACTATACCTGCTACTAAAAATAATAATATTGTCTTAGGTGGCTTGTTTGATATTAATAGTACATACACTCTATTTAACCCTAATGTAAAGATTGCAGCAAAGGTATTAGTCAATACTCAATTAGTTATGCAAGGCTTTATGGTATTGAATAGTGTAGATAAACTTAATAACGTAGATAGTCAAGGAAATAAGATGTATTATAACTTGACTATATTTTCACAAACAGTGGACTTGTTAGAAAAGATAGGTGAAAAGACTTTAGCTGAATGCTTTGAACTTGACAAATACAACCACATTTTTGATGAAGATACAATAGTTGGTAGTTGGTCAAATACTTATCAAGAAGGTTTTGTATATCCTTTGCTTTATAATGATGACCCTACTTCAAACAATAGTTTGTCTGCTTTAGCTAATCTATATGCACCCTCAAACATTTATAAATATGAATATACTAATTTCTTTCCGTCTGTATTCTATAAGGCTGCTTTAGATGCTGTATTAACTGAGGCTGGTTTTGGTTGGGAAGGTAGCTTTAAAGATAATGCTCAATTTCAAAATGAAATTATACCTTTTACAGGTGTTGAAGGTGAAGTATTGTCTGAAGAAGATATTGAAGAAAGAAGAGTTGAAGTAGAAACACCTACTGTTACTATCTTTACAAATGTAGGTGAATGTAATACTATACAGCAAGGTTCACAATTTAATCTTAATGTACCTTTGGTAAGGTTGCCTTGTACTGATATTATTCAAGATAATTCTAACCAATACAGTATAAATGATTTAGAAATAGTATCACAATTTGATATTAGTTTTCAACTTTCTGTAGCTGCAAAGTTTGATTTAAGAGCAAGTACCTTTGTTACACAGACTACAACTTTAGGTGTAGATAGATACACTTTTGATTTAGTTTTTGAAACTTTTGTAGAAAAACCTAATGGTACAATAACAAGTGTACATACTTATACAGTAGCTAATATTCAACCACCTACTACTCTATTTGCAGGTCAAACAGATTTTAGAATAAATAATAGTGTATTATATCGTACAGGTATAATTGATGTAGAAGCTAATGATAAGGTATTTGTAGTAGTCAAAGGTATTTATACAAAAGGTGACCCATATAGAGAGGCAGTAGTAGGTGGTGTTGAAGAACCTATACAAATAAATATATCTTTTAAACCACTTACTAAAATAGAGACTGTAATTAAGAATTTATTTGTAGGTGCAACTGTTAATTTAAGAAGATACTTTGACCATATAAAACAAAAGGATTTAATAACTGATTTAATAAAGAGGTATAACTTAGTAATAACACCAGACCCTAACAACCCTAATATTCTATTATTTGACACTTACAAAGACTACTTTGAAAACAACACTGAAGTTTTAAACTGGACAGATAAAAAAGATTATAGTCAAGAGGATGTTATAGAGTTTATTCAAGAGTTACAAAATAATACTATTCTATTTAGCTATACAGCAGCCAATGAAAGTGATGTTTTTAATCAAAGTTATATAGATGCTACAAATGATATTTATGGTGAAATTGAAGTAGCTGTACCAAATGCAAATACTGGTATGACTGAAATAATAACACCTTTCTCACCTACACCTATTATTACTACTGGCTTTGGTGCTTTTGTACCAGCTATTAGTGCTGTAAGGCCAACTGGTAGGCAAAGAGTTCTTTATTATGGTGGTTTAAAACCAATGTTAAATAATGGTTCTTTTGAGTTTAAAGGTAAGTCTTATTCTACATATCCTTACGCTGGACATTTTGATGACCCTATTACACCATCTTTGGATTTGAATTTTGGCACTTGTAAGTTTTACTTTTATAATGAATTACTTGCACCTACTAATAACACCCAATATACTACTTACTGGCAAGGTTATTTAAACCAAATGAATGAAGGTAAATTACTTACAGCTTATTTTTATCTTACTGAAAATGATATAGCTAAGATTAAAAATACTTTGTCTTATAAAGTTTGGGTAAAAGATAGTTATTACTATATCAATAAAGTATCCGATTACAACCCTATGAATAATGCACCTACTAAAGTGGAACTTTTAAAGGTTAAAGATTTAGGTGAATACTCAGATGTTACTTATGATAGTTTAATAATAAATACAAATAGTTGCCCTAATGATTTATATGTAAAACAACAAACAGCTAATGGTGTTCTTTATGCTTTTTATCAATCTGTAAGTGGTGCTTTAATTACTCAAACTTGTTGTACTGAGTTAGGAGGTAATTGGGATGCTAGTACAAATACTTGTTTTGTAAAGCCTAATACACCAATAGTTAAAAGACCAAGTGAAGCACCAATAACAAGTGAAGTTCAAGCAGTTAAAAATGGTAAGTTTGATATAGGATTAAATAATCAATTAGTAGGTGAGTATGAGGAATTGTTAATTGATACTGATGGTAGAGAATATAAGGTAGTCACAAAGAATAGACAATTTACTTTTGGTACTCAAAACTTAACAAATAGTGATAATTCTTTTATTGTAGGTAAAAATAACAATGTTTTAAGAAACGATGTTAGCTTAATAAATAGTTCTGATAATACAGTTGAAGGTGTAAATATTACAGCTTTAGGTGTTACAGGTCAAACAATGACTGAAAGTAATTCACTCTATTTTGGCAACTCTATTAGAGTAAATACTTTAACAGGTCAATATTATGTAAATGGTGTTGAAATAGATGTAGCACACAAAGTTAGTAGAAGAATTACAGTTGCTGAATTAGAAGAGTTAGCTACAAACCCAATTAGATTAGTTCCTGAAGTAGGTACAGGTAAATATCCTATTATAGAAGATGCTGCTGTTTATTTAGGTACAGGTACTGTATATGATGAAGACCATATTTTACAGGTTTATGTAGATGGTGCTGAACATACTTATTATGAAATAGAAAATATTTTAGCCAATGGTACACCTAATGGTATTTATCATTTAGATTATCATCTAGAAAAGCATCCAGATAAAACACCTTATACTCATACAGTTTTAGATGGAGGTATATTTATTAAAAACTCAGTCAATGTTACAGGTGGAGATTTAGAAATAGTTGTAACAGTTCATTATAGAATAGTAGATATAAATAATATATAAATGGCTAATAAGAAAATTAAGTTACCAATAGATAGTTCAGATATTAAGAAAGCAACTGAAGCAGTTGAAGACTTAAATAGTGCCATAGATGAAACTAGTGATGCCTTAGGTGATGTAGGTGTAGATACAGGTGTATTTAATGATTTAAAAGGTAAAGTTAGTGGTGCTGTTAAAGGTGTAGGTAAGTTTATAAATTCTATGCGAACTTTAAAAGGTGCTATTGCTGCAACAGGTATAGGTTTACTTGTTGTAGCTTTAGGCTCTTTATTTTCCTATTTTAAAAACTCAGAAAAAGGTGCTAGAACTTTAGCTATTGCAAGTGAAGCTTTAGGGATAATTATAGGTAAACTTACAAACTTTGCTACTGACTTAGGTGAAAAGATAGTAAATACTTTTTCTAATCCTAAACAAGCTATTGAAGATTTAAAGAATGCTATTGTAGATAATATTACTAATAGAATTACAGGCTTAATAGAGTTATTCCCTAAATTAGGTGAAGCTATTGCTTTAACTTTTAAAGGTCAATGGGGTGAAGCTAGTCAAGTTGCTGCTGATGCTATTGCTAAAGTTACTTTAGGTGTAGAAGACTTTACAGAAAAAGCAATTAATATAGGTGAAGCAGCAGTAGATGGTTTTAATAGTATAGTTGAAGAAACTAAATCAGCAGTTGCTGAAGCTACTAAGTATGTAGATGCCCAAGAAAACCTAAGAAAAACTATTAATAACTTAACAGTAGCTAATGCTAATCTTACAAAAGAGTTAGAAATTCAACAAAAGATAGGTGAAGATACTACAAGAGGATACGATGAAAGAAAAGCTGCATTAGAAAGAGCTGAAGCTGCTCAATTAAAGTTAGCTCAAAATGTAGCTAAACAGGCTGCACTAGAAGAGCAATTACTTAGAACTGATATAGCTAAGACTAGTAATGTAGAAGAAAGAAGAGAATTAGAAGGTCAATTAGCTGAAAAAATAGCTGAAAGAATTGATGCTGAAAACTCTTTAGCTCAAGTACAATTAGATTTAGGTAAAGTTTTAGTAGAATTAGACCAAGAAGAAGCTGAAAGAAAACAAGCTATTGCTGATATAATATTAGATACTAATGAGGATACTACACTTTCTAAATTAGATGCAGCTTTAGAACAAAGTAAAATAGATGAAGCAGCAGCTATTAGAGAGTTAGAACTTTTAAGAGCTACTGAAGAAGAAAAAGAAAGAGTTAGGCAAGGTTTTGCTAAACAAAGAGCTGACTTAGAAGCTGAAGAAGAAAATGCTAAAGAAGAAAAGAGAATAGCTGATAGAGAAAAGTTCTTATTAGAAAGAGAAATAGAACTTACTGATGAAAGAGAAATAGCTAATAAGAAATATGCTCAAGAATTAGAAGATTTAAAAGTAGCTTTAGATAATAAGTTAATTACTGAGAATGAATACCTATCATTAAAGAAACAAGCTGAAGAACAAAACTCTAAAGATTTACTTGAAATAAGTAAAAGAGAAAGTGAAGCTCAAATAGCATTAGCTGAAGCTAAGAAAGCAGCACAATTAAGCTTCTTAGATACAGCCAGAGGTGGTATAGCAGCTTTAGGTGCTTTGTTTGAAGAAGGTACAGCAGCAGCAAAAGCAGCAGCATTAGCTGATATAGCTATAGGTGTTGCTACAGGTTTTGTTAGAGGTTTAGATATAGCTCAAAAAGGTGCAGCAGCTACAGGTCCAGCAGCACCCTTTGCTTTTCCTATATTTTATGCTAGTCAAATAGCAGCAGTATTAGGTGCAGCAGCTCAAGCTAAACAAGTACTACAAAAAACACCACAAACTAGTGGTGCAAGTATTACAGCTTCAGCACCTAGTAATTCAACACCTAGTGCAGCACCTACACCACCTAGTATTTCATTATTTGGTAATGCTTTTGAAGGTTCAACAACAACTTTAAGTAGTCAAAGTATAGGTTCAAGACAAGGTGGTACTTTTAGAGCTTATGTAGTAGAAAGCGACATTACTACTACTCAAAATACTTTAAGTAGATACAAAAGAAGAAGTGAAATTGGTTAATTATTAAACAGTTAAATAAATGGACAAAATTATAGAATGGACTTTAGATGATATTACTGGAGAATTAAGAAGAATATCTCTAGTTTCAACACCAGCAATAGAAGAGGATTTTATGTTATTTAATAGTCAAATAACTAAATTCCAAACTACTGACAAAGAAAAAAGAGTAATTACAGGGGTAGCTATGAGACCTAATATAAAGATAGCTAGAAGGGATGATAAAGGGGAGTTATATTATGGTTATTTTAGTGAAGAAACTGTAGTAAAAGCTGCTGAGATATTCTTTCAAAAAGCTAGTAATACTAATAACACTAACTTAGAACACCAATTTGAAGTAGATGGTGTATTTGTATTTGAAAGTTGGATAGTTGAAGACCCTAATTTAGACAAAACTAAGGCTTTAGGTTTATCTAGTATTCAGAAAGGTGATTGGGTAGTATCTATGAAAGTTACTAATGATAAAGTTTGGGAACATTTTGTTAAAACAGGTGCTGTAAAAGGTTTCTCAGTAGAAATAGCAGTAGTTTCTGAAGGCCAATTACTATCTAAAATTAAAGATATTTTATCAAATGATAATTTATCTGAAGATGATGCCTTAACCCAAATCACTCGAATTTTGTCTTAAAACCACTATTGCTATATATATATATAACGATAGTGGTTCTCGGACACTTTTTGTCAAAAATCGACAATATTAATTAATATATATTTATAACTAAATAAGTTAAATAATGGATAACAAGAAGATTATTTTACAGAAAATTAAAGAGTTAATACTCAATCCTACTTTGGAGAAATTCAAAGAGGTTCAAGTAGGAGATATGCTTATTCAAGTAGAAGGTGAAGAGTTTGAAGTAGGTCAAGCTGTAATGATTAAAACTGAAGAGGGTTTTATTCCAGCAGGAACTTCTTTAGATGGTTCACACTTTATTGATGGTGTAACTATTGTAATTAGTGAAGGTATTATTACTGAAGTAACTCAAGAAGAACCTGAAGTAGAAGTAGAAGTAGAATTAAAAGAAGAAGATAGTATGCCTAAAGATGAGGAAACTATGAGTAAAATTAGTGAATTAGAAGATAGAATAGCTAACTTAGAAGCTACATTGGTTTCTCTAAGTGATAAACTAGAAAGTTATGAAGCTAATGTATCTACTTTTTCTAGCCAAATGGATAAGTTGTATAATAATTTACCAGCTATTCCTAAACTAGAAGAATTTAAAACTGACACTAGTGACAAAACTAATGTAATTAGTCCTTTAGAGTCTATTAGAAGTTTTAGAACTAAAAGAAAATAATTAGTAGATTAATTAATTTAAAAACAAATAAAAATATAGAAAGTTATGGCTTTAGATTTAACAAGTATGACTAAGTACACAGATGAAATGTCTGGTGCTTTAATTAAAGAAGCTATCCTAACAGGTCGCACTGTAGATATGGTGACAGTTCAAGGTGGTGTTAAACATTCAGCAACAGTAAATAGATTAAGTTCAGCTCTAGCATTACAGGCAGGAGCTTGTGGTTGGAGTGCAAGTGGAACTACTACTTTAGACCAAAGAACTATTGCAGTAGATGCTATCAAAGTTAATGAGGCAATTTGCTTAAATGATTTAGAGGAATATTACACTTCAGTTATGATGAACCCAGGTTCTTATAATGAAGATATTCCTTTTGAGCAGATTTTTGCTGAAAATAAAAGAGATGCAATTAAGGCAGTTATTGAGGATTTAATTTGGAAAGGAAATAAGGTAACAGGTACAGGTAATTTGGCTTTTGCTAATGGCTTTGTTAAACTTTTTGATGATGCACAAACAGCAGGTGATTTAACAAGAGTAGGAACTTACACTGTTGCAACTTTTAAAGATGATATTATTGATAAGGTAGATGAAGCTATTGCAAAATTACCTGATAATGTATTAGATTTAGATGATATTGCTGTAATGATGTCTTATGCTGATTATAGAACTTATGCAAAAGCTGTAAGAGATGCAAACTTATTCCACTACTCAGGTGCTGAAGGTCAAGGTGGAGATTTTATGCAAATTCATCCAGGAACAAATGTAAAAGTTATTGCTACAAAAGGTTTGGCAGGAACTAACAAGTTTTTAGTTACACCAGCTTCTAACTTAGTTGTAGGTACAGATTTACTAGAAGATGCAGAAGATTTCCGTATCTTTTATTCTCAAGATAATGATGAAGTACGTTTCTTAGCTAAATTCAAGTTAGGAGTTCAAGCTGCTTTCATTGAGAATGTTGTTTGGTACACAGGTTCTTAGTACAGTATTTATGGTAAAATAGGTTACTATGCTACTTTGTGTAGTAGCCTATTATTTTTTGTAAACTTTAAAAAAAGAATATATATGAGTTGTTTAATAGAAAATGGATACACCTTAGGTTGTAGAGATAGTATAGGGGGTGTAAAGGGGGTTTATATAGCAACCTTTGACCCAGTAGCTTCTTACTCTATTATTGTAGGTGAAATAGGTAACTATGCAACAGCAACTACACCTATTCCTGTTCACTATAAATATGACCAATTTACTGAAGCAGCTAGTTTTGCTCAAACAGGTAACTTTTCTTTGGAAAATGGTAGTGTTTTTTATGACCAACAATTAACTTTGATGTTTCATAAACAAGATACTACATTAAGAAATAGATTAGTGTTGTTAGCTCAAGGTAGATTGTCTCTTATAGTTGAAGACCAAAATGGTAACTATTGGTTAATGGGAAAAGAAAATGGTGTGTATGCAGTAAGTGCTGATATGCAAAGTGGTAAAGCTTTTGGTGATATGAATGGTGTTACTTTGACTTTACAAGGTAAAGAAAGAGAACCAGCTTATAGACTTACAGCTACAAGCCCTCAAGAGCTAGAAACTATAGGTTTTGTAATTGCTTAGTTTTATTGTGTTATATAAGTTATTAAGAGAGCTATCTAATTAGATTTAGGTAGCTTTTTTTTTATTTACAATATGATAAAAATATATACTTAATACTAAATAGATAAAAAGATGATTTTAATTGATAAAAATATAAATACAAAAACATTATACCTTAGATTAACTCTTACTGAAGAATATACAGGGTATCTATTAGAAATAACTTCTAAAGCTACAGGTGAAGTTACTAATGTAGTTATTAATGATATTTCTAATACACCTGTATTTCAAAAGTTTACTATATCTAATTTAGGTTTAGATTTGGGAGATTATGACTATGTAATATACGAAGTTATTACAGGTAGTATAGACAAAACTAATGCTGTATCTATTTTAAGTAAAGGGTTATTAAGAGTTATTGATAGTGGTGATAGTTCTTATGAATTAAATAATAACAGTAATTTTGTATTTTATGCAAATTAAAGATAATAGTTATATGGAAAATAATAACAATGTAAAGTTTAGAATACTTAATCTTAATAGTATAGACTCTAAACCTACTTTTAAAGAAGCTAAGAATGGAGATTATATTGAGTATGGTACTGATAATGCTTATCCTCAATATTTGCTAGATGTATTTCACAATAAAAGTAATAAACATAAAGCAATTATATCTAAGAAGGTAGATATGACTACAGGTAGTGGATTTAAAAAAGTAGAAAGTGCTAGTGCTATAAGTTTTATAGAAAATAGGTATGGTAAAGATGATTTAGAATATGTAGCTAAAAGAGTAAATTATGACTATGAAATTCATAATGGTTTTGCTATGTTTATTAGATGGAATAGTTCAGGAACTAAAATAGCAGCTATTGATTGGCTTCCTTACCATAAATGTAGATTAAGTTCAGATGAAAAATCTATATTAGTTTCTAAAGATTGGACAAATATTAGAAAGAAAGTTAATAAGCCTGTAAGTTATCCTAGATTTAACCCTATGACTTCAGATAAAGAACCTACTCAAGTATTCTATTATGTAGAAGAAAGTAATGGAGTAGATTATTACCCTTTACCTTACTACTCTAGTACACTAAATTGGATAGAATTAGATTGGGAAATATCTACCTTTCATTTATCTAGTGTTAGAAATGGTTTTAGTGCTGGATTTATTTTAAACTTTGCAACAGGTATTCCTACTGAAGAAGAAATGGATTTAGCTTATAAGGCTTTTAATAGAAAATATACAGGTAGTAATAATGCTGGTAAATTCATTTTAACTTATAGTGAAGGTCAAGACCAAAAACCTGATTTAACACCTATTGAATTAAATTCTAGTGATGAAAGATTTATGCTTTTACATAGTGAAATGCTTACTGAGATATTAATAGGTCACAGTGTAACTTCACCTATGTTATTTGGTGTAAGAACTGAAGGTCAATTAGGTGGTAGAAATGAAATACTTGAAGCCTTAGCTATATTTCAATCTACTTATATAGATAATAAGCAAAAAACAATAGAAAAAGCTTTTAATAAATTAGCAAGATATTCTGATGTAACAGAAAAGCTAGAATTAGGTAAATATTCTATTGATTTTAGTAACATAGAAAATAGTTAAGATATGTCAAATATATTATTAGTAGGAACTGATAGGATTAAAAGATTTACACCTATACAGCAAAATGTAGAGGATAACATTATAATTCCTTACATTAAAAAATCACAAGATACTCACATACAAGATATGTTAGGTACTGATTTATATAATAAGATATTAACTGAAGTAGAAAACAGTACAATAAGTGGAGATTATAAAGAGCTTTTAGATAAGTATATTATTCCTTGTTTAACTGAGTGGACTTTTTATGAAGTTTTACCTTTTATTAATTTCAAGATGACTAATAAATCTATAGTTCAAGGTAATTCTGAATTTAGCTCTGAAGTAGATTTAGGAGATTTAAAGTATCTTAGAAGTGTAGCTAGAGATATGGCTGATTTCTATTCTGAAAGGCTTAAAGGTTATCTTAAACAGTACCCTAATAAGTTCCCTGAGTATCTAACAAATAGTGGTTATGATAAGCTAAAACCTACTAAAAGAGCTAATTTCTTTGGTGGTATATATACAGGTGAAGGTAGAGCTAAAGATGATACTTTAGGTGAAGGTCACATAATTTTAAACTAAAAAATAAATAAAAATGATAGATATTTCACAATGGTTGATTAGTTTAGGTGTGACAGGATTTGAAGAACCAACAGCTAATAATCAATATGAGTTTTTTAAAGGTGTTAAATGGACAGATGGAAGTGTAACTAATAGTCAATATGACTTCTTTAAAAAAGTTGGACAGTCAAGATATGAACACTTTAAACAGTTTGGTAATGAAAGACAATTCTACAAAGATATTGCTGTACCTGTAATTAAAGATTATTATACATTCTACAAGTAT
>Ga0208303_1000340_pt1 | contig 19213 bp, 33 predicted proteins | sample CB_VirMetaG_2_FD_184537 | JGI IMG/M metagenome (GOLD analysis project Ga0208303, IMG submission 184537) | Freshwater to marine saline gradient viral communities from Chesapeake Bay - CB_1504_2 Viral MetaG (SPAdes) (version 4) | ecosystem: Environmental > Aquatic > Marine > Coastal | place: USA... | reverse complement strand
ATTGCAAACAACCACAGTAAAGGACTAAAGTAAATGGCTAAAACAGTATACGTCGAAGGCACAGCACAATACGCACGAGTGTTCGAAGGCGATCAGGACTTGGGCAAGAACCTCCCTGAAGGCTCAGACCAGCGTGTTAAACTTGAGAGTATCCAAGGGCAATACGTGATGAACCTCTTTGTCACACCAGAAGCCAAGAAGAAGGCTATTGCTGATGGTGTCCCTAACAAGGGTATGGTTGGGCAACTCTGGAAAGAGGACAACGAAGGTAACCCTTTCTACAAATGCACTCGTAAGCACTTTAACCCTAAGTTCACAGACAAAGAGACTGGTGAGCAAGGTGTAGTCATTGGTGCTCCTACAATCGTTAAAGAGACTGACGATGGTGTGGTAGCATGGGACAAGGCTACAGACGGTCTCATTGGTAATGGCTCCAAGGTTATTGCTAAGTTCTCTGTGTGGGAAGACAAGATTTGTGAGATGGTAGCCGTGAAGGTGGTGGATCACGTTAAGTACGAACCTGAAGCTAACAACGGAGGTGACTTCTAATGGCTAAAGATAATAACACTTCATCTGGTGGTGTCGGGTTCTTAGGTTTGCTTACGATCCTTTTCATTGGTCTCAAGCTGACAGGCTACATCACGTGGTCTTGGCTCTGGGTTCTCTCCCCCATTTGGATTACTTTCTTGCTGGCGTTTCTCATTGTCGGCATTGCACTTCTCGTGGATAAGAAATAAGGAATAAACTAAATGGCTACTGTAACTATTATCTACACTGAAGATGACGACAGCACAGGTACACGAGAGATGACCTTGACACGAGATAAGGAGGACATGACTGCCCGTGATATGCTCTACTTCTTTGCTGATGCTATGAGGGCTGCGGGGTATGACCAAGTGAACCGTGTGGGTTATGCTACTCACCGAGGCCAAATGGTATGGTCGGAGTTCTAAATGGGTATTGAGCAACTACAAGTAACACTAGTTGACCACATGGGTAATGACGACAGTATTGCGAGTGCAGCACGTGTGTCATTTGGGAAGAACGCTACTCACTACACCAAGGAACAGAATAGCAAACTCTTGAGTTATCTCGCAAAGCATAAGCATACGTCCCCTTTTGGGCATGTCTTCCTTAGCTTCCATATTAAGGCTCCTATATTCGTTCGTGCTCAACTCGTGAAACACAAATTCATTAGAACCAACGAAATCAGCCGTAGGTATGTGGATACAGACATTGAGTTCTATCAGCCTAATGTGTGGCGGGGGCGTAGTGAGGATAAGAAGCAAGGGAGTTCTGGTGATATGGATTGGGATCATACACCGTATTCCTATGATACCTCTCTAGCTAATTATAAGTTTTTGCTAGATACAGGGGTAGCACCTGAGATGGCACGTATGGTTCTGCCACAATCTTTGATGACTGAGTGGTACTGGTCAGGTTCTCTCGATGCCTTTACGGACATGTGCCGATTGCGTATCAAGGAGGACACGCAGTACGAGTCAAAAGTAATAGCTAAAGCTGTCTACCAACACTTGAAAGAAGTTTTCCCTGTAGCTGCACCACTGCTAGTTGACGGGTTTGTGGATATTAATTAAGGATATGAACATGAACGACGAATACATCTATAAGTCACTATACGAGGCTGCACAAGAAGATACCAAAGACGCTAACAATGCTTTCATGCGGTACTTCGATAAACAGGCTAAGGAAGACCTTGGTGATCGTTACTACGAATATAAGGACTACATCATTGTAGAAGAACTTAAGGATGTCCTTAGTTACCTAGAGAAGCCTGATTGGGATAAGTACGAAACACCAGATAATAAGGCTCGTGATATTTCTTCCATGTATCGTGTACTTGAGTACTACATGACTTACGAGGATTACCAAGAGTTTGTGAAGGGACGCCGTGATGCTAAAACCGAAGAAGGTTACTAAGTGCCTTATTGATGCCGACATAGTTTCATACAGGGCAGCTTCAGGAACAGAAGGAAGCCACCCAGACGACACGATTGACAAGGTGGATACCCTTATGCAGTACATCGTAGACAGCACTGTAGTGTTCCCTACAAAAGATAACCTAGAGGTCTACCTCACAGGTGTAGGGAACTTCCGCTATGACATTGCTAAGACAACACCATACAAGGGTAACCGAAAGGACGTAGTCAAGCCTACGAACCTCCCACAAGCTAGGGAACACCTAGTAGAGCGGTGGGGGGCTATCGTGTCCCAAGGGGAAGAAGCTGATGACCTCATTGCTATGTCTGCTATGAATGGTGATCCTGAGACTACCGTTATCTGTAGCATAGATAAGGACTTCCTACAGGTACCTTGCTGGATGTTTAACTTCGTCAAGGATACTTGGGTAAAGACTTCTGTAGATGATGGTAATATCTTCTTCTATACTCAGGTACTCACAGGTGACCGAGCCGACAACATCCTTGGTATCCATCGTGTAGGCCCTGTGAAGGCTGCTAAGATACTTGATGGGCTGACTACAGAGGAAGAACTCTACAAGGCGTGTGTAGCGGCCTACGATGGGGATACAGATCGTGTAATAGAGAACGCTAGGCTGCTTTGGCTGAGGCGTTATCCTAATGAGTTGTGGAGTCCTCCAGATGGTGGCTAAAAGAGAGTACTTCAGGTCAGGACTTGAATACAGAATTGCTTGCCACTTGGAACGTGAAGGGGTTACCTACGAATACGAGACCTTCAAGGTTAAGTACCAAAGGAAAGAGTCTACCTACACACCAGATTTTATTTTACCCAATGGGATCATAATCGAGGGTAAAGGAAAATTCGATAGTGCAGATAGATCAAAGCACTTGTTAATCAAAGAGCAACACCCTGAGTTAGATATCCGTTTCGTGTTTAGCAATAGCAATAGTAAGCTGTATAAGGGTTCCAATAGTACTTATGCCAACTGGTGTGTCAAACACGGGTTTAAGTACTCGGATAAACTAGTACCTAAGGATTGGCTGGATGGATAGTGATAGCCTACAGAAACTTATATCAGAAGGTTTAGACACTTATGCAGATGAAAATACGATTCGGGCTATGGTTGTGGAGCTTAGGGATGTGGCTTACGAAGAAGGGTATCGTGATGGTTGGCTCGAAGGCTCCCTTGAGTTCACCGATAGCTACTAGCTACACAGCTATCCATAGGGTAGTAGAAGGGCCTTTCACTCAAGAGGACTTAGGTTATGAGTGGGATGGTCCTCAAGAGGCTGAGGCTTACCTTGTAGTACTGTTGGAACACGATGGGGAACTAGAGGAAGTAGAATGGTATTGTGCTACTTTGGATGATGCCTACGACATAGTGAAACACTTTAAGGGTTCTATAGAGCCTATAGTAATAGAAGGATTACCCAATGGGTAAAGATTACCTAATTGTACCAGACCAACATAGTCATCCTGACTTTAACAATGATAGGGCAGATTGGCTAGGGCAATTCATCAAAGATCGTAAGCCTGATGTTGTAGTAAACATGGGTGACCAGTGGGACTTACCTTCTTTGAGTAGTTTTGACAAAGGTAAGGCTTCCTTCAACGGTGCATCCTACGAGAAGGACATTGACGCGGGGCTAGACTTCCAAGATCGTATGTGGCACCCTATGCAGAAGGCTAAGAAGAAGCAGCCTCGTAGAGTATTCCTAGAAGGGAATCATGAGCATCGACTTAAGAAGGTCCTTGAGTATGAACCTCACTTGGCAGGTGATCGTTATGGTATTAGCTACAAGAACTTCCAACTTGAGCAATACTACCATGATGTAGTTATGTACGAAGGAGGAACCCCCGGTATCATTAACCTAGATGGTATATCTTTTGCTCACTTCATGGTGTCAGGTCTTATGGGACGCCCCATTGGGGGAGAGCATCATGCGGCAAGTCTCTTGCAGAAGAACTATAGTTCGTGTATCGTAGGCCACAGTCATACGGCAGACTTTGCTGTTCGATCAGGTTCTAATGGTAAGACTATCATGGGGCTTGTCTGTGGGGTGTACCAAGACTTTGACTCTGGCTGGGCCGGAACAGTGAATAACCTCTGGTGGAGGGGCCTTGTGTACTTGCGTAATGTAGAAGACGGTGTGTATGATCCAGAGTTTATCTCTATTGAAGCACTTAAGAGGGAGTATGGCGCTTGAGTAAGCGTAACGATGGTTTTGATAAGGTGCCTAAAGATTTCTACCCAACGACAGACGTTAAGGCGGTAGAACCTCTGGTCCCCTTTATTCGTGGGGTTATCTATGCAGAACCTTTCTACGGTGATGGGGACCTAGAGGACCTTCTCATGGATGTGGCTACCTGTAAGTGGCGTAGTGACATTAGAGAAACCGTTTTAAGCTCTAAGGTTATGCCTGCTACAGACCTTACACAATATGACCTTGAGGGTATTGACTGCATCATTAGCAACCCACCGTTTACTAAAGGTATCCTACTACCGTGTATCGACCACTTAATTAAGCTAAAGCCTACTTGGTTACTGTTGCCTGCGGACATGATGCACAACAAATACTTCGGTGACTACATGGGTATCTGTAACAGGGTAGTAAGTATCGGCAGGGTTTGTTGGTTCCCTAAGGATGGTAAGCGGGTTGCTTCTACGGATAACTTTGCTTGGTATTATTGGGAAGACGACAAGAGTTGTAATACCAGTTTCTACGGGAGAAATACGAATGGCTAAATGGGGGACAACAATGACAGTGATGCAGATGGTTAAAGATTTCGCAGAGGTAACAGGCCAAGAGCCTAATCCTAAGATGTCTCTCAGGCTAGTCCTAGAGGAGTTCTCAGAGTTTTGGGATGAAGTGGAGGAAGAACACAGAGACTTTGCACCCGAGGATACTGTAGCTGTTCTTAAGGAGCTCTCTGATCTTGTCTATGTCATCTATGGTTATGCTAATGCCCGTGGGTGGGACTTGGATGAAGCCCTTAAGCGTATACACCAGAACAACATCGGACGGTGTGTACAGCCTGATGGTAGTATCCTACGCAGGGAAGATGGTAAGATCATTAAGAACAAGGATTACCCTAAAGTAGAACTAGGAGATTTAGTATGAGAAACACCCTAGCACTACTCTTAATCAAGTTAGCACGTAAGCTAACCACTTGGGGTGACGTAGACGATCAACTATCCGTAGCAGAATACACAATGAAGAGGATCAAACGATGGAACTAGTATTTTGGATTATCATTGGCTGTATGTTTGGTGCAGCTAGTATGGCAGTAGCACCTGAGGGTAAACAAGGGTTGGCCTTCTTCTTGGGACTACTCTTTGGGCCTATCGGGTTGCTAGTGTCTGTACTCCTCAGCAAACAATAAACTATAACACAGTAGAAAGAATAACATGAGTAAATATAAGTCCAATCTAAACCCCATGTTCCGTAGCAAGTTCTCCGAAGACATCTTCAACCACAAGTACCGTCACGAGGGTGCAGAGACATGGGCTTCCCTAGCTAAGACGTTGGTTGATGACGTTATGTCTGCTGGTGGCGACGCTATCACTAAAGAAGATAAAGACCAGCTTGAGAAGTACATCCGTGAACTGAAGTTTATCCCCGGTGGTCGTTACCTTTATTACGCGGGACGTACAAACAAGTTCTTCAATAACTGCTACCTACTCAAAGCTGAGGAAGACACTCGTGAGGACTGGGCTAACTTGTCATGGAAAGCTGAGTCTTGCCTTATGACTGGTGGTGGTATCGGGGTTGACTACTCTGTGTATCGTGCAGAAGGTACACCTATTCACAAGACTGGTGGTGAAGCATCAGGGCCTATCCCTAAGATGAATATGCTTAACGAGATTGGGCGTAGGGTTATGCAAGGCGGCTCACGTCGATCTGCTATCTACGCATCTCTTAACTGGCAACATGGAGACATTGAGAAGTTTCTTAAGGCTAAGGATTGGGAGTCCATGCCTGTAGGTAAGACAGGTAAGACCTTGTGGGACATCAAGCAAGATGACTTCAACTTCCCAGCACCTTTGGATATGACTAACATCTCTGTGAACTACGATACAGCTTGGTTGCTTAACTACTGGAAGACAGGTAAAGTTGGTAGTGTGTTCAAACAGAATGTACGTCAGGCTATGCAGACAGCAGAACCGGGATTTAGCTTCAACTTCTTTGACAAAGAGAATGAGACATTGCGTAACGCATGTACTGAAGTTACCTCTGAAGACGATAGCGATGTGTGTAACCTTGGGTCTTTGAACTTTGGTCGTATTGAGAGTATTGATGAACTTCGTGATGTAGTACGTCTAGGTACTATGTTCTTGATTTGTGGTACACTTAAGGCGCAGCTACCTTACGATAAGGTCTACCTCACACGAGCTAAGAACCGCCGATTGGGTCTAGGGTTCATGGGTGTACACGAATGGCTCATTAAGAAGGGCTACAAGTACGAGGTTACGCCTGAGTTGCACCAGTGGCTTTCTGTATATGAGGGTGTCTCTGATGATGTAAGTAAGAAGTTTGCTGACCGCTTGAGTATTACACGTCCAGTGGCTAACCGTGCGGTAGCTCCTACAGGTTCTATCGGTATCCTTGCTGGTACATCAACAGGGATTGAACCTATCTTTGCTGTAGCCTACAAGCGCCGTTACTTGAAGGGTAAGGACCGTTGGGCCTATCAGTATGTAGTAGATAGCGCAGCCCAAGAGCTTATTGAGTTCTATGGTGCCGATCCCAACAAGGTGGAAAGTGCTATTGATCTTGCTGACAAGTATGAGCAGCGTATCAAGTTCCAAGCTGATGTGCAAGACTACGTGGATATGTCTATCTCATCTACAATCAACCTACCATCTTGGGGTAGTAAACTAAACAATGAGGATACTGTAGATAAGTTCTCAGAGACTTTGGCTTCTTATGCACACCGACTTCGTGGCTTTACTTGCTACCCTGATGGTGCTCGTGGTGGTCAACCACTAACTTCTGTACCTTACTCTGAAGCCGTAAGTAAGTTGGGGGAAGAGTTCTACGAGCACGTCGAGACACATGATATTTGTGACATCAGTGGTTCAGGTGGCTCTTGTGGAGTGTAACTTAAGCTAAACTTAGAATACCTTAGTTGATAAGATCAGTCACAGAGGCTGGCACTGGGGTTAAGCACCTAAGCATGTGCCTAAACTGCTTGATACATTAACAAGGATTAGTCATGACACAGGTACCTCCAGTCAAGCGAACTAAGCGTACGACTAACTACAAAAACGCTGACAGTAAACGTACATCAGGTATTATTCCTAAGACAGATACGCAGAAGAGCCTTATCAATGCTATCGAGACGAGTAGCCAAGTGATTGTGTTAGGGTTCGCAGGGACAGGTAAGACCTACGTTACAGCTACTATGGCTGCTGACCTGTACACACTCAAGAAGATCGACAAGATCGTTATTACCAGACCTATGGTTTCTGTTGGTAAAGACATTGGTATCCTACCGGGAGACTTGGGTGAGAAGGTAGCACCTTGGGCACTCCCAGTTCTTGATGTACTACAAAAACATTGGGGCAAAGGTATGCTGGAAACAGCTATAAAGAACGGTAACGTAGAAATGGCCCCTCTTGCTATGATGAGAGGTAGATCATTTGAGAACGCCTTTGTCATTGCTGATGAGGCACAGAACATCACTACTGCCGAACTTAAGATGTTGTTGACACGGATAGGTGAAGGCTCTACCATCGTGCTTAATGGGGATGTGATGCAGTCTGACCTTAAGGGTGAAGACGGTTTGAGTAAGGTAGCACACTTGGCTAAGAAGCACATGATACCTGTCCCCATTATTGAGTTTGGGCTTGAGGATATCGTTCGATCTGATATCTGTAAGCAATGGGTCAAGATTTTCTATGAGGAGAAGTTGTAGTATGAATAACGTAGAACACCCTAGCCACTACAATCAGGATGGTATCGAAAGCGATGGCGGGCCATCCTCATACTATGATTTTGAACCCGAGTGGAAGACGTGGAACGACTTTGCAGACTACAAGGCACAAGCACAATGGAAAGAGCACTCGTTTCACCTCGGTAATGTTGGTAAGTCTATCTGTCGTTGGGGTGACAAAGGCGGTACGACAAAGTCTTATGACGCGCGTAAAATTGTATATTCAGGCTTACGTGTCCTAATGATGTTGGAAGGGAAAAAGGATGTCAGGAAATACCTCGATGACTTACGAGAAAACCCCCAGTTCTCCGATGATAGTTGAGAAAAACGGCCTAACCTACAATAGCACCACAGGTGTTTTTACATGGACTAAGCCAAGGTCTAATAGGAACAAGGTAGGGTCTAGAGCAGGTTGTTTAACTAAAGTGGGTTACAGGGTTGTTACGTGGAATGGTAAACTGGCCTACGAACATAGGCTCGCTTGGTTCTTTGTTACAGGAGACTGGCCCACAAGCATTATTGACCACATTAATCGAATTAAGAGTGACAACCGTTTCGATAATCTACGAGACGTTAACTACGAAGTTAATAACACGAACACTAGTGCTAAGGGCTGGTGGAAAGTCGGGGATAAGTACCGCTCTAGTATACGGATAGGAGAAAGTTATAAACACCTCGGCTATTTCGATACTTCAGAGGAAGCTGAGGCAGCTTACGATAAAGCTAAAGAGGCTAAACTTGAGGACCTAAAGAAAGCCCAAGTCTATCTTAACTGGATGGTAGAGACAGTAGAAAAGGAGACTAAAGAATGATTACAGGACTTGCACTCATGTGCCTACTAGATAACCCTACAGTATGTGCCGCTAAACCTAGCGCTGTATTTTATCCTACAGAGGAGGCTTGCTACGGTGACATTGGTGAGGCTGTTGCCTATGCAGTTACCCTTAATGCCTTTGTATCTGACCTACAGTGTATCGAATGGGGGGAACCCGTGTAAAAGCGTTGCCTAGCAAAAGTAATTACTGATAGACAATAAAAAACCCCCTAGAGGCTCCTACGCAGGGAATCTCTAGGGGGTTTTTACGTTTGTAACTATCGTGTATCTGCAGTACGTTTAAGACGGAATATGCTACGGATATACCTACCTATCTCATTAGGGCTAGGGAAGAGCCACCCAAGGATCAGCAGCAGGATCACCCACACAGGGACTTCATTGACCACTACGGTCTGTACACTATCAGCTTGAACCTTATTGCTGTCGTTACTCTGTCGGATACGATCTGAGGTTACATTCTCTAAGCGTTGATCTACATTCTGTGTAGTACCTACAGTCTGACTATTGGTCTTACCCGCTTGTACATTAGCAGCTACATTAGGTCCACCACCTGTCAACAGACTAAGAGGACTAACCCCGCAGGCTGGTATCACCATTAGTAGAGTAACTACCAGTGTTGTCTTTAATCTGTTTAGCATATGAATCCAATCCGAAGGCTGCTGTAGCAAAGGCAAACACTGGCCATACAAGAACCTCTACCATAGCTAGGTTACCTGAGTACACTACCCACCCTAGACCCAACATAAGGATAACAGCTACTTCACGCTTGTAACTCTTCTTAGTTTCTCTCGATTGCATCTTTGATAGCCTTCAGGTTCTCGTCAATACGGGCTAGAAGTACAGATTGATCACGCACGATACGGTCAATAGATTCTACCTGTATTTGAGTACGAGCAATAGCATTAGCGTTATTGTCTACATCATTGCGTAGGGTAGCTACAAACCAAATGAGGGCTATAGTTTGACATAAGATAGCAAGGATAAAGGAGATAGGTACACTCTTGTTTAGGTGCCAAGGTTCAGTGCTCATTTGGGGTACTTCTTCCAGTCTAGTTGAAAATGTGGGCCATCAGGAAAAGACGCCCAATCGCCACCCCATTCGATAGCTACATCGAGTTCTTCAGCGGCTTGCTTCATGGCGTCAGCAATAGGATAGAAGTTCTCCCAATCCCAAGAGACAGGCCAAGGCACAAGGTCTACAGCGTGTCCTGTGAGGTGCCTAGAGTTCATAGTCTTAGAGGAGCCACTATCTACAAGGAACCTCTGTCGTTCAATGTGGCGTACGCCTTCAGTAACAGCAAAGTCTTGTGTAGTAATCTCAATAGCCCTCTTGACTACTGCTACCAAGTCGGGGTGTACACCTGATAGCCTTTGTAGGCTCCTGTGCGATAACTTATAACTCATCTAGTTCTCCATGTCTTTGCAGTGTTCTTTTTGCCCTAAGGACTTCAGATTCCCAAGCTAGTTTACAATGGTTCTCCTGCCAAAAGAACACCTTGTTGATACGCTTACGTCTATTGTCCCACTCGTAGGAAGTCCTTGAGTCGATATAGGAACGAGAGGATAACGTCTGATAACGAGAGCCACCGTAGAACACTACGTTGATAGCAATACTACAAGCTGTGAATAACAAGAGCAGGAACTCTTTAACCGCCCTACCAAGTCTACCAACAATAGTGTTCTTCATGGTCTCTAAGCCTCTACTGCCATAGCTGTACGGAATAGGTCGTCTACTTGCTCATCTGTGTACCCTAGTAGGAACTGGAAGAAGGCAATGTTCTGTGAGTTACGCTTCCAGTCTAGAGCACTATCAATGATAACCTTCTCCTGCCATGTAGCTGTAGTATCACGGTACTCAAGGACCTTAGCCCACTCTAGTTCGCCTAGAGTAAGGATACCCTGCATGGGGGAGCAGACCATTGTAGCACGTTCGGCGGCTAGGGCTTCGGCGGGGTCGATGATCCATGCAGAACCACCCCACGTATGCAATGCAGATGGTCGATCAGAGACCGCTACAGCACCAATCGGAACAACGGCCATTCCACCAAACGCACCGATATACTCATTGTTTTGATCAACGTAATGTATCATGTCAAAATTCCCTAGTTTCATTATGTAGCCGTACCAATAAGTGGCTGAATAATCACTGCTGCGGAAATGGTTGCACCGATTCCAACGTCAGCACGGATTTCAAGTGCGTTACCCCCGCCCGATAAGATTGTAGCGTCTACCGAAAAAGTGCTGAGACTACTTGACCAAAGCCCCCGAACTGTACCCGTACGCATATCAATGTAACCTGAACCAGATGAAGCAGCGTCTCTATTTACCGTCCCAGAGATGTTTACAAAGGATGACCAAGTTGACCCACCATTGTTTGACATTCTGACTTCAATGTTGCTGGTAGATGTGCTGTCTGCGGTTTCTTCTGCAACAAAATCATAACGCAACAGCGCATAGTCGCCTAAGCTAAGGTTACTAAAAAATGTAAAGTCGCCTGTGCTGCTACCTACCCCATAAAAAGTTATAGGGACATTAATAGCCGTACTCGCAATCCTCGGCGCACCCACAGCCCCCTCTGCAATCGCAATCGGATTATCCCTCAAGGCTGTCATAAGCTCCGAGGTAATAGGGGCATTAGGGTCTACTTGGGTATTTGCAATTACAGTATAGTCGGTCATTCTTATTTCCTTTAGATTATCACGTAAGGATCATCTGTGAAGATTACCCCTGCGGCGTCCGATATGTAGGCACCAGAGTCTTTTTCAGCTTGTGTAGCAGACCCATAAGGGTTAGCAGTATTAGGCATAATGTAGCCATAGTTACCTTCATAGAGATATGCTTGGGCTACTACATCAACCTCATGGCCAGCTACAGGTTCACTCTTCTGCGTTACCTCTAGGTAGGTAGGAACAGGCTTACCTGTATCGTCAGTGATAACCCTACTCTCTACGTACAACACATCAGTAAGGCCAATGGCTATATCCTTAGCATCTAACTTGATCTTAAACTGCTTAGGTGAAGCATTGAGTTTATTCAAGAGCCTGATAGTACGGAGTCTTGTAGATGTATCATTACCTACGTTCAGCCACCTACAAAAGATTTCTCGTATTCTTACGTCATTGTAGGCATTGTCTTGTTCAGCTACAGTGTCTACAGTAACTCTAATCCTATCGTAGTTGGATTTATCCTTTAGACCCTCTGTAGGATTAGCTTGAACAGTGTAGAAGTGGATTTGGGTAAGTCTGTCCTCATCCCTATCTTCTTGAGAGATACTTTTGATATTAGCATCATCTGTGAGGTTGTACACTGTCTGATTAAGGTCTACAGGTTTTGTGGCTGCAATCCTAATCTTTTGGTTTACATCGTCCCACCAGATGCTCACACCCAAGACTGCAAGTTCACCTAAGAGTTCGGCTACAGATGTAGGTTCAGCAATAACAGTGTCCAACCTAAGTGTAGGCACCCACCTCTCTATCTCCTCAGCCCAGTCAGCAGTAGGAAAGAACGAAGGGGGAATGTCTGTGTAGTTAGTAAGCAGGTCTTCTACAACTTGGTTGATAAGCTGGTTCGTATAGACTACACACTCTTGGAAGGTATCTCCAGCCTTATGGTCAGACTCTTCTGTATTGTATTGCGCCCTACTCGTGAGAGTAATGGTGTCTACAGAACGTGTGTAGGTGACCACCTCAGAGCCTACAACAGCAGTACCGCTTGTAGGGTAACTAGCGCCTATACCAGCAGGTGTAAGGTCAAAGCTGATCAACCCTACAGTAATGTCTGTTAGGAGTTCCCCACGGGATGCTACAGGGGCTGTGGCACTCTTCTTCTCAGCTAGAGTAAGGATGTCCTTAGCTTCTACAGTGACATTGCCATTACCGTCAGGGCCTACCATATTAGTTATGATGAAGTGCCTAGTCTGTAGTTCAGTGAATACACCACCATCTACATAACCGTCAATGACCCTAAGAGACCTACCAGCATAGAAAGGAAAGCGGCTCTTCAGTTTAGTAAAGAAGGAACCCCTATCAGCAGGGTCATAGCCACCCTCGTCAGTCTGTGCTGTACCATCTACCCTCTCAGGCTGATACTTATCCAAGTACCTGTCGTGGTAAGCAAAGTCTTTCATGCTTGCAGATACTTTACCTCGTTTACCTAAGGCCCCAAGTGTGGGGTTAGCACCACCGATATTAACAGAGGTACTAAAGGCAGATACAGAAGTGAGTGCAGGGAAATAGACTTCATCTTTAGGTACGTTAGCTGTAGGAGTGATAAACCTAAGTGTCTTAGTACCCTTATCAAAGGCAGGTTTAGCTTGACAAGTAGCAAAAGTGTTAAAGCACTTCTTGACACCTGTAGTGCCTAATACCGCAGTACACAGCCCTGTACCGTAAGTCAGTGTACAGTAGTCTATATCCATCTCTACGATTTGGACTGGTTCTACGTTAGCCAATGTAAGCCTCCAACTGCATACCTACCTGATAGAATATACCATCATTGGCAAAGGTGGGTTTAAGGGTGTCCCCTGATCTACGGCAGAATGAACCATCGTCTTCAAAGTTGGAAGGGCCAGCAGCAAAGAAGAAAGTTCTACCATCATTGTAGTGTCGTCTAAAGCTCTGAAAGGTTGCCCCCTCAATAAAGCTACGATCTAGGATGTTTAAGTTTACGGCAGTGTTAGCCGATTTCCTAATGACACGGTTTTGGAAGAACTGGCCACCAAGACTTTCGTTCATTAATAGTTCTACTTCCTCTGCCATCCACAATGGCGTATATGAGGGGATGATACCAGACTCGAACACCAAAGGTACACCAAGGAATAGGTTACTAATGTAAGGTGCTGCTGTAGCCCCTGATATTTCTACAGAGTAAGCAGTATCAGAACCACTAGCAAACAAGATGATAATAGTAGAGTCGTCTGTAGGATTGATAGTAGCAAGGGTTGTTAGCCCCCGCTTTACTACTACAGTAGCACCTTGAGTACCCAAGTCGTGACCTGAGATACCCAAGGCACTTGCCGTAGCAGCCACACCCAAGGACAGGGAGACCGTACCTGAGGTGGTAGTAGGCTTCCAAAAGTCAAAGGTAGAGTCTGTAAGCAGGTTAGCTACTGGAGCGTCTGTAGCTGATGTAGTAGCAGTCACCGTACCATCAAGTAGGATGTTGTCAAAGAGAACTAAAGGTGCTTTATCGAGTGGCACCTCAGTCCTTTCAATATAGATCATCTAGCCACCTCAAATACAAAGCCACGGTTCTCGTTCTCTTTATACAGTGCCTCAAAGATGTTAGACAACTGTTCACCGCTGATAAGACTATTACGGTCAATACCTTCGATGATAACCCTCTGAGGGGTTGCTGTAGCTTGCGTAGGAGCAGCAGCCTCAGCACCTGATGGAGCACCAGCGCCACCACCACCTCCGCCACCTATGCCACCAGCAGACTTAATCTGACCAACCGCTGCAAGACCTGTAGCAAGAAAACTCGCATAGGCAGCAATACGACCGGGGATAGTCTTAGCTTCAGCAGCAGCTTTAACAGCAGTCTCATATGCAGCAATAGTCGTAGCTGCGGCACTAAGTACAGCTTGTGTCTTCAGTAGCTTTTTACCACCAGTGGCAGCTATAGACGCCAGAGCACCAAACATACTAGACGTTTCAGACAACCTAACCCGGCGCTCTTGTGCTTGTATTTTCGAGAGCCTATCGAGGTACTCTTGTTCCACACGGAGTCTAGCTTCAGCTTGCCCACCAATGATAGAAAGCTCAGTCTCGTTAAACTGTGTCAGTAGGTCCTGCTGTGTAGAGTACCAAGTCTCCAGAGCTTCTTGCTCAGTCTGTAGGGACGCTAGGAAAGACTGTAGGCGACTATCGTTTTGATCTCCTACACCACCACCTGTAGTGCCTGTAGCAGCATCCTTACCTGCGATACTAACGCGAGAAACAATGTCTTGCTCTAGGACACCTGCAACACCAGTGGTTGCTTGACCACCATACTGTGAGCGGACACCTGAAATCGCTGCGTCAGGACCACTAACGCCTGTGCGACCTTCTTTACCTAGATTAACGATACCTTGTGCTGTTGCCAAAGATATACCTAACTGCTTTGCTAACTCTGTAGCGGCCATAGCAGCAGCATTAACACCATCTTTAACTGAGAGTTTACTTAGGTCATCCCCACGTTGCCAAGCGTCAAACATCTTGTCACGTAGTTTCTGAGTCTCTGTTACGGCAGCGTCCATAGATTTATAAACACTGTCGGTAGCATCTGACAGACCACCCATGTAATCTTTAGACTGGTTTACTTTTCCAGATATACTCTCCATAAGGGATAGTTCGTCGGCTAATTGTACAAGGGTTTCTTTGACTTCATCGGTTAAAATACCACGAAGGAACAAGGTTTCCGTCACGGCTTCAAGCTGACCTTGAAGTTCTTCTTTAGTTTCTCCGTCCAGTCTTGCTAGTTGTGTAGCTAGAAAGAGGGCTTGGTTACGGCTTTCGAGACCAAACTGCCCCCCAAATGTAGGCTCGTTAGCTCCTAATTGTGCGGCAATCGCAGCCTTAACTTCAAAAGACTCTAGTTCCGCAATAACAGCTTTCAAGGGGGCCTTAAGGGACTCTTCTAACTTACTTCTAGCCACATCTTCAATAATACCAAGGATGTCATTAAACTCTTCCCTAATCTCTTTGGCAGTCTCTAAAAACTCTTTCCCTAAGTTACTGAAGTCAACCTCTTCAACTTTATCAAGGGCGTCCTTGACACCCTCAAAGGTAGTCTTTACCTCTTCTGCGGGCCGTCTAGTACGCATCCAAGCAGCGCCGATAGCCGTAGCCAAAGGGATAAGGATACCAGCAGCGGCAATAAGAGTGCCTACAGAAACAGTCAGCCCCATAAGACCAACCCTACCAGCAAGTGTAGCAGCGGGTAGCATGTAGAGAGCACCTACAAGCTGTGTAGCCTGCTGGCCAAAAGCGACCATAGCATTAGTACCACCTTGTACCTGCACCAAGAAGTCACCCGCTTGATAGCCGAACTGCTGCGTCAAAACAGCCGAACGACTCATGTGTCTGCCACCCTGCTGAGCGGCCTGACCTAAGCGTTGTAGTTGTCTTTGGTACTCTTCAGCATCAATGATACCTTGACGGTGTGCTTGACTAAGGCGCATCTGTGCAGCCCTAAGTGCAACCCTAGCAGCATAGCCCTCGCGGAACTCCATACGCAGTCTACGGTTGGCATCAGCGGTTGACCTAGCAGCCCTAGCTTCCTGAGCAGCAGCCTGTGCAGCGGCTTGTGCAGCCTTACGCTGTTCAGCGGCAGCTTCCCTAACAGCTTGAGCAGCAGCCCTACGAGCTTGAGCCTCTACCTTAGCTTGCTCCGCCGCAGCCTTACGTGCTTGAGCTTCTAATTTTGCAGCGGCAGTAGCAGCTTTACGAGCCTCTGTTTCCTTCTTGGCCTCACGTTCCGCTGCTCTTAAAGCACTGGCGTAATCTTGTAGTTCTTTCTTACTCTTGTTACTAGCTGCGGCTAGGTCCCTCAAGGCCCTTTGGTATTTACCAGAAGTAATACCACCCCTTTTGTAAGTATCGGACAGTTTCCGTACTTTACCTTCGAGAGTCTCTGTAGATTTAATGGCTGCAAGAACGCCTTTGTTCTCCACATTAATTACTAGTCTAATGTCATCAGCCATGTGCAGTCCTTGTGTAAACCCCGTCCAATTCCCTCAAGAGATTAACTTCTCTAGGTGATAAAGGACTTTCAGTCAATTCTATGTAGTCTTTTATATCGCGGTAACTTATCGGGTTAGGTCCTGAGAAGCCTTGGCTACGGCAGTTGCTTAACGCAGTAAAGGCAGACCAGATGTGAACTAGAATGTCAGGGAACTCTGTCGGGGGTTCCAATTCTTTCAAGCTACGTCCAGTCTGCCTCTCTACTTGTTCCAAGTGTTCTCTTTTTGTAGTGCCGCTGGCATCTGTCTTGTTGAGCATGAAGTTAAATTCAGCCCACTCAAGCATATCAGATGCTAGTCCTGAGTAAAAACTTCAGCCTCAGCTACAGCCTCCTCAATTTGATCCTTAATCCAGAATACATCTTGGTACAGGGTCTTAGCAGCTTCTACAGTGAACTTAGGTTGCTCACCACCAAAGGTAATGTTCCAATCTTTCGTAGTCTTAGAAAGCATCTTGATAGAGGCTACCTCAAGTTCTTCTGCTGTGATAGCATTAGCCTTGTTGCCTTTAGCTTGCATCTGCTTTAGGCGAATGTTGGTCTGTTCGTGTACAGCAGCCTTGTACTCCTTAGAGTGGGGTGCATATACAGTGATAGTCATCTCAGAGCCATCTTCATTAGTAAGAGGTTCATAAGTGCTAGGGTGCTTAACTACAACATCAATAGTGTCAGTAGTCGGGATTAGGTTCATCAGGTCCATGTCGGGTATTCCTATATATTTAACATAAGGGCTTCTTATGTGCAGTTTATGAAACATTTGATCGGGTTTTGATTTAAGCGGCCAAGAGAACACCCGACATATTCCCTTGGCCTATCCTCTTACGAGGGTCTCTTTAGGCAGAGGTGTCAGGGCGGGAGATAACCAAGTTAGAACCTTCTGTAGCATCATAGAGAGCCACGAAAGGAAGTGTGATTACTCGTGAGCCTGTACCACCATCTACAGGTACGTCAGCACCGTTGATCTTGATACGAGGGAATTGGAAGCTGTATTGGTTAGCACCTGTAGGATCGTTTACAGACACAATCAATTCACTTTCAGTCTCATCAATGAAGCGGTTAATCAAAGAGGCATCTTCAAAGTAAGCAGTGAATGTCCCTTCGATTGTAGCCATGCCATACTCAAGAGCAGGAGCAGAGTCGTCACCTACAACAAAGGTGGGGTTCAGTTCGTTGTTGATAGTGAAGTCAATAGACGTGACAATCGCTACAGCAGACGCTGAGGCTACGTTACCAATGCTTAGATCACCTGAGTAGGCATCAAAAGGTTGTGCGCCTGAGGTGGCCCCTACGGTCTTCCCTGTGCCAGAGATAGTCATGTTCTTGCCTACCATAGAGAGGGTAGCAGTGACCATTTGGTTAGGGGCAATAGAGATAGCCAAAGAGCTAACAGCCATACCAGTGAACAGACGGAACTGACTAATATCGTTAGCAGCATCTTCAAAAGAGAAGAACTTAGGTGTAACACCAGTCTTGAGTACGTCAGGTGCAGCTACGGGTGTAGCATCCCACACACCAAACATTGCAGACTCAAGGAAGGGATCGAAGTCACCATCACGAAGGTCAACTACAATGTCACCACCTACTTGACGGTTACCATGACGGTCTACACGAAGCATACGGTCAGGTTGGATTTCATTACCTTGGACACGATCTTTGGTGAGGTTCAAAGAGTGAGTGTTATATGGTAGTGCAGTGAAGTCACCAGCGGGGGTAGTCCCGAAGGTGCTCTCTACGATGTAGCTAAGACCGCTACGGCTATTCTGTGCAAAGGCCATCTAGGGCTTCTCCTATGTGAGGTAAGTATACCAGCTAATAACTACTGGTACTCGGTAGAAAGCACCCTCTTGAGTGCCTAGTTCTCGTTCTGCATATCGGATGGTAATTGAAGTACCACCTACAGTGAGGTCGTTAGGTGCATCGAAAGCATCTATAATACTGTCTGCTAGGTCATCTGCTGTAGCTGGTCCTGTACCCTCAGGGCAGTAAACATCCACTACAAAAATGCCTTGGTAATACATTTGAGGGTTAAGACCTCGTACAGCAGGCTCTCTTACTGTAGGGGCAAACCTAGCCTTAACGTAAGATGTTCCTGTGGTGGGCGAGAAGGTTACGTTCTCCCAAGCAATACTTGGTATGCCTGTGATACCTGCTAGGGTGGTCTCTAGGACACGTCTAATGTCGTCATATACAGAAGCCATTATCTAAACCTATCCCTGACCCTAGTAATCGTAAGGTATTTATCATCTACGATCTTAGCGTGTGGCGCTCTGTTTCTTAGTACCGCACCGCCAGTCTCTAGTATCTTGTCTTTAAGCCCTGCTATATCGCTATCAATAAGAGTTTTAGCCTCTGCTTTTGCTCCTTCAGGGTTCACCTGTTGGGGGTTCATCAACCTTGTGTCGCCCTCCCTACCAAAAGCTGAAGTCCTTGATCTGCCCCCACCTGCACCTATAGCTGTGAAAGACCAAGACTGTACGAAGGCACCTGAATAGACAGGGGAGATTTCTACAGCGTAATGACCTAAGCTGGTGAGCTTCTCTTCTATAGCGTCCCCATACAATTCATGGAACTTAGTCATCTTCTTCTGGAAGCTAGGGCTAATCGTTACTTGAGTAACCATGCAATTACTCCCTCACTTGGCAGATATAACAGGCTAAGGTATCACCTGAGTAAATCTTTGAGACGCCTACAACCTTAACTGTATCACCTCGGCCTACGATAATATCATCCATGTCAGGTTCGGGTAAGGCTACACCACTTGTGTCTACACTAGGGAGTAGG
>Ga0208303_1000339_pt1 | contig 19213 bp, 9 predicted proteins | sample CB_VirMetaG_2_FD_184537 | JGI IMG/M metagenome (GOLD analysis project Ga0208303, IMG submission 184537) | Freshwater to marine saline gradient viral communities from Chesapeake Bay - CB_1504_2 Viral MetaG (SPAdes) (version 4) | ecosystem: Environmental > Aquatic > Marine > Coastal | place: USA... | reverse complement strand
CTGTGGTTACAAAAACTTGCAAAGCGCTGTTACCAGTGTTTTTAAAACTATTATAAAGACCTCTTCTAACATTACCTGAATTAAAAGCGTTTCCTTTACCACCTTCTTTGTATGAGTTTTCGTATATTTTCAATAAGTTAGATTCGTCGATATTATTTTTAGATTGCCACTTTCCAGCTTTATCTTTATATTTATAAGAGTTGTTATTAATACCAAAGTTAATATCACCTTTTTCGTCTATTGAAAAAGCAGCATTATTAGTAAATGCAGTTGTAAAAAAATCATCACCAGTTCTATCGTAAGTTTTAAGACTTGCTAATTGATTTTCGTCACTAGCAGTTCTGTAATCTAATTTATCTTGATTAAAAACTTTTATCTGATCGTTTAAGTTTACCAAAGAAAACTTAATTTCTTCCATTTTATCTTTTACCTCTCTATCTTTTGTTTTATCGTATATTTTGCTAAGCTTAATAAATTCGTCTCTCTGTGTATTTAAAAAACCTTTAATTACTTGTTTATTTTTAGGGTCTTCAAATTGATTTGTATTTACAAGACCGCCAATTTCACTTTCATATGCTTCCATCCTAGCGTCTCTCTCTGCGTTGGCTTGCCTTATAGCTCCAAACATAGAAGCAGCACCAGCGGCGAAAGATTGACCAATGTTTGATAAACCAGCTTCAGAAGCAGCTACTTGAGCTTCACCTGCTATTAAACCCATATTAGGACTGTATGATGATTGTTTTTTTGCCATAACTTATTGAAATTTTATTCCTAGAAAATCAGTAACTTTGTTTTGTCCAAAAACACCACCAGCATAAGCGGTTGCCAAACCTCCAAGACCACTAGCTAGTTGAGCTTGACCTTGAGCAACAGCTTGATTAGCGGTTGCTAATCTTTGTTGTGACATACCAAACATAGTACTTGTTTTTTGAGCTTCTAAAGCTCTTTCTTGTTCAGCACCAGCCAACCTCATTGACTCTGCTTGCTGTTCACCAGCTCTTTCTAATTGCTGCAACCTACCAGCCTCAGTTGCTCTTGCTCTTTGGTTTGCAGCTTCTTGCTGTCCTATTGAAGCTGACATTTGAGCTGCTTGTTGTGTTTGTTGGTTAGCTAAAGATTGTGCTAAAGCCGCTATACCACTACCACCAGCAGAACCTCTAAACGTATCTAATATATCAGCTCTAGCTTGAGCGCCTTGTTGTGCCATAAAATCAGCTTGCTGAGTATTAACACGTAAATCTTCCATAGTGTTTTCCATGCCTGCGTAAGGATTTTGCACGTCAGCGTATATATTGCTAGTGTCTAAGCCTTCGTATGCTGCTTTCATTTCATCATATCTAACCCTAGCTTCTCTTTGTTGTCTTTTTCTTCGTCTACTACCAAAAAGACCGCTAAGCAAGCTAGTGCCTGCTCCAATTAAAGCTTGTGTTGTTACCGGATCTAATGCCATTTTATTTTTTTTATATTTTACTTTATTATTATCACAGTTTTCACTGTTTTTTTACTCTAAGACGACTCGTTGGTTGCAGTTATAAAGTTTTCTAAGTCAAAACCTAATATACCATCCCAATAAGCCGGACTACTACCAGCGCTTATAACTCTAAGATTACCAGATATTGTTATTTTTCTAGCAGCGCCATCAAATGTTAGTGTTTCTCCAGCTTCTAAAGATTGAGCTGAGCTTAAAGTTAGAGTTGCTGTAGAACCACTATAACTAGCAATGTTAGTCACAGTTGGGTTTACGGCGCTTGGATTCATGTTAATACTACTAACAGTACTAACATCACTCATAATCCCGTCTGCATTACTTATAGCAACGGTCGTGCTATTAACAGTTGTTGTGGTAACTAGTGCTGTTGGTTTTGTCAATGTTGTAATTATATCTGTTAACTCGATGTCCCAACCTGTTAAGCTTTTAATACCATTTTGACCAAACCCAACTATTGTAATTTCATCACTAGCTAAAGCAGCGGCTTGTTGCTTGCTAAACACAACGTTACCAGCCTGTGTTGTTGTTAATGCTTTTGTACCAGTATCCCTCGTGAGAGTTGGAGGTCCAGTTTTTTCAATTGCTTCTTTTCTTACTTTAACATATTTTTGCTGAGTTGCAGTTCCACTCATGCTTGTAATAACTTCCTCGTAGCTAGACAATAAGCTTCCAGCAGTTATATTAGTTCCAACTGGAACCATTCCAGAAGTAAGCCCATCTACATTGTCTATAGACCATCTATAAGCAGTAGAACCACTTATGTCTTCCCCTTCAATTTGAACGAAATTACCTATAGTTCTAGTAGACTTTACACAAGCATCATCTATAGTAGGATTTCTATCTACTCTAAAAGAGTGTGTACTTCCAGCTTCTATCTCAAATGAAAAAGGAATTTTATTAGTACTTGCACCTATTTGTGTTAATATTACTGTTCTTCTGTTGTTTGATAAAGAGCTGAATCCAGCAGGTATGCTAGTGTTGGTAAGTATTCCTCCAGAAAATGTTAATTTAATGTCTAACGTTTGGTATATAACTTTTCTAATTAACAAAGAGTCAGAACCAGTAGAAGAGTTTATATCTATAGTGTCATCGTCAAACCTAACCTCGTTGTAATTAGCGTGTTTAGTTCCGTTTTCTGCAAATAGAAAAACATCGTATTGATCCGATCCAGTAAAAATCAAAACTGCGTCATCCGCTATTGCAATTGCTTCTGACATAGAAAACTCTTTAGCGTTATCTCCATCTGGGTCTAAAGCAACTACAGTTACATTTGCAGCGTTTAAAGCGGCGTTTCCAGTAACTCTATCTCCAACTTCCATTTTTGTAGCTACGTTATTGTCCATAACCACCTTAACACCACTAGTGACAGCACCGTTAACAATATCTGTAGTTGTCGGAGCTACTGGAAAACTTATATTACCACTATACGTGTTTCTTAATTTTACGTTAGCTAGTCTAGTATTAGTTGCCTGAAACTTGTTTGTGATAAAGTTGTAATGTTGATCACTTTCGTTTTTAATCATTAAACTAAACGTTCCACTACCCGTTACTGTAAACCTTCTTTTTTCACCACCAACCTTTATGTTTGTAGTGTCTAAATCAAACGACTCTATCGTTCCACCACCACCTCCATACAGTCTAGCATGTTCGATGTCAGACATTAAAGTTCCGTCTGGCATGTAATGATATCCATCGGGTGCTATTAATCCTTGAGCGTTTACAGTGCTTTGTCTAGCGTTGGGAGGTGTGCTTGATGTGCTTGATGAACCGTAATGGTATGACATATTTTATTTATTTATTTATTTACTACTTTCTGTTACTTCAGAATTAACCGCAAAAAGCTCAGCTTTAATTTTTGAATTGTTTTGAAACCTTGCATTAGCGTAATATCCTGACAAACTACTCATATTAACTATTTGATTTTTTACAAAGAATATAAAATAATTTTTTGCAGGGTCCGGTGGATTTATTCCAAACACGGTTTCGTCTACTTTAATACTGAACGTTGAGTTGCTGTTTGAAGGAAGCCAGTAACTTCCATTAATTTCTGTAACTACACCAAATTTAACTATATTACCACTTGAAGGGTTTTGGTGGTATATAATGTCACCAATTTGTAGTGACGAGTTCATAGGGCCGTCAAACTCCATTACGTTACTTAACCAATCCCAACCAAAAGCTTCAATAGTAGATAAATTATGCGTAGTTGATTTTTCAGTTTTATACTCTAAAGAGTTAGCACTTGTAATAGTATTTTTTAAAACACCTAAACCTTGTGTTTCAAACGACGCAACATTTTTATTTGGAACGATATCATATTCTGCACCTTTAATGTAATTAAACCATTTACCTTCTTTTTCTATAAACTCAAGCAAACTACCTTTTTTCTTATCAGTTTCAATGCTACTAACAAACCAACCTTCTTTGTCTATTAAGTTGTAATATTCATTGTCATCTAAGTTTTGAACAACTCTAGATTGACTACCTTCGTACCCCAGCGTATGATAAGATTTTATACTACTTGGTATGTCATTTAATAAAACATCAAAACTTGAGTTTGTAAACGTGTCATAAAAAGTATTTCTATCAAAGTTACCTATAACTATAATATCACCAACTTCCCAATCATTACTTGAGCTTCCTAAATCCCATCTTCCATGCCCTTTTGATGGTCCTCCAGAAGGAGAAGGTGGGTTTAAAGAATTACCAGTATTATTAAAAACTACTATATCATCTTCTTTAATCAACTCATTATTTCGGTATTGCATAGCTTTTACCACAGTGCCATTTAAAATACCGCCTAAAAGTTTTTCCATTTCATGTATTTCAAAAAAGAAATATTTACCATCAAAAACCGAGCCGTCAGCATGCTCAATACCAGTAACTGTTACTTTAGTTAAATCGCTAAGGCCTTCTATATGATGCTTCCACAATTTTCCACCTCCAAAAGTGTAGTAACCATTAGCGCAGCTAACTCCAGTTTCTTTTATAAACGATTTAAAACTTACCCAACCTTTAATGTCTTCTTTGTAAGAGACTGTTTTAGAAACTTTTTCAGTTGTTTCTTGTAAAGAAATATTATACTCGTCTTGTCTATCGTCGTAGCTACCAATAAGTTTATTTGATAATTTTAAATTATCTCTAAACCAATCTTTCATACCAGCGTTTGATATAGGCGTTAAACCATCCATAGAAAGTCTCATCACAGCACCTCTTACTTTATCAGTAAAATAAGCTCTATAAGCTTCTGAAGCAAAAGATTCTGGATTAGTAGATATACCGTATTCACCAGAATAAGGAATAGCTTGCCCTAAAACATTGTTTGTAGAGGTTAAGTTTGAGTCTCCATCAGCATTAAACAAAGCATCTTTATTTGCTAATATCTTTAATATTCTATCTTCACAAAGCGTTATTAAATCTCCGCCTTGTCCCCATCCAGCTTTTAGCTTTTGAATACTACCGTAAGTAGGGTTTATGTTTTTTGTAATTTTTTCTGCCGCTATAAATTGGTTTAAATTATTCACACCAACCGAACCGTTGTATATACCAGAATATATTAATCCATACTTTAAATTTTCTTCATAAGGGTGTTCATCTAAAGTTGTAGATACTTTGACCCCGTTAGCTATATATGCTAAATTGTAAGTATCTCTAACTCTATTGGATTCAACTCCATTTCCAAAAGAAAAGCAATTATACCAATTTAAAGTATATTTTGTATTTGAACCGCTAAGCGTGTCTTCTATATAAATTATTGCAGCTCTATTGTCAACCTCAAGATTCCACCCTTTAACAGTTACAGTTATAGAGCTTCCATCTGGCCTGTCAATTAAAAGTTGATCTCCAATGTTTATGTAAGCGCCACCCACTAAAGGTGTTTCCATAGTAAAACTAAATGTACCGTTCCAAATAGACCCAGATGTAACTATCGCACCATATATAGTGATAGCCCAACCAGTAATATCACCAGCGTTTCCAAGGTTTGGAGCAGCTACCTCGTTATAACCAACACTATTTATAGCAGCGTCTGTACTACTAGTCATACCTAGGTTTGTTGTGGGATTTTGAACATGTGTTACTCCAGAGCCTATCGGTAGCACAAAGCCCACCGTTTCATCTGTCAACGCAATAGGATTGTATCCACTAGCCTCGTAATATACATCTAAATCTGTAGAATCTTTTGGCTCTGTTTCCCATATAGCTGGATTATCAGGAAACTCTGATTCTGTTTCTATTTGTTCTAAAAATTCTATAGTATATCCTACAGCTAGTAAAGCGGGTCTAGATAGAGAAGTACCAGATACCTCGTCGTTAGCGTTTTGCTGATTTATTCTATTAACGGAGTATTGGCTATAACCATTCATTGCTGGTTGTTGAAAAACCAATGTATCACCTGCAACTGGTCCAGTTACAGTAAAATTGTCCCACACTATGTGTTGTAGTAAACTTGTGGTACTAACTACGTTACCAGTAGCATTTGCAAGAACTGGGCTTGAATATCCGGTTAAACTTAAGTGGTAGACTCCAGTGCTAGTAAGTAATATATCGTGAACTATAAGTGGTTCGTGTGAAAATGTGCTACCGGAGGTTCCTTGAGGGGTATCAAAAGTACCATCTAGCATTGTACCTCCATAACTAGTAAGTATCATTCCTTTTGTTATAGAGTGTGTGCCACCGTTAACAGCGCAAGTTATATTGTGTATGTCAGCAACAGTAACAATAAAAAGTGGATTTAACCCCTGAGTAACACCTGATTGAGCCGTGTCAACACTTGCCGTTAAATTTAAACCTTCTGGTATTGGCCCTGTTACACCTCCGTTCGTCGGATCCCAATTAACTTCTCCATTACCAGTTCTGTCGTTTGTAAATACGGTTTGGTACCCTCTAGTCATATTAGGGGATAATTGAGGTGCAAAATGATCCGAACCATCGTAAGCAGGGTATTCACCAGATGGGGTTGACGTCACGCCACCATCACTCCATCTTAACCTATTTTGGTACGATACTCCACTAGGTTTAATTGTGTATACCTCTCCTGAAGGATCTTCTTTAAATCTAAACTTTACTGATGAAAATATTTTTCCAACTAAATCTTTAAAGTTTTGTGAGTGATAAAAATCGTTACTATCTTCCCCTATGTTAAATATAGGACCTGAAGTAGTATTTGCAGTGTCAGTGTAAATTCCGCCCATTGCTATTACCATACTACTAGAGTTCGATCCTATAGTAACACCTGATTCTACACCGTTACCACCAGATTGCTGTGTCCAATGTAAGGTTACGCTAGGGTTCCAACGACTTCCAGTAAATGGACCACCATCTATAAACCATACATTACCTTTCGTTTGCTCTTTATCGCTATTAAAAATACCATATCTTTCTGTTTCGTTAAAGCCAGAGTGATCAGCATCTTTTAGCGAAGGAAAAGAACTAGAAGTAAAAGTATTTGTAGTACTTTGGTTGAAAAATGACCCCGCCGTGTGAACTGTAAGCTCACCTCTCCACTCAGAATCAGCTGCATCATCAAATCTATACTGACCAACATCTTCAGTTGATGATGTTGCAGTTGAGGATGTTGTTGCAAAAACATTCTCTTGACCTCCATGCGTTGGCTTATACTTATAGTTCCTGAAAAACGAAGCGAACGAACCAAAGCCTAAATCATCATTATCGCCACCACCACTATAACCGGCATAAGAAGAACTAGCGTCTTGATACAAACCATGTGTTTGCCCGGTTAACGCAGATTGGTGTAAAAGGGCTTGATTACTACCCATGTAGTATAACTTTCTAGAAAGCGTTGTTCTGTATTGTGTAGAACTAGCGCTTACCGCAGCTATGTTCTCAACAAAAACTCCATCGCTAATAACTTTAACAAAAAACCTACCATCAAACTCGCTTGAATTTTCTGGAGTATACTTGTAAATTCTTACAACGGTACCATCAATAATTTTTGTTGCATTTAGTCCGGTGTTTGGATCGTCACAAATAAAATTAACATCTTCACCAAGGTTTTCATCTAACTTTATATTATATGTAGCTTCAGTAAGAGGCGCTTCAGGTTGAGAGATTTCTGTTATTCTGTACCTATTAGAAACAACACTACCAACCGCAAACTCTACATACAAAATTCCATCTTTTATATCTTGTATTTTAGAGCCAGGTCCGTCAGCAAAACCTTGGTATCTCATTTTGAAATTATCTCTACCAAGTAGTGGCGCGTCATTTGTAGTATTGCCAAATATATTTGAAGAATTAGCTGCAACAAAAGTATGTGTTCTTTCTTCTATTAATGTTTTTTTAGTTTTTATATAATCAGGAGCCTCTGTTTCTATAGCTAACACTTTGTATCTAGCTGGATCTGTAACTAAATCATTTGATTCAATACCTTTTTTCAAAATTAAAAAAGTATCAATATCTACTTTGTTTATATCAGCAGAACCAAAAGATAACCATGCTAAACCATCTCCAGCGTCCCACCATCTATCCATAGTCATATTGTAATACTCTCCAGAAGTTTCTTTTACAAAGAATTTAAAATACTCTACGCCTTCGGGAAATATTGTGCTATTAAAAGATACCTCCATTCTATTGCTTTTATCAGCTTCAAGTTTTGTTATTCTGTCAAGCCCACTTGCGTTAGATATTACTGGTGTTTCTCTTCCGTACTTGTCAATAAAAACAACACCTAGTTGGTATTCTCTTAGTGATTTAATAGACCTTACAGTATTTAAACCTATATCAATGTTTTGTATACTAAAGTCAAAATCTGCATAGTATTCTTGTTCTCCATTAAATTGAAGCAAATCAAAGCCTTGAGTATAGTTTCCGTATATAATTCTATTACCACTAATTTCTTGCGCTAACGCTTTTTTAGGAACAGCATCCCAAGGTCTTAATAATTGGTTGGATGGAAGTACTCGCTTTACAGCTTCTGACTCTATCGTGTACTCGTTGTTAGCCCAAATATTACTATTAAAATGGTTGTTCTTAATAGTATCTATTACATAGATATTAGAAGAAGACTCGTCTTTGTAAAGTATATCAACAGCCACAACATCATCAAATAAACCAATATCAGGAATAAAGTTTTTTATTTTTATTTTCTTTAAACCATTAGTCATACCTACGTTGTAACCTTTCTGTGGGTGGAAATCAAAAGATCCAGGTAGAAAAGCTACTTGAGTAAAAGGTGAAAAAGCCGAATACTCTTTATCTTGGTATTGATACCTATAAGCAAATCTTGGAAACTTAAATTCAAATAAATTTTCATCTTCATCTAACAAGTCAACACCGTATCTTAGTTCAGTATAACCATCTGGTACTACTGCTGGAACACCTTTTATGCTTAATATTTCAAACGTAAGACCTGCATCTCCAACATCTTGTCTTTCTATAGAAATACTATCAATATTACCAGTAAATGTATCACCAGTAGATGTATCACCTAGCGTTCTAATAAAAAATTTTGTTGCAAGGCTTGACCCAAACCACGAGCTTGATATACTTTGTAACGCTGTAGCCGCACTTAAAGTTAAATCAAACTCATATTCACCATTATTATAAATATTAGGCGTAAACCAATAAGGCTGAGGCGCTGGTCCTGTTACTTGAGTGAAATTAGTAGAGTCACCGCAAATGTAAACTCTTATAGAGGCAGCATTTGGCGTTACTCCAGATACTTTAATTTTTATTTTATAAATGCCATCTTGAACAAAGGGAACTAGCGGTTCAGCTGTAACCAATTTGTTGTAATTAGCATTAAGCACCTCAATATTGTGGTTTACCGAATTATAAGTAAACTCGGATGCGGTCCAATTATAACCCGATGGTCTAGTTCCAGTAAAGCTTGGTAGAGTAAAGTCGTTGTTAGGAGCAACCTCAGCGATAGAATCCGAAAATTCATTGTTATTATCTGCAATTATTTTAGCTTTTATAGTATAATCTGTTATTGGTATTGACGGTGCATCTTCATAATCATCTCCACTAAACTCTTTAAAAGCAACAACATCACCAACACTCCAGTCTAAATCAAATCCACTTTCCCCATTTATATCTGTTTCTATTCTCGTGCGGAATCGACTACCGATTGATAGTGTGGAGAAATCATATAAATGGTTATAACCACTCCAATCCGCAAACCACATAGATGATGCATTTTGAGTGTTTGGTGATGCTGGAGTAGTTTTAACAAGCCCACCTGGGTCGGTTGTAATTCGCATTATACCGCTATAAGTATCAGTTGCGTTTCGCCCCGAGATTAATTCTATAGTTGGAGCTATTCTAGGAGATTTCCTAATAACTGTAATGTGTTTTTCTTCTAAATCTATACCAGAATCTATATCAATATCTCTAAATTCGTTTATCAGCTTAGTGTGTATTGTACCGGTTTTATCAGTACCTTGTATACAACGAGGAATATTTATTTTTTTTGGTTCAGAGTGGTTGTCTGTCCAAAATAATAAGTTATCTATAATGTTAACACCTGTAATAAGTCTATTTGGGTTAAAATTTAATACTGTATTGTTGATATCAACCACAACTGGTGTTATAGAGTTTGTTTTAGAATCGTATTCAACAATCCAACATACTGGTGGTTCTTGAACACTTATGTTTGTAAACACACCTCCAATATCACCCCCTGCGAATATTCTTATATCATCGCCATTAGAAATAAACTCATGATATATTGTACCGTTACTAGTTAACCTAGATTTACCAATAGCAGGGTTTAACCCACCTTGTGATGAAAAACCAATTGCATTTCCTAATGATAACGCATCGTTATACCCTGATATTGTTGCTGAAGCTACATATGTTTTTCCAGAAGTAAGTTGAAAATCGTTGACAATTGGATCAGCATAACTTGCTGATGAAGCCGCTACAAAAGTAACTTTATCGCTTGAGTTTATAATTATTCCAGGATCTAATGAAGTTACATTATCTGTGCTTGCTAATTCAACTTGATCTACAATAAAATAATACAACTTATCGTTTTTCTCATCAGCAATACTTCCAACGCAATTAGCTGTTGATGGAATAAATCCTTGCCCAGAAACCAAAGAATTACCTAATATATTTTGAACAGTACCAACGTCAGACCCTTCTGAAGTTGTTACCTGTATGTTCATCGCGTCTCTATACTCTCCGTTTGGAACAATTCTCTCGTCAAGATCTTTGTTCATTTTACCACCGGTAAAATTATGCTTTATTTCTGGCATGTACTAGTGTTTAATTTGTTTTGATTTACCTCTTAAAATTTGAGTAAATTCTTTGAAATTTATATTTTGTAATCTTAACTTAGCTTTTCTCATTTCTGCAAATCTTTCTTTTTTAAATCTTGCAACAAGATATTCTGAAGTATTAGATCGTGTAGCTAAAATCGCATGAGCTATCCATTTGTATATAGCTTCTTCCGCAAACTTATGTACTATTTGCTCTCTCCTTTGGCCAAGCGAATCACTTATATAATCTATAACTATTGTTCTTCCAACTAAATCAGAACTAAAACGCATTGTTCCTTTGTTTTGATCTATATAAAAAGTTCCATTATTTTGTGCTCTTTGAGTATCTATTCCATATCTACCACCTCTCAAGGCCTTAATTTCGTCATAAGGTAAATCGTTAGAACTATTTGAGTTACTTTTAAACCCTTTCAACGTATCAGATTCTTCGTTCAAATAAGCTCCAGCATTTTCTCTTTGGGCATTTTGAGCAAGTTGATTTTCATCGTAAAATGCAAGCGACGGTACCGTTGTAAAGGCACTACCCGCTGGTGGTGTTGTGCTATTTTGAAAAGGATAATTAATGATAGTACTGCCAAGCTCCTTGTTAACATAAACATAGCCGTTAACATAATCAACATCTATAACGAAACTGTTGCTAGTATTAAAATAATCATTAGCGGCAACTATTTTCATTCCTCTTTTAATATTAGCAACATCTCCAGGACTAGCTGCGTCAATTCTATTGCTTGTAGTAGTAAACACTGGATTAAATAATATTGGTAGCGCAAGTGTCGGAGCTAAATTAAAGGTACTAGCTTCAGGTGCTACACCCTTTACATCTTCCCAATAAAACTCTAACTCAGTAGTAGCTGAAGCGGTAGCTTGAGATGTTGAGGTTGGAGCCGCATTTGGCGCTACTTGATCTAAAATTTGTATAGTTGTTTTTTGAGTAGCTTTATCGTGCCAAACGCCATATATCATAACATTTTTCAATTTCACCATGTTATTAAAAAGACCTGGATTAACATGTTTGATTTTACAATTTCCAAAACCATTTATTCCTGCGAACAGCATTGGATACAAGCCATCTAATTCTATAAACGAACTACCAATCGTAGTCGTACCAATAGCATGTACTGAAAATATATTATCGTCACTAGAGTTTTTTGAAGTATTTTGATATGGATTTCTTGGATCAGAAGTATCATTGGTATAATGTATAGGGTGTTTTATTCCTGCGGAATCACTCCAACTAACTTGTGTGTAAGCAACAAAATCTTGAGGCAATATCATCTTTAATGATGGAGGTAATGTGAATTCAAAACCTTTGTGAGATCTTAATATATCGTATGAAAACTCTGCCAACCCTCTCAAGGCATGAAACTGAACATCAAGTTTATTTATTGTTGGTATTATCTTATCTTTACCAACATAAGATATCATAAATTGATCTATAACAGTTTGTAGTGTTACAAATTGATAGTTGCCTGGTTCTAATTCTCTAGCATATGGATCATTGCCATTTTTAGTTACTCTATTATAGTAAAGATTTTCATGCTTTATTATTAGCTGATTTTGATCGTCGAATGCCATATCTTATTGTTTTTCTTGTTGAGTTTGTAATGATTCTAATACTTGACCACCTTGTGCGATATCGTCTCTTCTCATAGATATACCAGCGTATTTTAATATTTTATAAACCAATTCAGTTTCTTCAGCTGGATGTAATTCAAAATGAGTTGTTTTACCCAGTCCTGTAGTTGGATCATAAATAGTATTATCATAAAGAGCTTTCTCACCAACTACAAAATAACCCCATTTTGGAGGTTCTGGAATTTTTACATAACTAATTCTTATTCCACCTTCCATATCTGCATTACTAGGATAGATTTGTATTCCTCTTGCCGAAACCTCGTTTATTGGATCCCAATTCTGAAAGACATAACCCCGAGTGACGTAGGTAAACGTTGTTAACCTTGATTTTCTATATTTTGCAACTTCTGAATAAGTTATCTCGTCAATTTCTTCACGATCTTTAGTTACTGTTCCTAGTTTGTAACAATCATCTGGTAGCGTGTGCCAACCTTTATTACCTATTATTTTTGCAAATTTATGAAGCTTTGTTAGAGTGCCTATTTTCTCCTGTATTAAAGTAACCATATCGGAATACTCGGTGTTATTACCGTTTCCTCTATCGAATTGGTTTAAGTCATAGAAATATTGTTCTATTATTTCTTGTTGAGCTTGGCTGGCAAATAGATTAAACTCTTGCGGAGTCACATATCCTCTCTGTTCTTTATTAGCAAAAGCTAAAACTTTTTGATATACCGTATCTATATTTACCATAATTTCTTTTTAATTTGTAGTTTGCAATCGCCCCGTAGAGCGACTGCATCTACAGTTAGATTAATTTAATCTTTTTTCAATATTGGAGTAAATCTCCATTCCTTCGTCAGTTTTAAACCAAGCGGCTAAAGCTGAGTAAGGGTGTTCGTCAAATGGAACATTCATTAACTTTCTATCATTAGAACCCCATGAAAAAGTTCTTTGATCAGATGATAATTTTAATATTCCCATTTCAGTTGCTCTAATACCAAAGTTTCTAAGTACAACGTTTTCATCATTCACTAATTCTAAGAACAAACTTGGGTTTCTCTTAGCATATAATAGTAAATCTCTTTTAAGTTCTTTAGAACTCATATCTGATACCTTAGAACCTATTTGTACTCTCATGACAGCTTCGGCTATATCAATGTCTAAGTTTTGAGCCGCGTTTAACGCTTCAATTTCCATTTCTAAATAGTCAATCTCATTAACAGCTTCTTCAACAGGTTTAAACTCTGTAAATAAAGAACCTCTGTGAGGGTGGTACAAAGAAAGCAATTGCTGTAACACTGTTTTGTTTTTAGGCACGTTTAACACGCCATTTTCAAAAATAATATGTTCTAATCTTTGATCGCCTTGCATTTCATCAACAAACGGCGTTCTTTGGTTTGAAGTGTATTTTAACTCTCTTTCAAACCCTTTTTCCTCGTCAAAATAGTAAATATCAGTAGCCCTTATACTTTTAGTTAAAGGAGATCTATTGTTGGTTAAAAAATATGTTCTATCTTTTATCTCCCAAGTATCTTTTTTCTTTTTTGGTAATGGTTTTTCCATAACCGGTGTTTTAACTTCTTCGAAGTCTTTTTCTATTAAAGGTTCTACAACCTTTTTTGTTTCTTTTTTCTTTGCCATAATATAATATATAATAAAATTAATAAAAATAAAGGGACTGGGAAATTAATCCCAGTCTCTTTAAAATAATTGTGCTTAGTTTAATAACATGAAGTTATTAGCACCTTGTGTAATTAAACATCTTTCAGATAAATAATTTACTTGCATTGCGTCTAGGTCAGAAGTTTGAGCTCCAACAGATCCAGTAATCCAAGTTTTCATTTTTCTTGATTCAGTTTGAGACGCTCTGTATCTTACGTGTAAGAAAGGACGTTTCATGTTTTTACCTAACTGCTCGTCATATACAGAAGATACACCAGCTGGTATAACAACACCTCTAATAGCGTTAACAGTGTCAATACTTCCACCTCTAGTAGACTTATCGTTTAAGTATTTCATGTCAGACTTGTAGAAGTCATAAGAACCTCTTCTGAAACCAGAGAAACCTAAGTTTAATGCCATATCTTCAGAGTTATCAAATACTCCATAAGAAGTACCTCCAGCTCCGTAAGAATTCATAGAAGCTAACATATCATCCATTGCCAAAGCAGTAGCTCTGTTTACAAACATCATGTTTTCTTCAATAGCACCATTTGCATCAAATACAGCTAACATAGCGTCAAATTCAGCTAAATCAGTTGCAGCAGTAACACCAGTAACACCAGAAGACTCATGACCTCTTGAAGTAATAGCAGCAAATAAACCTTCAGTACCAACAGAAGTATTATTAACACCTAAACCACCAGTAGCATCGTGAATAGTAGCGGTTGTATCAGCTATTTCAGACTCTAACATTGACATTTCTAAATAATCAGCAAAACGAGCTCTAGTGTCTCCTTCAGCTTTTAAATACCACATGTAACCTGATTGTCCGTCTTCACCAGAGGTTTCGATCCATCCAATTGAAGCTGTATCAGATCCAGAAACAATATAAGTATCTTTAAGGATAATTGGCTTGTTTTCAAAAGATTTGAATTGAGGCTCATTAGCTAAATTTTGTCCATCAACTCCTTTTGAGAATTCAGAACCATAAACGTACAAACTAATCACATCATTATCTGCAAATACTGAACCAGTGTTTAAAGCAGCTTGTGAGTAAGGTAAGCATGTAATTCTATCGTTTGTACCAGCAGAAGTACCTCTAGCCGCTACAGAAACGTAACACTTAAGAGTTTTTGTTGCTGAAGATAACACTACAGTATCACCAACTCTAATACCATGAGTTACAGTTTGTGCTAAACCATCAATATCAGTATCGATTTCTACTAAACCAGAAGAAGCAGTAATAACTGTTCCTTTGTAAGATAAGTGTAACCTACCTTGTTCAGACCACACAACTCTATCAGAGCTCATAGCCTCTTCAGCACCTACTTGAGCAAGAAAGCCAGCTACGGTTCTTTTTCCGTAAACCTCAGCTTCTTTCTCCATAAGTTCTGGTAAATACTGTTGAGCCCAATCGTTGTTCCCAGCAGTAAAGTCTAAATAATTTGTTACTAAAGTAGCTTGCTGTGCAGCAGGGCGTACTTGAGTATAACTTGTAATTGCCATTTTAAATTTGTTTTAAATTGTTATTTGTTTTTGTTTTTAATTTTAAACTTAAAATCAGAAGAATTATCGCCTAACACTTTGAACTTCATACCACCTGCTTCAATTTTCCCATGACTTTGTCTTGGGTTCATATCAACGTTTTTGGCTTTAGCAATACTATTTTTCATAGCATCAGCTTTTCCTTGTTCGTAAAAGTGTTTCGCAACAGCGTCTGCATTCATTGCTGTATATAGAGATTTGTGATAACCCTTAGCGTCTTTTAAAGCAGAGTTCTTATCCAAAAACTTTTTGGTGAAATTGCTTATATCGCTCTGAGTGTTTTTAACCTCTTCAGCATTGTTTACATTAAACCTGTATTTCTTGTCACCGACGTTATATTCAAAACCTTTGAACTTGTCGTTGAAAACCTGCTCGGTTTTCTGTGTAAAAATATCAGAGTTTGTTTTAACTGTTTTTTGAGTTGCTTCTGACTCCTTGTTGTACCTATTAAAGAAATCAATTGCTTTTTGTTGCTCACCAGTAAGTTTGCTTCCAGCTTTGATCTCGTCATAGTATTTAGACTTTTGCCCGTCTAAGTGGCTTTTAGCGCTGGCAACTTGCTCTTTAAGCGCTAATTTCTTTCTACGTATATCTCTATCGTCGTCTACATCTTCGTCGTAAGAGAACGTATCTTCCATAAGGAAGTTAATTTCTTCGTTATCTAAATGAGGTTTTGTTTGTCTATAGTATTCTCTTAATAAAGAATTGTCATCTAGTTTGCTATAATCTTGATTAAGCTTTACATAATCACTTAAATCACCTCCAGTCTCTTCCATAAAGTCTATTAACTTTTGGATATTTTCTGGTAAAGGTTTTCCAGTAGCCTCAGCTTCTGCTATAGCTTCTTCAACCTGCTCTTCAACCTCTTCAACTTCTTCTTCAGTAATTTCTTCTAATACTGTAGTTTCTTGTGTTTCAGCTTCCGGTTGTACTTCTTCTTGTTCTTGTGTGGGCTCGGCATCTTCAGACTCTGCAACCACTCCGCTGTCGTCAACGTTATCTTCTTTAGCTTCATCTTGCTCTGGTTCTATTGGTTTGCTTAAATCTACTTTAATAACACTATCGTCTCCAGCAGATTCAAATTTACTTTCATCGACTTGCTTAGTCGTTTCTTGGGTAGTCTCTTCGACTACTTCTTTGTTTTCTTCTTCCATAATATAATATAATAATAATTAATAATTCTAACTAGGGTCAAACGAACCTAAATCAAATCCTCCACCTAGTATATCATTACCTGCGGACTCAAAGTTTTTAGGTGGTTTTCCACTATTTCTTTGCTCAATCATTTCTGATTGTTGTGTTGCTTGTATTTTTGTTCTTTCGTCTTTACGATCTTCTTTTTGCTTTTCTCTATCTTTCATTCCATCAACCTCAACACCTTTAAGTTGCATGTTATATTGAAACTCTAATGCCATTAGCTCTTTTTTCAACATAGCTTCTTGTTGCATTTTCTGCATATCAATTTGAGCTTGCATTTGGCTTAGCTCAGCTTTACCAGCGTTTAAAGCTTGGTTTTTCTGCATTTCAACTTGAGCTGCTGCTTGAGCTGCCTGAGTATTAGATTGAGATTGAGCTTGAATATTTTCTAATTGAAGCTGTCTGTCTCTTTCTTGCTTTTTCTTCCTACGTATCTTTAGTAATTGATTAGCTAATTTAACGCTGCGTATCTCTCTAAGATCAATAGCATCCTCTAACTCTATACTTTTTTGTTGCAATGCCATTTGTATGTTGTTTTCTAACAAACCTTTTTCTTCTTCGTCTGGTTGTAGTTCTATAAATACACCAAAGTCATACAAGTGTAGCTCAGACATTTCTTCTAGCGTTGCTACGTTGTGAACACCAATAGCTTGTATAAAAGCATCTTTTGTTGGAGAATACTCTATAATATCAGATATTCTAAGTGATAAACACTCTGCGGTTTCAGCTGTTAAATATAGTCCAGCTTGCAATATGTGTCTAGTTGCAGTGTTGCTATTAGCTGCAGCTAACTTTTGAACACCAACTAAAGCGTTTTTATCTGGCATACTACCGTCTCTAGCCTCGTTAAGGCCGGTTACATCTCTTATCATTTGTAGGTAATAGTTGTAATTACCAATAAGGGCTTGCATTTTGTTTCCACCAGATCCAGATGTAATTTCTTGAATTGGAACTTTACCTGGATTCATATCTCCATCAGAAGTAAAGCTTCTACCAATAACACTACCAGTTTGGAAGAACATGTTTAAAGCTTCTTGAGGATTATAGTTTGTACCATTACCTAAATCAACTTCAGCTAAACCATCAGCATCTAAATAAACACCATCTGGAACCATACGAGACATTACTTGCTGTAGCTTCAAGTGTGTTAATTGGATCATATCAGCAAAACCAGTTATACGTTTTACTAATGAATCAATTTTACCATTATACATTCTAGGAGCAACAATAGCGTAGTTCATTTTAACTTTAGTAAAATCACTTTTAGGGCGCATCATGTTTTTAGCCATCTCCCATTTAAGTAATTTATCAGTACCAAGAATCATAGCGCCATCGTATAGCGTTTCTATAGATCTCAACATTCTACTGTATCCACCCTCCTTATCTTGTGGTGGGTTAAAAGAATCGTCTTTAGGTATAATTTTTTCAGCACCAGTTCCGGTTTCTTTAACTTTATAAACCTCGTTCATATAAGTTTTGTAATTAAAGTATAAAACCTGTATAGTGTTATTGTCTTCCTTATCGTAGCTATGCTTTGAGTTGTAGTTAGATCTATTGTAAGATTTGTTTTTCATTATATCTTCAAGATCGCTTTCAGATAAATGAGGAAATTCTTTAGCTAACTCATTCACAGGAATAGTCTTAACCTCACCAACATAGTAAATATCATCAAAATAAGGTGAATCAGTATAAGAATACACTAGGTTAGCCGGATCAACATAATCAACGGTAACACCTTCTGATGTGTTAAAAGAAGTTTTAACAGCACCAATACCTAAAACTGTTAAATCATAGTAGAACCTCTTTTTTGTTAACTCGTATTTATTACCTTCAAACAAAACATTTAAAGCTTGTTCTTCAGCAAGTTCAACAGCCTGCTTGTAGGTTAACTGCATGTGGAGCTGTAATTCCTCTGGTGTTTCTGGTAATTCTTTTTGATCACTCTCTTTAGTATTTACGCCAAAATTTTCAGCTGCGAAATTATCAAATTCTTGAAACTCCATATCGTTCATTATAGCCTCCATATACTTCGTTCTTTTTTCAACTCCATTTGGAGATTGAGAATAAGCTTTTATATCATATGTTCTTTCAGCTATACCATTTACGACAATATCTACAAACTTAGATATAATTGGAACTGGTTTCCAGTCTAAATTTAAATAGGACAAATCACCGTTTATAGATAACTCATCCTTATACTTTTGAATAGATTGCTCGCCTCTAGCATACAATCTTAAATTATGAAAATCAGCATGATTAGATCTATACCTATTCATGTTTCTATCATCGTTAAACCACTCTTGCTCTATTGCTTTACCTACTTTCAAACCATAATCATAGCTTAGCTTCTCAGCATCACTAACTGTTTGACTCGGGAAATAACTTTTAATGCCAGACTCTGCCATATTTATTATTTGATTATTTGTGAATTGCTTCCAGTATTACTATACTTGGAAATGTTTATATTTAGTGGTTGTTTTTCAACCTTAACATTTGG
>Ga0208303_1000338_pt1 | contig 19263 bp, 36 predicted proteins | sample CB_VirMetaG_2_FD_184537 | JGI IMG/M metagenome (GOLD analysis project Ga0208303, IMG submission 184537) | Freshwater to marine saline gradient viral communities from Chesapeake Bay - CB_1504_2 Viral MetaG (SPAdes) (version 4) | ecosystem: Environmental > Aquatic > Marine > Coastal | place: USA... | reverse complement strand
AGTAAATTCATAAATACCGTCCTCCATGTCATATGACGGGGTTTCCGCCTCACTGGTGTCAATGCCATATTCATCTAACAGTCCCATTATTGGTCCTTTCAGTTATCAGTTGGTTTCGCCTACGAATACGGGCTCGTCATCTTCGATGTACTCTTCAGATACGGGCACGCCTTCGTCAGGCAGTTCATCCGAGGCTAATTCTTTAGACTCGGCTTCAATCCCTCGGGTTGTGTCATTGAGCCAGTCGTTGACCACTTCAATGAAGTCCTCGGGTGAAGTCATTAGGGGTAGCCCGCCAATACGTGACTTGGCGTCTACCAGGGCTGACGGGTGCGACTGCACCTGTCGTTCGTAGGTTGTGTTCTTACCAATACCTTTGATTTCGTTAGTGACGTGGGCTGTAATGTGCATTAGTTTCTGCAACCCGTCATTATTCTTGGGGGTAAACCCAGGCTTAGTCACCTTCATTTTACGGTGGTCGACAACCTCACGTTCGTGAGCAATCAGGATGACATGCACACCGGAAATGTTTTGGAACATCTCCACTGCTTTACGACACGCATCGCCCAGAGGCTTGTACAACCTAGCATCGAGAGCACCTGTCGGAATCTCATCCTTGGTCGCACCAATGTCCTCGCGGAACAGGTCATCAAGTAGCATGTCAGCTGCTGTAGAAAACTCGTCAATGACGACAGCTCCCACAGCATCCAAGCCGTTCTCACCTTTTGCTATTGCATTGGCGAGCACAGCAAAGTCGCTGAAGTTTTGGTAATTCATGCGAACTACATCCTTCAACAGGGTTGGGTGGTTTTGTAGCGACACCCAGCCCTCTTTCGTATCAATGTAGAGCACCTTCTGTTTGGGCTTTACAATCTTCTTAGCCAGAGCGACAGACAGGACAGTCTTGCCAGTACCAGGCTTGCCATAAAGCATTGCCATCAGGTTCTTTGACACAGTTTCTGTACCCAAATCAGCCATTCTTGACATGATTTCATTCAATCGGTTATTCATTATTTGTTTTCTCCATTCGAAATGCCGATGACCCGGCGTTCCCTTATCTTGTACTCAGTTTTCAGCATCAATTTGGTGTTACCACCAATCAATTCAGTAGAACATATTTCACGGAACGAGCAGGATTGGCACACCATTTTGTTGGCTGTGCGGTAAGCCCGCTTGTCTTGCTCCTCGATAGTAAGTTCTTTGAGTGCTTGTATCTCAGCCGCCACGCCGAGTTGCTCCATAAAAGTATTGAGTACTCGGTCAGTGTTGGGTTTGAGAATCATAAAGTACTGCATTGAATCGGTGGTGGGTGTTTTTAGTTTTCTTGTACGCACCATGTTGTAGGCACCGTAAGCAATCTGGTGGTTCATTGCACGCAACGCCCCAATGTATTTGGGTATCTGCGGTTGCAGGTCTGTTTGTGCTGGCGTGTAGAAGTCGTACACAAACTTGTGGTCAATGACCACGTATCTGCCTTCGGGGTCTTCGACAATCATGTCGACAACGAATGGGTAGCTACTGTCTGTGTCTGTGTCGTAGATGAGGCTGAATTCTGCTTCAACAGCGAGTACTTTCCAACCGTTTCGTACCATGAATTCGTTGTGAAAGTAGCCCCATTCTTCGTGAAACAGCATGTCGTATAGCAATGCCCTGTTGTTGGCGTCTTCGTACCCTTCTTCGACAACCTCTCGGTATACCGCTTGTGCCCTTTCTAGGCCAAGGTCAAAGTTTTCTAGTTGCCCCTCAGCTGTGTCTGACAGGCTGAGGAGGTGTGCGTAGAATGCTTCGAGTATGCGGTGACCTGCTGTGCCGGTTGCCAATGATTGGCTTGTGCTTATGCGCTCTAGGCTGAGGCCGTAGCCGTAGTAGTGCTTTCTCCGGCACAGCAGGTAGCTGTCTACTTCTGAGTGGCTGACACTAGGCATCTAGGTCATCTGTCTTCAGTGGTGTGAGTTCCTGCATGAGCTGGGCGTATTTTACGTACAGGTTGTAGGAATCCTGCGTGTCTTCAAGCGCCCTATGCATTGTCGGGCGTGTCTTTTCCCCGACTGAGTGGTATCCGACAGAATCAAAGAACATCCGTATAGCACTGACATCCATGTGTCGGTGGCTGAGCCTGCGGTCTAGGCGTGGCATCCAGTTGCGGATGAATGACCTGTCAAAGTGAACACTGGAGCCCGCAAGGATAGGCTTACCTAACTCATGCTGGTCGAGTAGTTCAAGGATTTGGTCTTCGGCATCCTCGACGAGAATTGTGCCAAACGATTCCATGTCCTTGAGTAGGCCGTTCTCGGTGTGCATTGTCTGCACGAACAAGTCTTGTTGCATCAGTTCCCAGGCAATCTTATCGGGTGTGATAAGTACTGCTTGGAAGTCTTCAACAAGTTCGTGGTGGTCGGTTAGTGCCCAGCCCACCTCGATGATTCGGTCATTGTCAGGGTCTAGCCCAGTTGTTTCAAGGTCAATCCACAAATACATTGTCATCTCCGTCCTTTCTCAGTGATGGTAGCGTACCATCTATTCGGTGTCAACATTGGCAAGCAACTTATGTTTATTTGCCCACCATGTTTCGTTATCTGCAATTTCTTTATCAGTTGCTTTAGTTTCAGGGTCGTGCTTCTTGCAGATATATTCCTCCAACGGCATGAAAGGTTCATCCGCTGGTGGTCTAGGCCCGTAGTACTTGTTATTCAGAGCGTGCCATCGATTGTGGCATGTACTACAAATACGGTGTACGTTGTCGGGAGCATTGTTGATAACGTTTTTGTCTGGCCCATGGTGGCGGTCACCCTTGTCGGGGCCTTTAGTTGGCTGTATAACATGGCCTGGGCAACCGATGATTGGCTCGACCCCACCACCTGCACTTCTAAGATTTGCCCATTCACACTTCATATCCTTAAATATCGGGTACATCATTGCGGCCCGTTTGCGACCTGTTGACACAATGTCAGTAATCTCTGACGGCTCAGACATGGGGCGTCCAACCCCGCGAGACTCAACCTCAATGACGGTGTAGTCATCTTGGTGTGGCTCGTACAACTTAAAGTTTTCGACCAACCACAGGTCATCGTCGTCCATCACAGTATCTCTCCCGTCCTCATAGCCTCACTCAAACTCTCAGCCGACATCTCAACACCTTCGTCACCCATTGTATCTTGGAAGGCCGACACCATCTGCTCTTTACGGTGAATCGTGTTGCTCATCCATGTATCTATGGATGCTGGTATCCGGTAAATATACACGTCGTTTTCCAACTCCTGACCAATGCGGTCTGTCCTCGCGTAAGCTTGGTCGCGTTTCCCTGGGTTCCACTCCTCGTCGATGATGTGCGTTGCAGTTGCAGCGGTCAGGTTCAGGCCCGTCCCACCAGTTTTGTAATTGCACAGTACGATGTCCCATCTTGGCTCCTCACCCTTGGCTAAGTAAAAGTTATTCTTAATTTCGTCCCGTAGTTTACGAGGTGTTGCACCTGTCAGTAGTGCGACACGTAGCCCCGCCTCCTCCAACACCTCTTTGAATCCTTGCAGTGCCGTGGTGAACTGGCTAAACACAACCTGTCGCCTACCCTCGTTATGAATCTGTAATATCTGGTCAAGTGCTACATCAATCTTGCACGACTCACGCACCTCCTGACCCACAGAGAACACCACATTGCCCTCACTATCCTTCAGTTCAATCCCAGCAGGCCACACATTCGCTTGACGCTTGCGAGTAATCAACGCAATCAAATGCATAATCGTCATCGACTCGCCACTGTCCAACATAATCTGTGCCCGCTCCGACAACTGACGTACAATCTTGTACTGTTTCTTGTACAACTCCCGGTCCATATCGACACGCACAATATGCTTCCGTTGCACAGGCAACACAATCCCAGCATCCTCACGAGTCCGGGCAATAAACCTGCCAGCAATCAACGGTTTCAAGTTATCCAACTGCCCATCACGAAACTCAACCTTGCCCGAATGGTGATTCTGAATACAGAAACTCTGCAAAAACTGTGACTTCCTCGCAAACAACATCGGGTCACACAGGTGCAACAGGGCGTAGATGTCCATAGGGCTATTCAGAATCGGCGTACCCGTCGTGAAACACACGTTCCGCATACTCTTACTCGCCAACCACTCATCCAATTTGTAAGCGTAACGAACAGGCGTCAGGTCACCCTTTCGCCAACCACACGACGGGCAAGGTTTCAACTTCTTATCAGCGTCATACAAACCCTTCAACGGTCCCTTACACTTCGGGCACACGTTGTCTACCTTGACAAGCATCTCAATGTATTTGAAATTACTGGTGCTCGTGTTTTTCAAATTATGCGCCTCATCAACAATCAACGTGTCAATCTGCCACGACATCAACTTTGCCAACAAATCCTTATCTTTGCGCCAAATCTCAAAATTTACGACAACAACACCATCAGCACTAGCCAAGATTTTTTCCATCAGAGCGTGGCGGGTTTTGGGGGCTTTCTTATACAAATTGGTGACCTCCCTGTGAGGGGCAAGCGTCATTACCTCACCAGCGAACTGGTCACAAATGTCAGCCTGACACACTATAAGAACCTTACGAGCCTCCACGAGGTCGAGCCAACCGATGGCCTGTCGGGTCTTCCCCAAGCCCATGCCATCACCCAAAATCCATCGCTTCGCACCTGCACCAAAGAGAGCACCACGCCATTGGAAGGGAAGAATACTTCCAACGTCATCACCACCGTCGTACCAAGGTCGTCCTTCGGCAAGTCCTCGATACTTTCCCTCAAGTCGGGCAACATCTGACTTGACCTGATTTCCCTGAGCCCTTGACTCCTGTCGTCGCTGTTCAGCTTCCTCTCGTCGCCGTATCTCCGCAATATCTTTTCGGCTCCGTTGTTCGGCTTTCTCTTCGTCCTCCAACTGCCCCAAAAGTTTGGCAATCTCACCACGCTTTGAATCAGCCTTAGCAATATGGTCACGACGACGTGCCTCCAGGTCGGATACTTCTTCAAAGAGAGTCACCACGCCTCCTTCTAGGGGTAAGCAGTCGGACTGTAACGATAAACAGTACAGCGCTTATCACACCCAAAACTATTGCTAACTCAACCATTGCTTCTCGCCTCCAATATCTTCATCGCCTCGTTGTGTCGTAAATAAGCAAACTGGTATGCCATTTGATTACGTGTTGTCGGGTGAGGGTAACGCCTCGCCAACCTCGCATACTGTTCAATCTCTTTCCGCAACTGCACCTCGTCCATGTCATACAAGTCATCGACAAAGAACTCATTGTCAGCAATAAACTCGTCATCAATCATTCTCATTACCTCCCATCAACGTGAACCAATCAGGCTTTTCAGCATGCTCCTGCAACTGCCTGCCCAAAAGGATTAGATTTGTACCCAAAGCCTCCAACACCATGCCCTGCTTATGCACTGTGTCGGAATCATTGGCTCGGTCAATGCGCACAAACTGTGCAAGCTTGGGCGACACTTTGGCAGCCCACTCAACCCACCCCTCACGAGGCGTATCACCAGACAACCTAATCACCTGCTCATCCAGCACATCAGGCTTAGCCATGTAATACATTGTCGGGTGCTTGCCCACCTTGGTCACCCGCTCATCAGCGTCCACAATCTTCTTGATTGTGTTGTAAGACACCTTGGAACGGAAAGCAATGTCACCAATGGTCATCGGTGCGTTGGCAATTGCCAACGTGAACAACACCAGCGTCTCCTTGCTACTCACCAGCCCACGCTCTTTCGTCTTTCATGCGGTCATGGGCTTCATCAGCCATGTCCCAAATCGTGTCCCTCTGATACTCGTGAAACGCCTTACACTTTGGGCACTCCCACTCACCCATCTCAACTGTGGCGTACACGACAATCGACAACAAAATCTCGTCATCGAACCCACATTGGTCACACGTTACGTTGCGGTCTTCCAGGTATGACTCTTCAAACTGCATCAGTCGGCTCCTCCGTCCTATCCCTTCTTGGCAACTTTGCCATGAACTCAGTAATTAACTCAGGACCGTACGACAACTCAGACTCGGTACTCCACCAGTCCATGTCGTCTTCGTCGTCCCACGACTCAACAGGGTACGTGTCAGGCATGGCTACGTGGTCGTAGTTGACCATGCTTTTCAAGTAATCCAGTGCCTTGCGGAAACGGGGACCGCGAGCCTTGGACGGTATCTTCAGCGAGTAAAACTCTGACGTGTCAATCACCGGCATGCCATGTGACAAGTCACTGTCTGGGTAGGTTTCGTCACCGGGGTAACGCAACGGGTAAAACGTCAGGTATACGTGATTGTCTTGCGACCACACGTTGATGTCATACTCGACAAAAGTGAGTTGCCGTACTTCAGCTTTAATGGTTTTCATTGTCATTCCTCTCAGTTAGCGTAATTAGATAGTATCTTCCCACGCACACGCATTGCAATTCGTGTCGGGCGTGTCGTGAAAATTGTGGTAAAAAAGCGCCTTCCGTTCAACCGGCGTAGGCTTGGCGATTATTCCATCAGGGCGCGGGGTATACAGGGGCATACGGTCTTTCATCGTGTTACCCATTCCGAATAGACATGACCAGCCTGCTCGACAACTGTCGTGCGAACAATGTCCCCACTAGCACCCTGAACAAGGCGCTTGGCTACATTGTCAGCATCGTCAGGGTCAGGGTATTCAGTGTGGAGCCAACCAATCACACCGCCATCAGTTTGGTATTCAATCTTGAACATTGCTCACACCTCCACCCATTCACGGCGTGGCCCCTCATCCAAATCAACCAGGATAGCCCGACCACCCGAACGGTCCCATTGGTAATGGATACGGAACTTGAACAACACATCATCAACCTTTTCAGCCAAATCAGTGCCAGCAATATTTTGGTGATACAACACACCGCCATAGTCAGAATCAAACCGTGAACGTATCGAGAAAATCAACGGCTCGTCGTCCACAATCTTTTCTTTCTCATTGTCAATACAACCAGGGCAACAAGCATTAATGCTTGTCTTCACCCGAACACCCAACCTACGTAGGGCTTTCCGTGCCAGGCTCCAATCGCCGGGCTCCACAATCATTCTTTCTTTCGTCATTACATTTCCCTTTCTATTGATTCATTGCCACATTGACACCCTAGGCGACATTGGTTTTCTATTTCTTTTTCTTCTTCGTGACTCCAATAAGCGTGGGAGCAATCAAAACACATACCCAACTCTTCAAACCATACGTCATGCGCAACCTCAGTAGGGCACTTGACACACCGGCGAAACGGTGTCCATTCGTAGCGTTGTTCACCCTCACACACCTCACAGAATGGCGTACAATCAAACGCCCCTTCGTGCCTAGGGCAATCTGTCATTAGTGTGTTCATGATGTCACCGTCACAATCCACAGTTGACCCTGCTTAGTGTCGCCACCCCACACAACGGACACGGGGTCTTTCTGCAATTGCACACGGCATGCCATGCGAACTGCGTTTTCGTGGTTGTCGTCGATGGAGTAGTCCCAACTGGTGCGGTGCCATTTGTGACGCCACGTTCTGTCGCCTTGCTCGTTGACAGTTTCGATTGATTGGCGAGCAGATACGGTGCTCGCGTTCCCGTTGTAACGGGATTCAAATACTGTTTGCATTGTCATTTTGTTTCTCTCTTTCTCCGGGACCGCCCCGGCTTGTAATGAGTTTAGCGTAACATATCCATTTTGCAAAATCGTTTTTCAAAATTGTGGGCGTGTCTCAGTAATGGCGCGGGAAAACTTTTCAAAACCATTTTTCAAACTTGCGTAGTAAATATTAGGGGGTAAACTCCGTTAAGGAGTTTATCCCCCTAATATAAGAGAGAAGATTAGGAAACGCTCCCCACGCTCCCGCCCTAAGGGGCGTACGCGGGTCGCGAGAAGAAAGACAAGGCAAGACAAGCGCAATCGAATTTAGGGGCGTATCATGTTTTTTCGTGTCCACCAAGTTAGCCGTACTTTTTTCCATTTGAGTCCTTTAAAAATTTTTGGGGTCGACAACGAAAAACCCCCACCGTTTGGTGAGAGTTTCTCGTTTTTTGGTCAGGCGTAGGGGTCTTCGCCGTCTTCAAAAACGGGTTGTTCCGGTTCCCAACGAATCCCGCGAGCCGTAGCAAGCGCCCAATAATAAATATCGGCGGGCTCATAAGGGGGCTCGTCCCCGCCCAACTCGCACCCGACACACTCCACAGGCTCGCCGTACTGCGAATCGAACCCGCGAATCCCGCACAGGTACCCGTACGTCGGGAACCCGTGCCAGCACACGTCGTACTGCGTGTGATACGCCTTGGCGCGAACAACCAAAGCAACGGCTTTTTCAGAAATTTTTGAATCCAACATTTTCACTCCTCTAAGTTGTCGTACACGACCAACCTACCATACTTAGCGTACATCACAAACCAGCCGTCCTTTCCTCCACTTGAGTCCTTTAAGAATTTTTGAAACAACAAACCCCCCAGCCGAAGCCGGGGGGCCTGTTGCCCTTAGAGAGGTCTATCGGGTCTTGTGGATGAGTGATGCCAGTTCGCTGACAATGCTGTGCCAAGCGCCAGAATCAACCTCTCGCGCCATAACCTCAAGGCGTCCACGATAGTCGGCCAGGTGAGCCAGGTCACCCGTCTCCAGGAACGCGTCCAGGAAACGAAGCAGGGCCGCAATGTCGGACTTGACCTGACGGGCCTTCTCAGCAACATAACCGCTGTCCAAGTGACCGGGGTCAATGACGTGCTGACCAGTGTGGAACGAGAACTGTCGAACCCACTCAGTCCCACGCTCTAGTTCAAGGGTAGTTGTAGTCATGGTGTAACTCTCTTTCTCTAAAGTAGCCACAATTTGAGGCATACACATAGCGTACCACACCGACCAGCCAACCAGCCATAGTTCCACTTGAGTCCTTAGTAAATTTTTGGCAACAGAAAACCCCCCACCTTGCGGTGGAGGGTTGTCTGCCCTTAGAGGGGGTCTATGGTTTGAAGCCCACTTTTTTCCAATACTCAGCTACGGCTTCACTTGCTTTCTCGTTAGCTCTCTTCAGAGCCGGGCTCGAAGCGTCCTTGATTTCAGCCTCGGGCTTGGCGTAAACCGTACCCTTGTCGTTTACGGTTGCAATTTTGATTTCCATTGTTGTTTCCTTTCTAGTGTTACTCATAGCTCTACGTTCACCCACTCCATAGTCGTGGCCAACAGTTCGGTATAGGTGCCCTTGGTCGCCTCCTTGAAGTAAGCGTCTTGCTCCTCCTTGGATACGCCCTCGCGTTTCATCTCTTTGATAACAGCCCCCATAATCGCGTAGGCGTTACCGTCGACGTCATACAGGTCTACGTAGACCGTTGGGTATTTGATTGTGCTCATTGTTGTTTCCTCTCTTTAGGGTGGTGGGGGCCGAAGCCCCCACCTAGTTGTTAGACGGTAGCCAGGTCCTTGTCAGCGAACCCGTACCAGATGGCGTGGTTGTTATCGAGGCGAGCCCCGAAGGTGCGGATGTGGTCAGCCAGGTCAACCAGCTCGTCGGTGACACATTCCTGGATGTCATTGAACGGCACCACGTCGTCGCTCAGTCGAGCATCGAAATAGTCGTCGCCCCGGTCCCGGTCCCACCAAACACGAGCTGGGGTGTCGTAGTCGTCAGCCTTGCCGCCGACGCCTTCCGTGTTGACTACAGCCCAGGACTTGCCTTCGCCGTAAACCAGCACCGGGTTGCCCCATGCTTTGGCGTTCTCGATACCGGTCACCCGACGCAGTACAGCCGTCAGCTTGTCCGTGTCCAGCACGTAGCCTGTGGCTCCGCGTTGTCTGTCATTGCGTGTCATAGCCTTGCCTTTCTCTAAGGTGCGCCCTCCTGGTTGGTGGGCATGGAGTTAACGTACCACAGTCCTAAACGATGTTGTACATGCCCAGCCATATCTCCACTTGAGCCCTGTTTCGTGTCTTGGGTTGACCGAGTTTGTGGACGCTAATGTTATACGTGTATAGCATTTAGTACGCTATGCACATGGGGGGTTTGTGTTGTTATGATTGTGGGTATGGTTGATACGTCTACTCTTGAGGGTGTGTTGCGGGCTTCGCAGCGCCCTAATCGTCAACCTCGCCCCACCCCTAGGTTTGTGGAGCCGACGCCTTCGCCTGTAGATTTTTTGGCTAGTAATTTTGTGCGGTCTGCTCCTCAGGTTGCGAAGTCGGCTGCTGCGACTAACATTTTTAATCCGGTTCCGTTGGCTACGGAGGCTGTTAATGAGGGGCGTTTGCCTACTGGTGCTGAGGCGGGATTGGATGCCGGGTTCTTGGCAGCAGGGTTTTTGCCTGTTGGTAAGGCTTTACAAGGGCTTAAGTTTATTAATAGGGGTTCTCGCAACCCAGCGCAGCCGGGTGTTAGGTATGTTGAGGCGGTGTTGCCAGAAGCTCAAAGGGTTAATCCCGAGGATGCTGTTGGTCGCATGATGATTTTACCCGATGGGAGAGTAGGACAGATTTTTGTAGAACCTAATTTTAGGCGGCAAGGGATTGCTACAGAAATGTGGAATTACGCTAATCGTGAGGGGTTAAATCCTGTTCACTCACCAGTTGCTGACCAAACTGCGGCTGGTAAGGCGTGGATTGCTTCGCTGGGTGCTCAAGCAGCTAGGCCTGCTTTGGAGACTGGTGAGGCTATTGCGGCACGTAGGAACGCTATTATGAAGTTGCTTAATGAAGAAGGGCCTAATGCTTTGTCTTGGTATTTGGGGTATCCGATGCTTGGTTATCGGGGCGAAGGGGCTGAAATATTAAGTAAGTTTTTTAGGGAAACACCTGAGCGAATTCCTGCGGGTACGCAAATGTATCGTGCGCCTAGTGCTGGGCAGGTTCAGCCGAGGTATGGTTCGCAGAGTGTGCCGTTGCCTCGTGAGGTTGGGGCTGAATGGCGTCCCGGACGTGTACAGTCAACTGCGGGTTCGGAAGATTTACAGCAATTGGGCGAGCTGTTAACAGGCGCAGGAGATACGGGCGGTGGGCAACGATACGCCCCAGGAATGATGCAAATTGAGGCAATGGAAGATTTGCCTGGTATTTATAATTTGAATGATTATTTTGAATCTAATAACGCATTTAGAGGCAAAATTCCTGAAATAAGTTCTTTTAACCGTGAAAGTGTTTTGGCTCCGCAGCTTCGTTACGTGGTGCGGGATTATGTACCTAATTCGGGTGAGGGTTTTCCGACGTGGTATTTGAATGCTTATGCACGTTAGCCACTAACGCTAAACATGTGGTACGCTTCTAGCAACTACGCTAGGAGACTTGATGGATGTTAAGAACCCGTACATACGGCTTCGTGAACTATGCGGCATGTCCCAAAAAGGGTTTGCCACCAAACACGCCTTCGGCAAAATGACAATGGTGTACCTGGAGTCCGGTATGTACACGCGGGTGTCGGACCGTCAAAGTATTGCTTTGGGGAAGGAATGCAATGAAAAAGGTGTTGATGCACACCAAGTTTTACGTGATGAGTACGGTGCAGCTTCGCTTAATGAAGCTTATCTGGCGTGGCGGTCTGAGGACCGACGCCTCCGGGCTCCGTCTGTTCTGGCGAAGGCTGCACCACCTTTCGACGGTTCTGAAGACATTTCGCCAGTTGCACAGTTTGTAAAAGACACCACAGGGAGCCTGCAAGGGTTCTGCAAACTGTTGAAAGTGCCGAGCATTACGATGACCCGTTACATTCGCGGGGAAACAATTACCGTCCCGGACGCTTTTGTGTCGGCATTGGAAGACGTTAAATACCCGCACACGGCAGCACTCATTGACGCACAAACGAACTGGATTGGTGCGTAATGGAATTCTTCATAACCGTATGGGTTGTCGGGGCAATAATTGCTTTAGTAATTGTTATGTCGAGTAATAAAACAGGTAACGAAAGGAGCAAATAATGTTCGGTGGAGGATACAAAAAGAAAAAAATACTCAAACTAGCCCGTGAGTACGCTATCAAGCGAGACTTGGGGTGGGACGTTTACTACCGTGAGATGAGTGGGCTACTGAAGTAATGCCCATCTACACCTTCAGGTGCCGTGAGTGCCGGTCCGAACAAGACCGGCACTTAGGCTTTGACCACACAGTTACAGATTTGTGTGAGTGTGGGGGAGAATTGTCTAAAGTTTTCCAATTGTCGGGTGTACGCTTTAAGGGTGACGGGTTTTACCGTAACGACAGTCAAACTAACCGACCTAAGGATGACGCATGAGTTGCAACGTGGGGGCACACGACAGGTGTGACTATTGTACGTGCAGCTGTCATAAGGAGCGATAATGGCGTTTTATTACAGCAAGTCCCGTGAGGGTTGGAAAGTCACGGACGACGACTGGAACATTATCGACGACGACTACAAGTCGAAGCGTGAAGCCGAGGATGAGATGGTGGCGTTGTCGGCAGGCCAAGGAATTAAGGTGGGTGGCGAGAAAGGTTTGCCGGAAGCTTACCGACCCGCTTTAGCGGATGACGTACCGGAGGGTAGGGCGTGCGGTAACTGCAAGTTCTTTGACGAGTCCAAAGTAAGCCCGGACGGTACGCAGGCTTGGTGTACTGCGTGGGAGGATTGGGCTGACGGCGGGTTCTATTGTGACAAGTGGGAAGGCAAAGGCGACTAATGCCGTACACGGTTGTGCAGGACGGCGCTAAATGGGCGGTACGCTCCGATAAGGGGACCACTATTGGTCGACACTTGAATAAACGTGATGCGATTCAGCAGAAGATTGCTGTCGAAATTAACGAGGGCATTAAGTAGCGTGGACGAATTCGAGCAGTTTGAGGGCGGTGTCGCCGTCCACCTACCGGATGGCACTACCAAAAACATTGCCACGCCCGAAGGGTTCACCGACACAGCCTTCCGAGGAACACTTGCAGCATTCCACACCGCATACCTACGCAACGGTCATATTCCATCTGTAGATGACATTCACAAGTTGTGGCCGAAGCTGTCGAAAAAAGTTATCAGCGGCATCCTGGGTACGTCGGAGTTTAAGCAGGCGTTGCATTATCGTGGTGTCCAGTGGGATGTTAAGGATGGTTTGTCGATGGAGCAGCAGACGGTGTTGTTGAAGCTGTCTGACCCGTTCGACAGGCGCGGGCTCGCTAGTAAATTGAAAGACTTGGGTGTGCCCATGCCCAGGTTCCAAGCCTGGCTCAAACAACCTTTATATAACGAGTTATATAACCAACACACCAAAGCCAACTACGCTGAAGCTCTCCCCGCCATCCGACAAAGGTTAATCGGTAACGCGGAAGCCGGAGACCAAAGAGCCATCGAACTGGTGTTCGCTATGACAGGTGAATGGAACCCACAACAACAACATCTTGAAGATGCTCGCACTATTGTGCTCAAGGTGGTTGAGGCTATAATTAAACATGTCAAGGACGTGAAGACACGAGAAGCAATCCTTTCCGATGTTTCAATGTATGCTGGTACTCTGACGAGTATGAACCAGCAGAAGACCTTGGAGTAACACATGGCAACCAGTACCACCAAGCTAGGTTTAACCAAACCAGACTTTGTTGATGTTGTAGACGTTAGCGAACTAAACACCAACGCTGACGCGATTGACGCAGCTGTCGGCGCAACAATTGTCACGTCAGCTACCCGCCCCGCGTCTCCGTGGACCGGTCAAATTATTTATGAAACAGACACTGAAAGCACTTTTGTGTGGACGGGTTCTGCATGGATTGCTTCTGGTGGTGGTGCTTCTGTAACGGTGTCTGAGACGGCACCGGCTGGCCCTGACGAGGGCGACCTGTGGTTGAACTCCACTGAAGCGAAGATGTATGTCTACTATGACGATGGTACTTCTGCTCAGTGGGTTGCTGCTGTGGGTGGTACGGTTCCTCAGCAGGGGAAGATTATTGATGTTAAGTCTGTCCTCAAAACAGGTACTTTTTCTGCTCCTGTTGCGGGTGGAGGAAATGTTGCGGTAACTGATTTATCAATTACTCATGCTCTTACCAATTCTGCAAACAAGTTGATTATTTCCGCTTTTTTTGGAGCCGCAGCCAGTAGCAATGGATACGGTAGAACGGCTCTCGCATTGCATGACGGTTCTGCCTTGATTGCAGTAGGAGATTCACCAGGTTCGCGTAGCGCGGTAACTTCAGGTGGTGTTGTTTCAGGGTCTACGGTGGGTTATATGGTGTCTACACCGGCAGTAACATTGGTTCACTCTCCGGGTGATACTTCTTCACGAACATATACTGTTCGTGCTGTCAATGTGGAAACCGCCACTTCAACTGTTTATGTTAATCGCACAGCTGATGATACAGATAATGCTGTTCGCGTGCGTGCTGTTTCTGGTTTTGTGATTCAGGAGGTGGCAGCGTAATGGATTATGCAGCAATTCTTACCCGCAAGTTTGACGCCGAGTGGACGCTCAACGGTGACGACTACACCGGACTCACCTGGCTGTCCGACTCACCTAAGCCCACGAAGAAAGCTCTCGAAGCCTTGTGGCCTGAGGTGCAAGCAGAAATCGCTGCTGAGGCACAAGCCAAGGTGGATGCTAAGGCTTCTGCTGTGGCTAAGTTGCAGGCTTTGGGTTTGACGGTTGAAGAAGTGCAGGTTGCTTTCGGCCTGGAGGCGTAATGGCTGTCCTTGATTTTCCTGATTCCCCTGTGGATGGTCAGAGGTTTTCTGATTTTGTGTGGGTAAATTCTGTTGGTGTATGGGATTTCGATGTTGTCGATGGTCCTTTTGCTCTGGAGTACCTTGTCATCGCTGGTGGCGGTGGGGGAGGTAATGACTCGACAAGTATTCGCGGTGGAGGCGGTGGCGGTGCTGGTGGTTATCGTTCATCAGTAACGGGTGAGTCTTCTGGTGGGGGTGCTTCGGCTGAAACGCCTTTGAGTTTGTCGGCTGGTAGTTATACGGTGACGGTTGGTGCTGGTGGGGCTGGGGGCACAGGAAGCACAGTTAGCAGTGTTGTTGGCGGTTCAGGTGGACAATCTGTGTTCAGCACAATCAGTTCTACTGGTGGGGGTGGCGGTGGTGGCCACCATTCTGTTGATAGTACCGTTGGGGTTGCCGGTGGTTCAGGTGGTGGTGGCGCAGCAAGCGCTAAGGCAGGTGGCGCTGGGACAGCAGACCAGGGGCGTGATGGTGGCCAAGGAAGCAACTCAGAACCATACGGCGGTGGTGGTGGCGGTGGCGCAAGTGTCGCTGGGCAAACAGGTTCCGGTGGGACAGCAGGTGATGGTGGTGACGGTGTAGCGTCTTCAATTACTGGTTCGAGTGTCACTCGTGCAGGTGGTGGTGGCGGTTCTGGAAGCACTAACGGTGCAGGGGGTGCTGGTGGTGGGGGTGCTGGCACTGGAGTTGCTGGCGGAATCAACACTGGTGGTGGTGGTGGTGCGATTCGGAACGGTACGGCGGGGACTGGTGGTGCAGGTGTTGTCATTATTAAATACCCGTCAAGCAAGTCTTTGACTGTGGGTGCTGGTTTGACTTCCTCCACAACAACTTCTGGTGATTATAAGATTACAACGTTTACGGCTGGTACAGATTCGGTGGTGTTTGCGTAATGGTTGCTTTGGATTTCCCTGATGCTCCTACTGATGGGCAGGATTTTGGTGTGTGGGAGTGGTCGGATACGGTTGATGCGTGGCGTTGGAATGTTGTGCCCGCCCCGTATGATTTTGAGTATGTAGTTGTCGCTGGTGGTGGTGGTGGAGGTTGTAGCATCGGCGGTGGAGGCGGTGCTGGTGGGTATCGGTCCTCTGTTAGCGGTGAGTCCTCTGGTGGGGGGGCGAGCGCTGAGTCAGCTGCTAGCATATCTTCCGGAGATACAGTAACCGTTACTGTGGGTGCTGGCGGTGCTGGTAGTTCGAGTGTAAGCCTTAAGGGTACTAACGGCGCTAATTCTGTATTTTCGACAATCACCTCAGACGGTGGTGGTGGTGGTGGGTCGGCTACTAACTCTGCCGGACTAACAGGCGGTTCTGGTGGTGGTGGTGGTCGAAACACTGGGGCTGGTGGTTCTGGGACTACAAACCAGGGGCGCGACGGCGGTACGGCTGTTGCTAGTTTTGGTGGTGGTGGTGGTGGTGCAAGTCTGGCAGGCGCTGACGGTTCTGTTAGCGGTGATGGGGGTGACGGTGTTGCTTCCTCAATCACAGGTTCTTCGATTACTCGTGCCGGTGGTGGTGGTGGGGGCGTTGGAGGCGACCCGCTTAGCCCTGGTGGTGCAGGTGGTGGTGGTGACGGAGCCACAGAGGCAGGTCCGGTAGCAGCAGAGGCAGGTGACGTTAACACTGGTGGTGGAGGCGGTGCGGGTGCTGGTGGTGCGGGAGTAACCGCTGGGGCTGCGGGCGGTTCTGGTGTCGTCATTCTAAAATACCCCGCCCTTCTTACTCTCACTGTAGGTGCAGGTCTCACGTCGTCAACAACAACTTCCGGCATTTACAAAATCACTACTTTCACTGCCGGTACCGATACAATTACAGTGGCATAAGGAGTAAACATGGCACACTACGCTTTTATTAACAGTCAAAACACCGTCACCCAGGTGATTGTCGGACGCGACGAAGACGACCTCGCAGAAGGCGTCACCTCATGGGAGAACTACTACGGTGAGCGCATGGGCGAACGTTGCCTCCGCACCTCGTACAACACGGTAGCCGGTCAGCACACCGCTGGTGGCACACCGTTCCGTGGGAACTACGCCGGCATCGGATTTAAGTACGATGAGGCTCTTGACGCTTTTCTCCCCCCACAGCCCTTCCCCTCGTGGACTCTCAACGAGGCAACGTACAGTTGGGAAGCACCAATCCCTTACCCCACGGACGGTGAAGACTATGTGTGGAACGAAAACCGCAAAGAATGGGAGTTAGTGATTACAGATGAAGCTGAATAACCCAGCACCAGGACGGCCTGTAACATCACCCTACGGGTGGCGCATACACCCCATCACCAAAAAACGTGCCATGCACAGAGGCACAGACTTTGGTGGAACCTTCGACGTACTCGCAGCCGGTGACGGAGAAATCGTCCACATCGGCTGGTCACCCACAGGTGGCGGGCATGTCGTCATTATTGAACACGAACGTGACCTGTTCACCGTGTACTACCACGGGGCACACCGCACCCACTTAAGCAAAGGTGACCGGGTAAAAGCCGGAGAAAAAATATACCTGTCAGGCTCAACCGGTGCCAGCACAGGACCCCACCTTCACTTCGAGGTAAGGACCAGCCGCAAATGGGGAACCGACACAGACCCTCAGCCCTACTTTGCTGAGCAAGGCCCCACCAAACTGGTTGTTGGCGGCATCATGGGCAAGAACACATGGAAAGCCATGCAAACAGTCCTCCGCAGAGAAGGCTACTATGCAGGCAAAATTGACGGCATCGCTGGTAAACTAACTGTTGCAGGACTTCAGAAGTACATTAATGATGGGAGATTCTAATGAACGAACTTGTTACAGGTCTTAAACAGACCCAAAAGTATGCCAAAGCTATTGTTGCGGGTGTCGGAAGTGTTCTGACAGCATTCAGCGCAATGGGTGCAGAACTTGGTATCCCGGTTATCCCTGTCGAAGCACAAGCATGGGTAACCTTCCTGATTGCCACGTTGACGGCTTTTTCTACTTGGGCTGTCCCTAACGTCGACCCTGACGGTAAGTAAAAAAGGCCCCCTCGGGGGCCTTTTTTCATTGACAGCTGTCACACATTAACGCTTCAAACGGGTCCACTGGACACGCCACGCCACCGACAAATTCAACATCATCCATATTTAGTTCCTTTTTCACGCTAAGATTGTCCAGACGGTTAGGACAACTATGAAGATACTTTTACTAGACCTTGAAACATCACCTAACTTGGCGTATGTGTGGGGTCTCTGGAATCAGAACGTTTCGATAAATCAACTGGTCAGTTCTACCGAGGTTATCTGTTTCGGTGCCCGTTGGTACGGGCAACGTAAAGTCCACTTTAGCTCAGTCCACCATGATGGTAAAGCCAACATGCTTAAAGCTATACATGAGCTTTTAGATGATGCTGATGCTGTTGTGGGTTGGAACAGTGCGGGCTTTGATGTGAAACATTTGTACCGCGAGTTTATTGAAAACGACATGCTTCCCCCTTCTCCGCATAAGGAAATTGATTTGTTTCGGGTAGCTAAACAACGGTTTAGGTTCCCGTCGAACAAACTGGATTATGTGGCCCAAAAGTTGGGGTTGGGTCAGAAGGTGAAGCACAGCGGGTTTGAGTTGTGGATTAAGTGCATGTCGGGGGAAGAAAAAGCTTGGCGTGAGATGAAGAAGTACCAGATTCAGGACGTGAACCTGCTGGTGGGCATGTATGAGAAGTTTTTGCCGTGGATTAAGAACCACCCGAACCGGGCACTTATTGATGGTAGACCTGAGGCTTGCGTGTCGTGTGCGTCTGACCATTTGCAGTCTCGCGGTATGGAGACTACGGGTACATCCCAGTACCGCAGGTTTAAGTGTATGGATTGTGGCAAGTGGCAGCGTGGCAGTAAAAGCGAGGCTACGAGTACAATGAGAGCTATTTAGGAGGTAATTATGTCGATGTTGTCGTCTGACGATAATCCCGGCACGTTTGGTGCTGATGAGAACCCCAAACCGCCGTCTCAGGTGGTGGATGATTTTCACGAGAACAGTGACGTGGATTCGCGTTCGGAGGCGCAACATCACACGTTGGGTCCTAACCCTAACCAGGCGGCTCCCGGTAATCACACGCATGATGGTGGTGACTCTGCCCTAATTTTGGAGGGGCAAACTATTTCTGGGTCTAGGGCTACGGATGCGTGGCGTATTTCGGTAAATGCTCTTTTGGTGCGTCTTGGGGCTACGGATAACTCCACTGCGTAATGCCTTCTAAGATTAGACAACCGACACCGGCGGAGCTGTTACAGCTTGCCGTTTCTGAGCTTGACCAGAGTATTCACAAACCCAACATTTTGAATTACGGGGAAAAGGATTATCCTGAACAGCTCAGGTTTCATAAATCTGAGAAGCGTGGACGTTTTATTTCTGGAGGTAACCGTGGAGGAAAGACCGACGCCGAAGTCGTTGAGGCTATCTGGTGGGCAACTGATACTCACCCATATCTTAAGCGACCTGCTTCATGGGGTTCTGGGCCTGTCCAACTAAGGTTTGTCGTTGTCGACGTTGCGAAGGGTATTGAGCAGATTATTTTGCCTAAAATGAAGAGGTGGATACCACGCTCCTACCTGAAGGATGGTGATTGGTCTAAGAGTTGGGATGCAACCAACTACATTTTGACGTTTGATAATGGATCAA
>Ga0208303_1000336_pt1 | contig 19272 bp, 15 predicted proteins | sample CB_VirMetaG_2_FD_184537 | JGI IMG/M metagenome (GOLD analysis project Ga0208303, IMG submission 184537) | Freshwater to marine saline gradient viral communities from Chesapeake Bay - CB_1504_2 Viral MetaG (SPAdes) (version 4) | ecosystem: Environmental > Aquatic > Marine > Coastal | place: USA... | reverse complement strand
AGCCGCAGATCCAGTTGTATTTTGATTTAACGTAGGTATAGCCACTGAGGTCAAACCCGTAACATGACCATACGTATCAAGAGTAACATCTTGTATGTATGTAGAGCCACTATTGTCTACGCTTGCTTGTGAAGAGGTGTCATCATGATTAATAGTAACTGTATCAGTAGCACCAACAGCGGTGGTTATAGCGTTACCACCAGCAATATCTAAAGTATTTCCATGGGCTATTGTTTGATCACTACCACCATCACCTGTTAAGGTAAAAGTGGTTTGTTGACTAGTATCAACAACCTCTGCTTTACCTATAAATTTCATTAGTAATTAAATGTAAAAGTTAATTGACCACCAGAGTCTCCAGACGTAGCATATAAATCATACGTAACATCGTCAAAACATATTTCGTCGTTTTCTAGTTTTAAAGTTGTATCAGCGGGTATACTAACAGTTGATAGTAGTTTAGTATAAGTTGTTCCGTCGTACAACTCCAAAGTTAAGTCAACGGCGTCAGAACCATCTATATTAGCTACCATGCAAGATTTATAATTACCTCTTAACACATTGAGCTTTGTTCTACTATTACCAGTTAATGTTTGTATAAATGTTTCTTGAGATTTTATACTAACCCCATAGATATATTTATGTGCAAATGTCCAGTTGCCCACGTCAGCTACAGTTGTTACTGCCGTTGTAGCATCTAAAACATTTTTAAATATAGCGTTGGTAACATCTGAATGTTTACCGTTTTCTATGCTTAAAGTTACTATAACAGGAGAACCCAAAACCGCTTTATCATTAAAATACAACTCTAAAGAGTTTGCGTCTTTAGACTTAATACCTCGCAAAGTATGAAAAGGAAGTGTAACAAAGTTAGATACACCCCAATTGTTATCATGTCCAAGACCATCAGAAAATAATAATAAAGCTTGTTGGTTCATTTTATTCGTAAAACATTACGTACTCTAATACCACAACATTATCATCTTGTGGTACTGCTATAACATCTACGTCATCTGCTGTTGTAACTGGAAATACCATCCAATCACCTCCATATAATCTACCCACTTCTTGAACAGCTGTACCTATATTACCAATTTGAATTGTAACATATTTATCTTTTGGCGGTGTAGATCCTGGTTTTCCATCTCCTATGTTTTTAACATATACTTTAGCACCAGTAGTTGTAGCTGTTGTGTCTACAAGCTCTGTTGCCATACGTATAAAGTCCGTTGCTGTTGTACCAGAAAGTTTAACTCTAGAAAAACCAGTAGTTTCTTCTAAGTCATTTGTTGTGCCCGCTTTTGTCAAGGTCATAGTTTTTGTTATACCAGAAAACCCTGAGTAAATATCTGAGGCTATTGTTATTGCTGCTGTTGTTGCCATTTATTTTTATTTTTTAATATTATTACTAAGATGCAGTTAAAGTTTTTCCTTCGTGGAATAAAGCATAACCTATTTTATTTGTACCAGTGTTTGATGTAATTGTTATATCTGAGTCAGCATGTTCTGCTCCCCAAGGTATAAACATCCAATCACCCGCATATAATCTACCTAATACAGTTGTTTTTATTTTAACTATAACGAAATAAGTTTCATCTGTAGACTCATTACATATATATACTTTATTTGCTTTGTCTAAACCTAAGACTGTAGCGTCAAGAATATCGTATTCGTCGCCAGTTGCTACTTCTAAATATCCCATTTCCATACCATCTAATTCATCAGCCGTAGTACCCGCTTTCATACACGTTGTTGACGTGGTTACGGACATATTGTCTGACAATAGATCACTTGTTAGCGTTACCGCTGCTGTTGTTGCCATAATTATTGTTTTTATTATTATTATTTAGTTATTAATTTTTATTGATAGAACAACATGTGTTCTATTGTTATACCCGTTTCAACACTTGGTTTTATATATAAATCTGAAGCTGATTTTTTACCTTCTACAGTTGTCGCTATAGCAGCCGTGCCATCACCAGCTGTTACTACAACTGCCTCTGTAGAATCAATTTCTAAATCAGCTCTTGACGTTCTAGATGTAAACGTAACGACCGCTGAAGATACTGATGTAGTCCAATTAGGAAATTGCGTTGCGTCTACAGCTGCAGCGTTCTCATTAAGACCCGAGCCACCAGCAATTACTGTTACACCGTCAAACGTAAAAGTATCGCCTGCAGCCCATGTATTTGCAAACGTTGCCGTAAACGCTTCTTTTGTTCCAGCTGTAGCGTTCCAAGGCATAAACATCCAGTCTCCTGCGTACAATCTACCAACCTCAATTAAACTATTCGCATACGTATGGGTTTCACCACCTCTATCTCCAGTTAAAGATATTGTAATATATTGAGCCGGAGTTGTTGATGTGTTTTTTATGTATATTTTATTTGCTCCATCAGCTGTATAATCATCGGCTCTATAAAGAACCTCTGTGTCTATTAATGCTGTAGTTCCAACGACCGCTGTTGTTCTTCTAGCTAAACCAGTAGTTTGTGTAATAGCAGTAGACGTACCAGCCGTAGTTAAATTAGCACTATCTGATAATGTTAGCGCATCTGTTAATAGATCACCTGCCGCGCTAGTTAAGGTGATGCCTGCTGTTATTGCCATAGTTTTTTATTTTTGTTCTAAGTATAATACCTCTATTTTTAACAAGTGTGTTCCAGTTATAGTAGAACTATCAGAGGTTTTTACGTATGTTATTTGTACTTTATTATTTGCGTCATTCCAGACGCTTGGTCTAAATGGTCCAAGGAATATAGTATTTCCCGCTGTTACAGCGTCAGAAACATTTGATTTAGTTAACTTACCGTATCTAGGCAAGTAATAGTTAGTTGTTTGAGCTGTTACAGTTACTGTATATCCAGCTGATGCATGATCGTTAGTTACACGTATAAACTCAACACCAGTATTAGTAAACTCATCTCCAGATGGAGTACAAGTTGATAAAGAACCGTCTAATCCATCTTCTATAATTTTTCTAGGTGTTATAGTTGCCATATTATTTTTTTATAAATTTTCTTTCAACACTTCCATCATTGTATATATAAAATATAAGTTGATTTGTTATTTTTTCCGTTGGTCTACCTAATATATCTGTAATCATAACTAACTCTTTAGCCTCTATTATTCTTTTAGGTATTGGTCCTGACCATGTTTCACTACAATAATTATACGTTGCTTGACATATTGTATCCCATGCGTTTTCACAACAATAGTCGTCTACTGATAATACCCAAGCGTAACAAGGGTCATTTAGCCAATAAGGCAAACCAGGACCTGTTATACAATTAGCGCTGTATAAACAAGCTAAAGTATCGTTTACGTTTGCTAATTCATCATAATTATAAGCATCTGGATCCATACAGCCATATATAATTTCTATACAAGAACCATTATCAGTATTAGCTAACGGGTCATAGTTAAGAGCTGTTGAATCCATACATCCGTAAACAAAAGGAATACAACTAAAATCTTCTGTGTTAGCAGACGGATTGTAATTAAGCATGCTAGGATCAGTACAACCAAGTATATAAGGAGTACAAGAACCATTATCCGTATTAGCTAATGGATCGTAATTAAACATAGTAGAGTCTGTGCAACCATAAGCGAATGCTATACACACTCCGTTATCGGTATTAGCCAGAGGATCATAATTCCACATCGTTGGATCCATACATCCATAAACGATTTCAATGCAGCTAGAATCATCTACGTTAGCCAGAGGGTCATAATTAAACGCGTTTGGATCCATACATCCATAAACCACACCAATACAACTTCCATCATCAGTGTTTGCCAACGGGTTGTAGTTAAACGCTATAGGAGATGTGCAGCCATATACAATAGATATACAATTACCAGGTGTGTTTGCTTGCGCGTTATAATTAAAAGATCCTGGTATCATACAACCAATTATAACTGGTACACAACCACCGTTATCTACATTAGCATTTGGATCGTAATTGAAAGCTGAAGGATCAGTACAGCCAAACTCAGCTAAAACACTGCAACTTCCGTCGTCTATATCTGCCACAAAACCTTGAGTGTAATACTCTAAATAACCAACATTAGTACAACCAGGACTATAGTAACATGTATTATTAGTGTTTGCTAGAGCATTATAGTTATATGCCAGAGCGTCCATACAACCTGTTACAACTGGTATACACTCATTACCGCAGTATGGTTGTGCTTCGTATATATCTAAAGCACTTTTGTAATTTCTTAATTTGTTTTCATTTGGACCAGGCCAAGGATTATTACCTTGATATATAACTGTTCCATAGCTATTTTCTAACTTAAATGAATTTTGTATTGTTTGTATATCTAACTGCTGAGTGTTTTGTTGAGGTGTAGGTATTTCGAAGTAATAGAAATAAACCTCATCATTAGAATTAAGAACTAATTCAAATGTATCAGAATAAACACCATTGTTAGTTATTTTAAATTGCCATAAAGAATCTCCTTGTTCAACGCCTAACCAGCAAGCACCCCATGAATCACCACCATCATCATATAATATTAAATCATAAGTACAAGGTGATGTTAAAAGCATTCTGTCAGCATTAGGATCGTAGTTAAACTGAGTTATATCAGTACAACCATAAGTGGCTAATGTCATGCAGCTACCATCATCTACCGTTGCGAGTGAATCGTACTCTAAATAACTAGAAGTAGTACAGCCATATATTATAGTGTCATTATTACACGTGTCAGATATATAAGGATTTGAAGATATTGTATTACCAAAGTTTGGCGGGCTTAATAAAAACAAAGTATCTTCACAATCTAAGTTTGTAACTAAACAGCTACCAACTACAGATCCACCACCAATACCATCACCGTAAGTGTCATTAAGAGTAAATACTATAGTATCACCAATAGGTATACAAACTTGAGTATGTACCGTTTGTCCTGTCTGTGTGTAATCGTAAGTGCCAGACGCAACAGAATATATCACATTGCCATTTGCCAAAACCTCCCAAGAAGTTTCTGTTGGCCAGTTATCAAGCTTTATAGCCACATCTATTAGTGACTCTGTTGAATCACAAGCTACGTTTTGCACACAGCTACCATTGTCTACATTAGCCCATGGATTATAGTTTGTAGCACTAGGATCAATACAACCGTAATAATATATACATGTACCGTTATCATGCGTAGCTGTTGAATCATAATTAGACGAAACAGTATCAGTACAGCCGTATACAACTGAATACGGATCACTAATCATTATATCGTCTATAGCAATATCACTAGTGTAACTAGATCCAGTAACACCTTTAAACTTTATTTTAAATGGTGTTGTAGTTGTTATTGGGTAGTAAGCTAGTTTCCATTGATTTCCTTGATCTCCAAATATGGTATCTAACGCTGTATAACCAATACTGTCTAATATACCTATTTCTAAATCACCCATTGCAGCACCATACATGTGATACCAAAATGATAACACTTTACCAGGCGTAGCAGATATGTCAAACATCGGTGTGTATACTGTAAACACTTTGTTTGGAAAGTTAGGATTAGATGATTCTATATAAAAATAAATACCATTACCTGTTGTATGATCTCCATTTGGCCCTGTATTAAAAGAACCTGTTGGTCCTTGTGTTAAATACCAATCAGCAAAATCATTTGTGTCTTGTTCTAGCGCAACGCCATTTTCAAAATCATGAATCCATGGAAAAGTATTTATAACTTGTCCAAAGCTAAATATAGGTAATAATAATAGTAGTATTAAATTTTTCATTCTTTTGTTTTTACTTTTTCAAATGCACTTATTCCAAAACAACCTAATGTTACAAAAACAAATGAATTATATATAGTATCGTTAATTAATAAATATGCGTCATCCCCAGAGTATATAAAACTTGTAGCAAGATCTGCAACAGCAAATAATACCATAATAGTAAAAGATATAAAACCAATTATATTCTTTTCATTTATATCGTTTTTATTTTGGAATAACTTCCACATACTTTTTATTATTTTTAATGTATATTTTGTTTAATGGTATTTCAAATATTTCTCTACCGTATAAATCATACATCTTGTTGCTTGTTGGTAAAGTTTGTATTTCATTAACATGTGTAGTATTGCTTACTACCTGCCAAGATCCTTGTATAAACACAACGTACTTACAATCGCTACACGTCCACTGTGGAGATATATCATAACACACTTTTACGGTGTCAAATGGGTTTACTAATGGAAAGTAAGCAGTGTCACCACTTGCGGAGTAACAAGCAGTCTTATCACAAACACCCCATCTAAAGCTAAGGCTGTCTAAAGAGCTGTTAACACCTACCACTGTGAGTGTGCTACTATTAATTATATTATAAGAAAGAGAGTCACATAATGCTCGTGCTTCAAATCCAAAGAAAATTAATATTATTAATAATAGTTTTTTCACTTTTTATTTTTAACACAATTATCTACTTTTTTACCTCCTTTCATTTTTGTGCCTCTTAAAGAGTATCCTTTCCAGCAAGCCTTACCGTCCATACCTTTTGCTTTCGCCTTTGCCGGTGACTCCATTTGGTCTACATGCTTTTCTATTGTGTCAGCTTGTTTACCGTGAGCTACAACAGCTGATCTTAATTCTTTAACAACCTCTTGTAGGTTTTTATATTTCATTTTAAAAGGCGCGTATTCCATAATTTATATTTTTATATTTAACATTTCCATCTACGTCTAGCGGCTCTACCTCTTTCACCGGTCCAGCCCTTTGATCTAGCACAGAAAGATTTTCTACGTTTAGCAGCTTTACTTCCTGGTTTAACTTTTCCTGTTACAGCTGTTTTTAATTTACTACCTGGGTTTTTAGCTTTATAACTAGCGACACCTTTAGCTGTCATACCAGCGCCTTCTTCTACAGTTCTAAAGTTTCTACCTTTTCCTTTAGTTGTTTTTCTTGGTTCGTTGCTTTTTAAAAAAGGACTTTCTTCTGTACGATCTTGTCCAGGCATACCGCCTTGCGTAAACGTTCTACGTCTACCACAACTTGTAATCGGAAAAGGGTTGTTTTTTTGTACGTATGCCATTTTAAAAATCGCTCATTAATTGATTATCTATTTCTTCTTGTACTTCTTTTTTTGTTGCCACCATTTTAAAACTTAAATCAGCTTGAAACCTAGCAACCTCAATATCGTCTTTAAATATTATAATGGTAGGTATAACAGCTATTTTATGTTTGGTTGCTAAATCTGCTTGTTTACTTATATCTACGTATGATATAGTTTTACAGTCTTCAAGATTTTGAATCCAGCTAACAGCGTTGGCACTGTTCCACTCGGCATTAAATTGAGCTACTTGTATTTGTGCAGAAGCGTTAACACTAAACAGCATAAATAAAGTTAATAACTTTTTCATCTATTATATAGTTTGTCTTCTATTTTTTCCAAAGTTTTTTTAATCTCTTCAACGTCTGATTGTGTAGTCATAATAGTATTACGAATCATTTGGTCTTTCATATCAAACTCCATACGAGTAACGTCTTGCGGAGGTGGAATAGGCAACTCTCTGGCTTCTGCAATGTCAGCTTGCAACATAAACCACATAGATATAACAGTGGCCATAGCGGCACCAATACCTATAAGTGTTTTAATACTTACTTTAAAACCACTATCTTCATTTAATTCTTTTGCCATTATTTTTTATAAATAGATTTTTTAGGTTTACTATATATAGACTTTGATTTGTCTGGTGTAACTATACCGGTTTTTTGTCCTTTAACAGTTTTACCACCTGAATGTTTTTGTCCAGATTTATAAGCATCATAAGCCATAACACCTAAACTTGCAACTCCAAGAGATTTACCACCTACTTTTAAAGCTTTTTTAGCAAATTTCTTAAGACTTTTATCTTTAGGAAAATTAGTTATAGTTTTACCAGTAACTTTATCTATAACCTCCTTCTCTGCTCCTTTAGCAAGTTGCTTAGGTGTATCTTTAATTTTTAGATTTTTTACAAATTTTTTAGCTTTTGTTTTTGAAGATTGACGTGCGTTAAAATTGTCTCTTGCTTTTTGATCTGCAACTCTTTTTTTTGCATCAGTCCTAGCTTTACCATGATCAAAGTCATCCGGTGTTCTTGTAAAGCCTTTTTGTTTTGCTGGTGAGCTTCCTAGTTCTTTAAAAGAAACCGCAGAGTTACCACGTTTCATATTGTATCCCATAATTTATTTTTTTAAAATATAACGTAATTTAATCCTAATTTAAAATCGTACCATTCACGATTCCAGTACTTATTGTATTTACCTTCTACAAAATAACCTAAGTTTTTATTTTGTTTTATTCCATATATTAAACCAAAAGAATAGTCGTACCATTGTTCTCCTTCTATGTAGTTATGATACGAAAACTCACTACCATCATTGTAATGCCAAGGCATTAAACTTCCCCATGCGTGAAGCCAGTTTTTTTTAGTATATTTATAGTAATCAAAACCAGCAACAATAGAGTGTTGTATTGTTTTCTTTAATTCATTTCTTTTTTTCTCAGTGTAATCTGATAATACTGTTGGTATTACAACCGCTTCCCAAACCTCGGGACTAGTAGCTACAAGCTCACCGGTTGGGTTGTAGTATTCGCTTTTAGCAACATTTACTGTGTATCCTTCTTGTATTGCTAAATAAGTATAATGTATGTTACCGTTGTCTAACATCCACTCATCCAAAGCGTTATAACCGTATGGTTCAGCAAGTCGATGTGTAAAGCCAATGTTCCATGACAAATTCTTACCTTTACGTTGTCTGTATCTTTCAGATGCTTCAAAGTATTTTATATCAGCAAAACCATCCTCTAAGTATTCTAGTTTTAAAGCAAAGAAATTTATACAAACTTCACTATCACAACCATCGTCAGAACTAAACCTAATAAAGTGGTGTTGATCCATGTAGTCCACACCTTCTTGTCTTTTGTAATCTACTTCAAATAAGTATTCAACTCCTTTAACCTTACCAACAGTGGCCGCATCACTGTAATTAGATTCCGTTCCATCATAAAATGTTTGAGCTTTATTTTCATAGCCAAACCTTGCTATCTTACGTAAACCTATGGTAAAATTATAATCATAAGGAGTTGATATAGTTTGTGTAGATAAACCATTATCTACAGAAAATACATCAACATCAGAAAGCGACGTACCACCATTGACAGCAGCATAAAATGTAGAAAACTTTAACAGTTTTTTAACATCTTCTTTTCCAAATGTTTGTGAGCAACATTTTTTAGGAGCCGAACAAGCTACTAAAAGTATAGTTGTTATTAATATTATTAGTCTTTTCACCATTGTTATATAGTCACTTATTTTTTTATTTCTTTACCTTTTTTTGTAGTTCTATTATTTTTTTAACTCTATCTTCTTCGTATTTTAAATTTTTTATAACTTTAGTTGAAACACCTAGCTCCATTAAAAGGTTAACTTGATCTTTTTTAGTCATTTTAAATAACTCAATAGATTTTTGTTCTTCTTCTGTTGGCACATAGTTTTTTATAGCTGTTAAAGTAGAGTCTATTTTGTTTTCATTTTCCTTACGAAGATTCATAATAATATCAACCCTATCTTTTTCTTTTGGATAATCTTTAGGATTTAAGTTGTTTGCTTTAAGTATTTTAACTTGCTGGTTTTTGTTTAAATCAAATACTTCCTTGCTTTTTTCTTTTGTAATAATGAGGTCATCAATTTCTTCATCTGTTTTACCAGGGTTCTCTTCTTTTAATTTAGCTCTTTTTTTCTCTTCTTTTTGACGTTGTTGTTCTATTTTTTTATTTCCTCTTATTTCTAGTTTTACAGCTTCAATGTCTGGATCTTTAATACCAAGATCCCAAGTATTCCAACCCATTATTAAAGCAACTCTTTGCCACCATTCGTTATTAGAATCCATAGCATTATCTAAGTTAAGCATTTTTTGAGCCATTCTACCTAACGGAACATTTGTTACGCCTTCAACAACGTTACCAATACCTCTCCACACGGGGTTGTCTAAGGTAAAACCTCGTTTTTTAAACACACCTTTATTAAACTGCTCTGTTTGTATTGAACTGTATACCTTACGTAACTTAGATCCTATTGGTGGAGAAAAACCTAGTAAAGTTAATATTGTATATGTATGGTCGGCGTTCCAACCTTTATCTTTTTGTTTAGCATATTCTAGTAAAGTATTTTTTACAGTGCTAATAGCTTTACCACCGTAACCAATACCAGATAAAACAGAGTCAACCATTTGGTTTAATATTCTTTCTTTCTTTTTATCAAACTCCTCTTCTTCGTCATCTCCTAACGCTGCAAACAAAGCTGACTGTAAACTACCAAATAATATACCTTGAGCAGCGCCATAATATATTATTTTAGATATATTTGTTTTTGTGTCACCTCTGTTGTTAGCTATATCTCTAGCGGCTTTGTTCATTATTCTAGCATACTGCATTGGTGTATTTTGAAAAGATAATATTAATCTACCAAGTGGAGATGCTTGTTGTTGTGAAATCATATCAGGCCTTGCTGACTGCTGAGCAACTTCAGATGTTTCTTGAAAATCTAAAAATGCTTGTTTTTCAGCTTGCTCCTGAGTCATGCCTTCTTTCACGTATTTCTTAATTTTATTTCTATAAAAAGTAGCACCACCAGAAGCAATAGCAAAACTATCTGCAATCTGTGTAGGTAAAAAACCTTTTTTAAGCAGCCAAGCTATAGCTGCTTTAGCTTTGTTTTCTGCTCCAGCAACAGCAGCTGATAATTCAGCTTCGTTAATACCTCTTTGGTTACCAGCTCTTCTTTGTTTTAAGTAATCAGAGTTAAATAAATAAACAAAGTCTTTCCAATACTGCGGTTGATTAGCAAAAGCTGCAGCTGCTTTAATTGGATTGTTGTCCGACCAATTAATAAAGTTTACAGCAGATATAGTCTGTAGTAATGCAGATCTCATGTTAAAGAACATAATAGCACCAACAGAGTTGTTAACCCAATTCATGTACATATTCATTAATCTACCGCCGCCAGCTGGTCTATTTCTACCGGTCTTCATACGGTATAACATGTCTTGTAAAGCTTCTCTAAACTTACTACCGTATATAGCTTCTATCTTATTAAGATTTTCTGGTGAAAATATTATATCTACGTTTTGTTGCCATTCAGCTAAAATATCAGATCTAGCATCTCCAATAGCACCATCGCTTAACAAATCAGATGTTATGTTTTCTGCTAACCAAAAATCTCCAGGCGCTGAGTAACCAGCTTCTTTTTTAGATATAACACCCACACCGTCGGCAAAAGCTTTTAAATCAGAGTTATTGTTAACGTGATCAACTAAAGTTTTTAAATCACGTTTAGATAAACCAGGTACTTCAAAACCAGCTTTGTCCCAAAGATATACTCTTGCCGCTTGGTCATTTGTAAAAGTTAATCCATCTATTTTTTTATTTATTGTTTTCTTTACTTCTGGATAAGCTTTTTGTAGGTTTTTATAATCATTAGCAGCGCTTTGTCTTGATGCGTTTAATTCATTTATACCTCTAGCAAATGGATCTATTAAAGCTTTTTTAAAAAAGGCCATATCAGTTTCACCTTGTTTACCTTTACCTAAAAAGTTATATATTAAACCTGCAAAATCTTGAGCTGATGCTGGTATAATACCTTTGTACTTTGTTCTAGCTCCTCTAATTTTAGCTTGAGCATCTGAAAAGTTTTTCTCAGATTCAACACCAGTTGTTGCTTCTATTATATCGTTAAAAGTTTCGTTTATACCTTTACTAAAGTTAATTTTAGCTTGCACTGAAGAACCTTTTATATCTAGCTGATCCATCATATCTTTAACAGCATCAACGTTAGGTAATGCATCATCGACAAAATACATATCATTATAACCTTCGGCATACTTTTCAGCCATCCACATCGCTTTAGCTTCACCCGTGCTGTTACCCAAACCAGTTATATTTTCAATAGGCATGTTAATACCTTGTTGTTTTAACCAAGCTTGTATTGCTGGGGCTGCTTCTGCTGGTCTTGCTGTTAGTATATAATTATTTTCAATACCATATTTAGCTATTCTATTTCTAAACTTCTGCATTAACGGTCCTTCAACACCACCTCTAACATTTATAAAATCACTAAAATCAAACTTGTAACCAGCTTTGGCTAATGCAGGACCTTGTATTGGCCATTGCCCCGATGTAATTTTTATTGTTTCGTTTCCTTTAGTTGCTATAATGGTATTATCACCTTTGTCAATTAGAGTTTCGTCAAAATCAAAAGCACTCATACCTCTTGATTCTGTTTCAAAGTTAATTTTTCTAGCGTTACTAGCTGCTTTACTAAAGTTTGCTGCTGATTCAATACCAATGCTAACACCACGTGGGTTACCCTCGTTGTTTATGTTATAATGCTCTGCCATGTTTTTACCGTCAAAAATAGTCATAATACCCTCAGGGTTTATACCACCTTCTATTGCAGCAACAATTTTATCAAAATATCTTTGATGAAACTCATCAATTACTGACCATCCATCACCCATGCTATGAGTTCTTTTAGCGCCTTTTAATTTAACTTTATCATCATAATTATCTAAAGCTATTAGTTTGTAGTTTTCTTTTATTAAATCAAAAGAGGTATTAAAGTCATAACCACCCAATATAGAGTGCATTAAATAATTAATAGATTTAGCAGACTGCATAGCGTGCTCCCATTCATAAACTTTACTACCATAACCCTTGGGATTCATTGACCATCCAATAAACTCAGCCCACTGTCTATGTGGATGTTGAGTATTGTTTGTGGCTAAAGCAAGATATTGGGCCCATTTACGAGCTCTTGTTTTATCTGGCACTTCTAAAGCCATGCCCTCTCTAATATCGTCATTTATACGTTTCCAAAGTTGCGTACCCATGCTTACATGCATTTCATTTATTTCTGGAATAGTCATTGTAACTTTGTCTTTTCCCGTACCGTGATAATGTCTACCTTTTTTTAATGCTCTATTAAAATCCGCGGGTGTTTCACCATAAAGAGTTTTATAAGGTTTGTTTTTCTTATATTTTGAAGCTGGTCCTTTAAATTGTTTTCCACGTTTAAAATTCTTTGGTAGATTTTTTTCTTGAGTAAATGCTAGCTCAACCTGTTGCTTGTAATAGTCTCTAACCATCATTTTTTCACCAGTTTCCTCGTTAACAACAATTAATTTTTTTCTAAGCTTTTCGGGTATATGTCTATCGCTTTTCATAAAAATACCATAATTGGCAGTTTCTTGATTTAATATATCTCCAACTTGCTTAAACTCACTAATAATAATATCAATATTTTCTTTAGAATCAAAAGCTAGCATTGGGTCGTGACCATGAGAACTTAAATTTGATTTTAAATCGTTTCTATGTTGCTTGTTTATAAACTCTATATCAACACTACCTTCTACTTCCATTGATTCTATAATATTATCAGAATCATTTAATCTTTTGTTCAAAGCTTTAGTATCTTCGTCTAAATCAGCCTTGCCTTCCGCGCTAAATGCGTATTTACTTTGCGCAGCTGTTATATCTGCTATTGCTTGTTTTTCTGCCGCTTGTTCTGTTAAATTTCTTTGAGCTGCTGATAGTGCTACTTGTTGTCCTTGGAAGAAAGCTAAACCTTTTAAGAATTGTCCTATACCTCTATCATATTTATTTAACTCACCACGAGGTGTTATACCAGCTGCTTCTCTTGCTTTATCAATAGCAGCTTGATCTCCTTTAGCAAACTCTGGTTTTAGCTTATACAATTTTACTTGACTTGTTTTCCCCGTAGATCTTTTGTGTTTACCATCTACAATTACTGGATCGTAAAAAAATTCTATTAGTTTGTTTTTCAAACCTAAACCTTTACCAGATACAGTTCTTGATACATCTATGTTTTCACCTAGCTCATTAATATCAGCATCGTCACTAGTAACGTTATACTCAGGTAATATTTTTAATAGTTTACCCATACCATCTCCCGTTGCGTAGAAATTTTGTATGTTTCCAGCTTCAGAAGGTTCTGGTATACCATCTGTTATTTTTTTGGCGTAAGTTAAATTCTTAGCTGGATCAGTTATTTTTTTAGATGGAACGTCAAATATTTCTTGAGCCACTGGACCAGCATGCTTATCTGTAACTTCTTTGTAAGTATCTCCTTTTTCTACATCCACGATATTTTTTATATCGTTAACTTTATCAGCTACTCTACCAATTTTAAGTACGTTTGTTTTAGTTCTAGGACGATCTAACTCTTGATCCTGCATTGATGTTAGTTCGTCAGCTAATTCTTTTTCTAATGCTGTTCTAGCCTCGTCAATTTGTTTTTGAGAGTAATCAGGTATTATAGTAGGATTTTGCTCAAAGGCATCTAACATTCTATATTTTATTCTACCATTAAGATAACCATATAAAGTACCTCTTCCATCAAAACCATTTAAATCACTTCTACCAGTTTTACTTGGCACTGTTAATCTTTCTAATATTTCAGCTTGCAACTCTCTTCTTCCCTCTGGATCTATCTTTAAACTTGGTCTCGCTGCAAAATAATTTGTTATTTGTGCATCAACCATACCAAACAATTCATTTAACAAGTATCTATTGTTTGGATCGTATTTTTCTCTTACAAAATTACCATCTACATCAGTTGCGTCGTCTTGTATTTCTTTTAAATTAGCCCTAGCTTTATCTGCTGCAGCCGACATACTAACACCTTCTGTAGCCACACTAATTCCAGCGTCTTTAGCTGCTTTCATTTTACGTCTAGCTAATGGAGATAAATTACCTTTTTTAAAGTTATCAATATAATCAACCATCCAAGCGCCAGCATTAGCAGGTGTATTAATTTCAAAATCCCCCGTAAGGTTTAACGCTTTACCTATTTTAGTTTTAGTAAGCCTAGTATCACCTAAAATATTTTTAAAACCTTTGCCAGATTTGTTTCTTATAGTTTCAAAGTCTTGTCCCCAGTTTTGAGTATCCATTAACATGTCTTGAACAGACTTAGTGTATTCATCTTTATACCTTATGTCTTGCTCTTCAAACGTTTTGCTTTCGTTATATAATAATTTACCAGTAGCGTCTGTAATATTGTTAACACGTTTTAAAGCTCTATCATGAAGCTCTGGAGTATTTTTGCTTATTAAAGAGTATAAATTTTTAGTATAGTTTGCTTTTTCTTCTGTAGTTTTAAAAGACATATCATCTACAAAATGACTTATCTCATGTGATAAAACTGTGCCTTGAAGTAAATCACCATTATTTAAGTTTTCTCTAGCGGCTTTCTTATCTAAAACAACATACTTATTATCTATAATAACAGCCTTAGCCTCTCCTTTAGTTAGGGCAAAAATAATACCTTGCTTGTCTTCATCTGTTAAAGTTTCACTAGAATAAACAGCGTCAATCATTTCGTTAATATCTTTTGCCTTGGTAATATTAAGACCTTCGATCTGCCCTGTATCCATTAAGTTTTTAGCACTCAAACTTCCTTCTTCAGCTAATATTAAAGAGTTTCTTTGGTTTACTAAAAGTGCCTTAGCGTAGTCTTGGTACATAGCATTTTGCACCTTAGTTCTATCTTTTTTATTTTTTATATGAAGAGTTTGTTCTAATACTTCTGTCTCAACCCAAGGATTACTTTTAGCTTTTTTAACGTTGCTTCTAATTTTAGTTGCTCTTATTCTTTCTAATATTAAAGCTAGCTTACCTCTTTTATCCGCGTTTTTATATTCAGCGTTGTCTTTTAGTTTTCTTTCCCAGTACTTACCTCTTTCACCAAATACTTTTTCAGCAACGTTATCATAGTCTATATTTTCTATGATTTTATTTTTTTGGTTTTTAATAGCGTCTAGTCTATCTTGATAGTCTTTTGCTTTTTCTGGACTTAATGATTCTATATATGCTTTTCTTCTTTCATCTATTGTAGCGGCATTATCATTTGATGTAACACCAGCTTGTTGGTTTAAAAAGTTTTCTTCAACAGCTGCTTTAACAAGTTTTCTTACATTACCAGGACCCATAGCTAAAGCATCAACTTCTAGTTTAGTATGCTCACCAGCTATTTTTTCAACCTCAGCTTTAAACTCATCTATGTAAATATCACGCATTGGATCTTTTACACCCAAAGTTGCAAACTTTGTTTTAATCTCTTCCATTTTATTAAGAGACTTATTAACATCTTTTCTAAAATCAGAAGTTGCAGCTTGCTGAACTATAGCCGCGTAAGTATTAGGTAGCGTGGTCATACCACCAGAAGTTATTATCGATGTTACAGCTACATCGTCTAAGTTTTCATGCCAATCACTAAAGTCTCTACCTAGTATTAAACCATCACCAACTGTCGTAAGAGATTCAATACTTGTTTCTTCTAAAACTTCACCTGCTACACCTTTTGTAGACTGCCAAACTACATCCCCAGCAGCCCTCAAATCGCTTCTTAATAGTTTGTTTGAAACTTTTAATTTAGAAATAGGAGTTTTAAACTTGTTTATAAGATTCATGGAGTTTGGCAATGTACCCAACCCAAAGCTATTTAAAGCCGTCATTACCGTACCCTCTATCAAAAAAGAAGATAACATAGCTTTGCTTTTATCACTATCAGATATATCACCGTAAGCAATAGCCTCGTTTAACTGCATTTTAGTTCTCATATAATCCTGAGGAGTGTACATGAATTTATATTTCTCTAGTTCAGCTAATCTTTTTTTAGCTTCTTCCCCAGCTTGTCTTTGTATTTCTAAGTCTATACCTTTCTGTGTACCAGAGTAAGCACCAAAAACACCGTAACCAACTAGCATTGAAGTACCAACTTTTCCAAGTCCCATTGCTGTACCAGCGCCACCACTAGCAATGGCAACAATAACGTTTGCGCCTTGTGTAGATAATTCACCAGTAGCAAACCTAAATTTCTGTCCAGTTTCTATCGCTGTTTTATAATCAAGTGGCGCTTCTAAAAACCCTTGCCCTTCACGCATTGACTTTGTTTTAGCAATGGCTTTTTCTTCGTCAAAAATACTTAAAGCGGAATAAGCCATGCTTCTAAAACCATCATTAAGTTTGCTCATGTTCATTCGGCCCAAGTTGTTTTCTCTTGATGTTTTTTCTTGTAGTGTTAAAACATCTTCATACTTATTACTCCAATCGCCATATTGATTATCATAATATTCTTTAGTATTAGCGTAATCTTCTATAGTTGCTTTAATAGCGTCATTTAAAGCTGAAAACTTATTTGCATAAAAATTAACTTTTTCAGTATCTTCCCCGGTTACTTGAAAATTATCAACTTGGTAGCTCACGTTAACACCGTCTTTTTTAGCGTCCTCGGCTAAAGAGGATATTGCAATTTGATATTTATCAATATTTTTACTGTAACTATCAACCATCTCGTCTACACCAGCTTTTATTTCAGCTTTTTCTATAGTACCACCTTTACCCTCCTCGTCTCCACGTTCGAGATATTCAGTTCCCATTTTCACAAGAATAGCGTCTTTATTTTTTCTATATAACTGATCTTGATATGTGCCAGCAGCCTTATTAATCATTTCGTTTTTTGACTGTAATATACCTGTTTCTTTGTTTTTATTAAGTCTTGGTAATAAATTTTTAAGTATAGCTATATCTGGATGATTGGGATCGCTTGCTCTTAGCGTTTCAATAATAAAGCTTAAATCAGTAAAACTTTTACCGTTTAACATGGACATTTTACCTGTTTCCACATTACCAACCATATTCGTGTTATAATACTTATCTATTGCATCTATAGTTGTTTGTTGCAACGGACTATCTAAAATTGTCCGCATTGTTTCTGCTTTAAACTTATTTTCTAAATAATCATTTTCCGCTTCTTCACGTAGCTTAGCAGTATTTAAATTTTTTTTATATTTGTTAACAGCGTTAATATTATCTCTAGCTTCTATAATAGATAGTTGTTTTAACCTTGAAATATCTTTTTTGCTAGCGTTATTGTAAAGATATTTTTTTATATCATTTATATCACCAGACGCTAGTTCTTTATTATTTTTATCTTTTAACACAATGTCTTGACCACCTTTAGCCAAACTATTAGGAGTGGTTTCAACCTTATAACCAAGTTGACCCCATGATCTTCTTAACTCATTGCTATTTTTAAACTGTAAACTTGATAAAAGATCAACATCTTTATCTGTATTTTTATAGAACTCTTGTACTTTTTTACCTAATTCTGTTATTGGTAAGCCGTGGTTTTGTGTTGGTTTATATTTTGCGCCTTCTTCAGCATCTGGATTAGATGTGTACTCCTCACCGTTTGGTAATGTAATTTTAGCCATAGGGCCAATGTCTTCACCTATAGCTCCTGGAAATAAATTAGAATTTGTTATTGAACCTACTATAGTTTTTTCATCCCTGTTTTTCCATGTTTCTACATCGGTTAAATCAATTTTACCAGTGTAAAGAGTTTTGTTTAAATCATTTAACTTAGCCCTCTCTTTTTTACTCAATGTTTCACCGGCAAAAGCTTCTTCTTCTTTACCATTTACAGTCTTATACCATCTAGAATTTTTCCTTTTATAATTTCCAAAATCATCACCCTGCCAATGAATTGCATTAGCTTGGTAATAGATTTTCTTATCTACATTTTTTGATTTTACTTTGCCGTCTTCACCTATTTCAAACTCAGGTTTTGGTTTGGTAAAATCTAAAGGTTGTTGTATTTTTACGTCTTTACCATCAATATCTTTAGCTACAACTGTTTTAGTTGATGGGTAAAACAATTCTTCTTCTTGCTCTGTTAATAATCTAAATGTATTAGATTGATTAACTCTTTCTTTATCTTCTTTTTTCTTTGGTTTAAGCACGTCTACTTCAAAATCAAACAAAGTATCTATTTTACCACCATGTACCGCCTCATGCTCTTCTGTAGTAAGAGTAGCATGTGCGCCTTGTCTTTCAGGAATTTGTTCCTTATGTTTTAATGGAGATGGTTTTTTCAACATATTATTTGTTTAACGCTGGATTAGCTTTTTCAGTAGCTTCTTTAGTTTCTTGTTCTTGCTTTTTAACTTTCTCTGGTGTCATACCTGTTGGATACATCTTGCCATCAAATAAAAATTCTAACATACCATTTTTAGCAGCGTCTGTTTTTTCTTTTTCAAATCTAGCTTTGTTAAGTTTGTCTCTTTTTAATCTCATTAATTCTAGTTTGCCCTCTTTGTAGCCCATGCCTTTCCACCATGCATTTTCTAGTTTAGTAGTGTAGTATTCTTTAACTAATGTTCTTAACAACTCAAGATCAAAAAATGGATTA
>Ga0208303_1000334_pt1 | contig 19313 bp, 27 predicted proteins | sample CB_VirMetaG_2_FD_184537 | JGI IMG/M metagenome (GOLD analysis project Ga0208303, IMG submission 184537) | Freshwater to marine saline gradient viral communities from Chesapeake Bay - CB_1504_2 Viral MetaG (SPAdes) (version 4) | ecosystem: Environmental > Aquatic > Marine > Coastal | place: USA... | reverse complement strand
ACACTCATTATCCAAACAACCCTAGATTTTTAGCGCCAGCCGCGGCTGACAGGCCAGCAATGCCATAACCGAAAAGCTGTTGCATAGGTGACGGAGCGCCCGGAGTCGTTCCTGTTGTGGTGGTCATAGTAGATGACGGCGCACCTTGATAGATGTCAGAAAGAAACCCAAGGCGCTGATATGGTTCATAAAGCTGTTGAAGCTGACTTTGGCGAAGAGCGTCAAGTTCAGCTTGGCTGAATTGTTGTTCTTTCGCGCCCACATCAAAACCAAAGCCGATGCCTTGCTGTTCAAGCTGCTGTTGCAATTGACCAAGGCCCGCGATTCCCTGACCAGCGGCACCAAGACGTGCCATTGCGTCAGCGTATCCCTGAGAACGAAGCTGTCCCCCAAGGCGACCAGCTTTTTCGGCGGCACCAATGCCAATGTCACTTTCCAGAAGGTCGCGGCGACGACCAAACGCTCCTGCGCCCGCGGCTTGCTGACCAAGCTGGGCTTGTTGCATACGGGCCTGATCGTAAATGTCCTGTTGAGCGCCTTCGATGACCTCACTGATATAGGGGTCCATTGCAGCGCGGACCGCTTCAGGGTCTTGCCCGATAGTGGCACCATAAAGACTTTTAGCTTGTTCAATGTCTGCCGTTGGGTCATACATACCGCCAGCTTTTTGAAGGGCGGCTTTTTGCAAGTCTGTAAGACCAGCGACCTGATAAGCGGGGATGTCAACGCCCTCTTCTGCGGCCTTTTTAGCGGCCTCCATCAAAGCCAGTTTAAGGGCTTCGATCTCTGGGGCTTCTCGTTGAATGTAAGTTTGCTCTGCCATTATGCCATCGCCCTATTCTCAAGGTTACGCATTAACGAATACATGTTGTTAATGCCTTTTTGGACACTGCCGCCGCCAGCCCCTTTGACCGCGTTCCGTGTCATTACAAATTCACCGTCCATCAGCAATGCCGGGACGTCATCTTTTGTTCCAGAACCTTCGCCCGGACCAATGCCTCCGGTGCGACGAGGATAGAAAGCGGGGCCTCCATCCTCATATTTCTTTGCAAGTTCAGGGCTTATCTTTTGTTGGACGTTTTCAGGAAGCTTGGAAAAGCCTTTGTATTTGTTTGGTATGGTGGCTAATCCACCCTCTTCTGCGGTGAAGATAGGACGATACGGCACCCGCACGTCTTCCATTGTAGGCAAGCGACGACGTGCTACATCAATCTGATATTCAGGGATTACGTTGCCTTCTTCATCATAGATCAAATCAGCGCCCGTGATATAGTCGCCATATTCTTCCTCTTCGGGCTGGCCCGACAAGCTGAGTGCCGCCAAACCGCCCGCAATTGGAAGACCGTATTTAGCCATGAATGACGGGGTGTATTGTTCTGTCAGACGTTTAAGAGCAGCTTCGCCGCCAATCTCTGCTTTCAAAGCGGCATATTCTGGTGATGCCAAAATCTGCATATCCGTTGGCGCTTGTGCGAAAGGACTTGTAATCATTCCGGGAGGTTTGCCAAGGGTTCCGGCAGTTTTAACAACTTCAGCAGAACCCGTGTCTATGCCTTGCATAACATCTGCCGGGGTGCCGTCTGTAGCATATGCTTGAGCCGTAGGTGAAGTAGGTGCTGAAAACGAACCCTGCATAGAGGTCGGAAGGCCACCTTTTACACCCTCCATAAAGCCCTGCCCCTGTTGCATTCCTCTGAATCCAGAGAACAAGGCACCCGTGCCTCCGCCAATTGCGGCTGCTTTTAGGGCGTCTTCTGCGTCTTTTCCCTGCAACAAAGAACCAATGCCTGCGCCAAGTGCGCCAGAAGCAATCGGACCCAAGCCGGGGGCAAAAGCATTAAGTGCGAAAGGAAGAACAACCGGAGCTACATCAACGACGGCGTCCTTCACATTGTCAAATACGTCGGCAATACTATCGAAAAGGCCCATTATGCAGTCACCACCGTTACTGATCCTACCGATCCCGTACCAAGCAAAGTGTCTGGTACAGCAATATCAAGTAGCGAAATTTTAACATCATTACCTATTCTATACAAGGTGCCAGCCTCTAAGCCTGTATCAGAGGTTGGCATCTCTGTAAGAACAATCTTGGTCGCCCGTGCTTCACCGGGATTTGTTTCATTTTCAATGAATGTTTGGATAGCACGGACCAAATCATCCATATAAATCTGGGTGATCTCTTGAGGCGGATCAGGTAAGCGCGGTGGCGCAAGTTGTCTAGACGACATTAGCGCCTCCCGTCGGCCCGTAACTCCAGTCTAGGAGATCCCAACTTCCAACGAACCCCAAGCCCGTCTGACTCAATTTTCATAGCAACAGAACGACCCCGTAGCCGCATGTCCAGTTTGTCTGTCCACTGTTCAACAGGACTTGTCGCGGTCCTTGCCGCCGTTTTCGTATCTGTCTGAAGATAGTTGTTACCGGGGTAAGTTCTTGTTTCTAAAGTAAAGTCTGCACTTGGGCTTGAGGCCGTAGAACCATCAAACGATAAATCGGGTATAATCCGGCGAATCAGCATAAACTGTTCGCCTTCCCCGATGTCGATTTGGCTTGATTCAATGTAGGCATCTATGGCAGTGCCGTCATCGTCATAACCAATCTCGTGGCTATAGAGATAGTTACTGTCCCCGCTAGACCCCGCGGCAGTAGGTTGTGGTCGGATGCCCCTATCCAACCAAGCGGTTCTAGCCAAAGAGCCATAATACCAAATTTTGTCTAAGTAATTATATATAACGTAGCGGTCATTCTCTTGGCTAGAAGACGATGGGTAAAACCATATTACTTCGCCCCATTCGGAATTTACCCCTGCAATCACCTTGTCTTTTTGGTCTGTGTTAAAATCAAGGAAGACCTTGTCTTTCACTGTACACGGCAATTGTGTGGTTCCACCCGCATATACATAGAAATTATCGCGGCCCATCCAAAAAACATAGTCTTCGGTGGCAACTGCGGCTCTGGAACTCATAATTGTTATGTTCGAGGCAAGCTGTTGCAGACCAAAAGTAAATGGCGCACCAATAAACCGCATTGAATGCAAGGACTTATCTGTCCAAACCAGAACTTCTCGTTTTGTTTCTACAGCTTGCACAAAAGTAGACCCCGAACCAAGCCTTAGATCACCCGCGGTGTTGGTAAGTTCCGGGGTCCAGTCAGTCAGACTTTCTTGGCTTGAAAACCGGATCAAAAGAGGGTCTTGGTCTGATTCGCCAAGAGGGTTTGTGCCAAAAGCGATAATATGTCTGTCTTGGTCAGATACCAAAACTTGCTTGGCTATAGTGGGAACGTCACTGGCCCCCGAAACAGCCGTCAGGTTAACTGCTCTTTGAGAAGTGGTGGTTGTGGCATCCCAATAATAAATGCCGCCGTCTCGCGGGTTTATCAAAAGGTCTTCGCCAAAATTGTCGTGTGACCAAAGGCGCAGTTCAGTTTTGACGTTGAGCAATGAAGCATCGCCCCAACCCGTGTCTGTTCCCCCTGCAACAACACCACCATATGTGCCTGCACCCCAACCAGTTCCGCCAACCCCACTGTCTAGACCCACGTTGATCTGATAAGCCCCGACAACGGAAGAACCGCCATTTCCAGTGTCCGAAGAATTTGCGGATACGGAAGCCTCAACGGTGTAGCTGTCGGCGTCGATGATTGAAGTTATTTGATACTCTTGATTGAGGACATCAGCAGTGATATTTCCACCAAGAGACACAGCGCCAGAAAAAGTAACAAAATCATTTTGAACTGCACCATGCGCCGTATCAGAGACGGTAATCGTGGCATCCCCGTCAGTTGCGGAAAAAGTAACGTCTCCTGCCGCGGTAGTTGAGCGGATAGGGGTTATGTCGTTAAAGGTGCCGCCTTCTTCAATGTAATATTTAAGGTGTGTTCCAACGCCCATGTAGTTGGCGCTATCTAGTGATACCCAATTATGAAGGCGTCGAGCCGTACCTAGATAAGAATTAGCGCTGTATTTTTCCCAGCCACCCATCTTTTCGGGGAAGCCGAAACGAAAACGTATTTTGTCTCCGTCATACCAGCCGCCCTCATTAGAATACGAGGTGATCTCTCTGTTTATTCCGGGCCTGAACTGTAGCTTAGTAAGAGGCATAGCTTCCTCTTATGACTTGATGATGTAGTTCAAAATTATTGTGGGCTGTACGTTATTGTGCGCGGAGCCTGAACCCGCATTTGCAACGGGGCTACCGCTAGAATACCTAGAACCGTCCCAAAAGGTATTGAATGCAACATTTCCGGCAAAAGCCGCAGCATTTTCTGCGTTTGTATTTACGTTGGAGTCCCATTTAATCTGGTGGTCGTGCGCTGCAAGTTGCGCCTCTGTCAAGGTATGTGTTTCAGCACCGCCCGTGCCACCCAAAGTGTCACCATCTACGCCACCAGATTGGCCTGTCAAACGGTCTGCGGAAGTTCCGCCCATGTCATCCTGACCCGCCACTGTGCGCCCCCGCAAATCGGGGAGATTAAATGTAGAGCTTCCGTCACCTACACCGTATGTTGTGCCAATTGCACTAAACAAATCAGCATAAGTTGTTCTGCTTACGGCCTGACCATAACAAAGCAAAAATCCACTTGGAGCGGAGGAACCCGCATAAGGCAGCAAAGAACCAACGGGCAATGTGGTTGCGCTAATATTATCCAACTGTGTTTGGATATTGCTCGTTACACCGTCAGTGTAGTTGATTTCCGCAGCGGTGGAGGTGATTGCTACCCCGCCAATCTGCAATTCTGTGGAAGCGTTTATTGTAGTCCCGGTTATCTGACCACTAGAGCCATATATTACAGCCTTATCATTAACAACGGTGTTTCCAACAGCCCCATCAAGCAAGTTAATTTCAGCCGCAGTAGCGGTGACTTCGGTCCCGTCAATCTTCAGCGTTGTAGCATCAATGGATACTTTGGCTGTAAAGTCAGAGACTTGAGCGCCCGCACCCGCGCCATCAGCATAAATGATTTTAGTGGCACCGTTTTCAACCGTGGTGTTTCCACCGCTTCCTTGAGTAAAAACAGCGTCCTGACCAGAATTATTGTAAACAAAATAAAGTTTATCCTGATCATTTGGCGAAATAGTTACAGTGTTTGTTCCTGAAGGTGAACCGCCCAATACCAATACTTTATACTGACCATCTGAAAGCGAACCATCAGAGGTAGTAAGTGTGTGTGTTGTGCCCGAAAGGCTTATCGCCCCTACGCCATTAATTGCACGATCAATAATATCAAAGTTTGTATTAGTGGTCGTACCCCAAGTTCCCGCCTGATCACCGGAGGCGGGTTTTTCTATTCCTAAATTATTGGTATATGTGCTGGTCATTTTACAATCCTATCCGGGCACCATAATACATCAAGCTGCTATAGAAGTCCAAGTGGCAGTTGTGGGTGGAATAATTGGACCCCAAACCACTAACTTTTTCGCAGAAGCCCTTGCTTCAACCCCTTCAGGCTGAACTGTAACGCTGATTACAAAAGAGGAGGTTCCAACGAACCCGGTTAATTCAAGACCCGTAACAGAGACGATGGACCCCGCAAAAGGAGTCACCGTTCCCAAAGCGCTGGTTGCAGAAAGTCCCGTAACAGAGACGATGGATTCGCCGACAACCGCAACCGTGCCAATTGAAGAGGTGGTGGAAACTCCCGTTGGGAATACATTTGCGGAACCAGTTACAGATTCTTCACCTAAACCGGAAGTTGCCGCTTCACCCGTAACTCCTGAAATAGCGCCTGCGTCTACTTCCACAGAGCCAAGTGCAGAAGTTGCATCAAAGCCCGTAACAGAAACAACTGCCGCGGCAGTTGTCTCCACAGAGCCAAGTGCAGAAGTTGCGGAAACCCCTGTTACAGAAGTATTGGCATCGCCTCTAACCGTTTCCTCACCAAGCGCCAAAGTGCTTGCAGTTGCGGTAACTCCTACAGGCGCACCGCCGCTAGACAGAACAGACCCAAGGCCGCTATCCGCATTAAGGCCCGTAACTTCAGCGATAAACTCAGCAAAGGCTGTAACAGTTCCAACCGCGGAAGTAGCGCTCAAACCTGTCGTGGAAACAGTAACGTCGGTAACAGGGGTTACGGTGCCCAAAGAAGCCGTGGCTTCTGCACCATTAACTACTACAATTGCAATGTAGTCGTCGCCGCTGTCCGCGAAAGAAACATTAGAAAACGGACTAGCGCCAAACATTTACCTAACCCTTACCGCCATCTAGGCCCATAAAACCAAGCAACCAAAGAAAGTCTCGTTCCCATTGTAACAGGTGTGACCCGATGGTACAAATGAGAAGGGAAAACTAAAACCGCGCCCTTTTTCTTTAAAGTTGGGGGAGGCATCGGCGCATCTTTAAACTCAAAGTCCCCTCCTTCATAATCTTCCGGGTTGCTCAACTGAACGGTCAAAGATAGTTTTCGATCAATTAACTTAGGTGAAGTCCAGTCTACGTCATTGTGCCAATTATAGTGACCGTTTGCATCTGCGTGATATTCGGTATACTGCATTTCAGCCCGGTTCATTACCTCAACACCTAAAGATTCTGTGTTCGCCTCATTAATAAAATGCCATAGGTTGTCCCGAATATCTTCGTTGTGTATCCAACGCACTGTGCTAGACCGAACCTCCGGGGGTGGTGCGGTTGTTGAACCAAAGGTGGTTGCTGTTTGTTCCGGAAGCTGTGAAGCAAACTCCACCAACGAATCAATTTTTTCTTCGGGTATTCCAGAATCCCAAAGCTGCCAAAGTGATCTCATTTTTTGCCCCTATTTAATCACTATTTAAGAGAATAACATCCTTATCCGTTTTAGCGGCCTCCAAAAGGATATTCCGGTTTAGGTCGTTTGCTTTCACCATTTCATTTCGAAAGCTTTCCACCGCGGCTCCAGTTTCACGAGCCATTTGTGCGTTTTCAACAAGCATAAAGGGTAGCCACGCGATAGCGCACCCCCAATCGTCTACTTCTTCTCCGGTGTTTTTATTAGTGCCCCTAACTTGAATAAACCAAGCACAATCAAATTCTTTGCACTTTTTGAACTTATTGAGAGGACAATTGTCCTTCACCTCTATTTTAGCCAAGCCTACTCTCCTTCAGGTGGAGGGGCGTACTCTTCGTCGTATCTAGTTTGCCACGCGGTATCCACGTTGCTCCACCAATCAAAAGCGGTGCAATCTGCAAAGTTTTCGTTTGCAGTTGTGGTTTCAGTAGCAAAATCGCCCCTTTCGAGTTCACCACTGCCGTCTGCCGCGGCATGAACAGCAAGAATGTCTTCAGGAAGCCAGCTTACGTCAGCTTCTGTGACAGGTGCTCCGTCTTTAATGATGCACCCGCCACTGCGTATAATTGTATATTTCGCCATACCCCTTAATCCCTGTTAGCTATGATGAAGTCAACATACTGTACGTTGATTGATGCAGTACCGCTCATAGTGTGGTTGTGTGATCCGCCGCCACCTAAATACTCCATAGGGCGACCAGCAGAAAATCTGCTACCCGTCCAAAAGTTATTGAATGCAGCATTTCCAGCAAAAGCCCTAGCACCTTCTGCGTTTGCATTTACGTTGGAGTCCCAACCAATCCGGTGACTGTGACTTGGAACCTGATTGATACTCAGGGTTGTACTACCCGTGCTTCCGGAGAGCGCCGGGGTTCCCAAAGCAGTGGTAAAGTTGCTAGAACCACCTGTGCCAACAGTCCCGGTAACAAGCCTAAGAGCCTTGTTGTCGTGCGTAGTTTGCTTGGTCCATCCCGTAGGGGCATTGGTTTGCTGAAAAACCATAGATGTCCCTGAAGGGAAATCAGGGCCTGTAGGTCCGATTGGTCCGGTTGGTCCGGTTGGCCCTGTAGGGCCTGTTGGTCCGGGGCTTCCAGCGGGTCCGGTTGGCCCTGTTGGTCCGGTTGGCCCTAATGGGCCTGTAGGACCTGTTGGCCCCGTTGGTCCATCTGCTCCCGCGGGTCCGGTTGGACCTACTAAAGCGACATTAGCAACTGTTCCTTTACGAATGGCTCCGGCGGTCACGTCATAAACAGGAATTAAATCCGTGCTTTGGAAGCTGGTTTCGGTGGTCAGGCCGTTAATGTCCATATTGACAGTGACGGTGCCGCTAGTGCCACCGCCTGAGATGCCTGTACCCGCGGTAACGCCGTCAATGTCACCTGTACCACCTGTTGCAACGGCAGTTACTCGTCCATAGGCATCAAGTGTAATTGTATCTATTTTAGTGTTGTTGTTGGTTGAACCGTATGTTCCAGCGCCCGCGCCGCCTGTAGCCATGTTCAATGTTACAGTTCCGCTTGTTCCGCCGCCTGTCAGGTTTGTGCCAGCGGTAACGCCCGTGATGTCGCCCACATTTGTGGTATATCCGGCGTCGTTATTAAAGCCGGAGTTATTAATATTGGCTTTTGTTAACTTTCTTTGTGTTCCTACAGAATCAACGACAACAAAGAAGTCGCCATCCCCGTCTGTAGTGGACGTAGAAAGTTCATTTAGGTCTAGTGTTATTGTAGGGGTGCCACCTTCAGAAGAGGAGGAACCGTCCAAACCCGTGCCTGTAGCAATGGTGGCGACATAGTTACCTGTCGTATCAGTGCCTAAAGCAACAGAATTGGGTTGAATCGTAGCTGTTCCTGTTACGTTTCCTGTACCATCAAACGAAGTAGACGTCCAAACGACATCCCCGGTCATCCCGATTGTACGGCCCGTGGCTAACGCGGTGGCTGTAGCCGCGTTTCCGGAAGTATCTTGTGTTCCTGAAGTATTTACGCCGGGAAGATTAATGTTAGCAGTGCCATCAAAACTTACACCACCAATTGTTCTTGCAGTTTCTAGGGCGGTAGCTGTAGCCGCGTTTCCAGTTATGTCCGATGAAATCGTACCCGGAAGACGGGCGTCATCAACAGTTCCACTGGCTAAATTGGAAGCGTTGAGATTGGTTAAAGCGCTACCGTTTGCAGCAATAAGATTCCCGCTTTCGTCCAGATATACCGCCTTTTCTGACGGCTGGGTGATAAAGATGGTCTTAGTGCCTGCGCTCCAGTTTACTGCGGCGTCAGCATTGCTAGACTCAAGGATTGTAGTACGCGCAAGAGTGGTTCCTGACGCGGTGTAAGTTCCAACACCTACTTCCCAATCCGTACCATCCGTGCAGGCGTAATAGGTGGTGTTTCCATCACCCACGCCAGCAAAAGACTCATAACCAGCAACGGCACCCGCAAGCGTGTAGGTGCCAGTACCAGTTGTAGTGGTAGTTTCTCTAGCTCTGTCTTTCAGCACAAGGGCCATCGTACCCTCCTGCTATCTAAGCAATGCGAATAATTGCGTTAGAGGCGTTAGCTGTTGGGAACTGGATAGTAAATGTACCAGAGGTTGAGGTTTTATCCCCACCAAAATCCAATGCAGCAACCGCAGCGTTTGTAGCAGAACTGTTGTAAATCAAAGCTCCCCGCGCAGTAATTGTCGCGGTTGAGAAGCTCAAATCGGCAAAGTCTGTAAACGCGGTGGTTCCAGAGGTTGTTGGGTCAACGCGGGTCAATGTGCCGCCACCCGTTGCGTAACTGCCGCTAGAGGCAACCTCACCTGTGGTGGTGAAAGCTGTCGTTGTAGCACCAAGGGTTGCTGTAGTAGCAGATTTTCCGCCGCCACCAATAGCATACAGCGCCAGCTTAAACGTGCCACCGCCTGTGTTTTTAAAGTTATGTACGCCTTCCAAAAGTTGTTGTTTGAAAGAAGTACACATTGCTTGAGTAATAGCCATTCCTAAATTCTCCTTACGAGATCAGCCATTTCGCTGTTTCCAGCTTTTTCCATTCTGCGGGCAATTGTAGCACGTTCTTGAGACATTGCCAATTGTATGTAATGGGAAACAACGGCCCGAATACCCTGTCGAAAAGCTTCTGCCTGATCCCTTATCGCGGGGGGCGCAGTGTTTGATACAAAAAGAATTTTGTCCATCGCTAGTTCTGTAACCTGATCTGCGGATAACCCGCCTTCGTCAGAAGTCATAACATTTACGCTTTGAACCTGTACGCCTGTTTCAACACTAATCATTTTTTCGCGCCCTTCTTAGCTTTGTAACTAACACCCTCTATATCATGTCGTCCAATTAAAACTGGGTCTTGACGAGCATCCAAAGGCTCCGGAGGGGTCAACCCGTGTTCTTCTTCTAAAGCGCCGATTTGGCTTTGCTTTGCAATGATTAGCTGCCCGTCTCTAACTCTTTGAACAAGTGGGTCTTCTAAACGATGGTAGCCGTAAAGCTTTTCGTTTTCGGGAACATTTGTGTCTAACAAGCCCGAAGCAGGGGCTATTTCTACCTTTATGCCGCGGGATAAGGCTATAGCTAACCAAAACTCTACACAAGCTTTGCCCGCTTCTGCAAAATGAATGTTTTGCTTGTAGCTGAAATCCACGCCAAACATGTGTATTTTAGAAACATCTTGATGTATGGCAAAAGCCACCGCGTAAGCTACCGTATTATTAAAATACGAGTAAGTTAAATCAGAGATGACGTCCTCTAGCGGATACTCAACTATTTCTGGAACACGATCATCTAAACAACAAGAATAAATCGGCCCTTTATTAGGGGTTTCCAAAAGAAACTTTTTTGCAATTCCTGTCTGTGTCCCGGCTTTTACATCGTCAAGAAACCGTGACGCGGGGTCCATCATAAACGTGCGATCTACATGAAACACCGCGCCGATGCTATTTATGCCCCAAACTTCAGCGTATTCCGTGGAATTTATTCTAGATAAAACGTAGTCCGAAAAACTTGCGCCAAGCGCAACAATGGCGACTTCTTTGCCGCTTAAATCCTTTTCCATGAAAGCCCCTCCTATGGAAATTAAGTTTTTGGAACTCTAACAAGCCCCGTTCTATAGGCGTCGGTGTTCTCCATACCTTCGCCATAATTTTTCAAACGTGCGATAGATTCAACAAACCTTTGCTCGTATTGCTGCAAAAGATCTGCCTCACCTTTCATAAAGGTGTAGGCTTCAACCAAACAGCCGTAAAGAAGAGCGTCTGGAGCGTTGTCGCCAAACCACGAGGTTCCATCTGTCGTGGTTGTGATGGATTCAGGCTCATAAAAATAGTGAAGCTCTGCCGTATAATCTACCGCGGGGGTTGGGGAGATAATGAAATTACTCACGTCAAAAGGTGCGTAATATTTCGGAACACCCGTTGTTGCAGCATTCGACCAATATTCTTGGACAAAGTTGACGTCTTTTTGGAGCAGAAAGGTTTGGTTCCCGTCACCATCAATCAAAGACAGAGAAAAAGACGCCAAATAATCCGGGGGCATGTTTAGATATTTTGAGTCTGAGTTTAGTGTTGCCGTGGCGTTTTTACGGAAATAATCTAAGTCAACAAGCTTCAGAATACGGTTCTCCGTATTCGTAATCATGTTGGTCAAGTTGTTTACGAAAGTTGTGTCGGTGTATTCAGTGTAATCCTGAATAGTTTGCTTCAAAGTTGTAAATGTGTAAGCCATTATGACGTCACCACCGTAACTTGCCCGACTCTGCCCGTGCCGATAGGATTATTTTCAAACTGCAATGTTTCCAAGTTGAACACTGGAAATTCCTGAGTATACGACATTAAATTGTTTGTGTCAGGTCTGGCGTTTCTCAAGGCTTGAGGGTCCGAAACATTGCGTGGCGGATATAGTTGTGGGTGTTTTGGTTCCCACTCATCGGGACCAACAACCGCTCCAGTCCATTCTTTTTTCAACTGCCTATACGGGTATCTCTGACCAGACCGATCAGAGATAAAGTAAGACCGTTTTCCTGACGCAAACTTAGACATCTAGCTAACCCGCAAATATTGATATTGCGGCGTCACATTAAACGACGACCTGTCTCTATCCTCTGTTCTTGCTCTTTCAAACTCTTCCTCATAAACAGCCTTCAAAAGCTGTATACGGTCTGGCGCTCTTTTCATAGCAATGTAATAAGCCAGCCCCGCGGCAAGGCACGGATAAAACCGAAAAGGGACATCCAACGTGTTGGTATAGCTATCAGCATCGTCCATACGCACCAAAGCGTCATAGATAATTGTGTCTGTAGCGTTTTCAGGGGTTGGGTACAGTTTCAAAGAGGGAGTGATTTGACGGTCCAAAAAGAATTGATTCGGACGACCTTGCGTTGATTTCGATGGAATAGAAAGATAACCATCCCGGCTCAGACGTTCCATAGAAAGATCTGAGTTGCTTCTGCGGCAAACAAGGGACAAAACGTCAATGACGTCAGTACCCAAATCATACGCAGTTGTTCCCTGCGTTAGGGTCAAGGTACGTTGTTTAATTGTCCACTGATTTAGGCCGCGATTCGCCCAATCCGCCAACAACAAGTTGAGGGAGCGTTTTGCGGTGCGGGCATCGTATCCCGTCCGAAACTCTGTCCCGCACCGCTCAAAAGCTTCTTCGATGTAGTCATCGACTTGAAGCTCAAAGTCCTTTGACCCTGACGTCGTCATTACTTTTTAACTTTCCCGCCGCGCATCATCTTTTTGGCTTTCCCGCCACCGCGCATCATCATAGGCTTTTTAGCCATGCCGCCACCGCGCATCATCTTTGGGGCAGCTTTTTTAGCCGCTCCACCGCGCATCATCTTCTTAGCTTTTTTCCGTACCACGCTTTAATCTCCTGTACAGGTTCTTTCGATTTTCGTACAGGTCGCTAGACCCATAGTATTCTTCGCAGTTTTCATAGTACCCCTTCAGTCTAAGCGCATCAGAGGCTTCTTGCAACTTACTCAATCGCTGCAAAAAGATCATAGCATAGGGCGTGTCAACAGTCGATTCAAAGTCTTCGTCGTCTAGAAGCTCATTATCAACGTCTTCCGGGTGAAACCCCATTAAGAACATGTCTTCGTTTATGAAAAAGCCGTTTGATATGGCGTCATTCATTCCATTTAAATACTCATCCATCTCGTCCAACGGTAAGGGGCTGAAATCAATCAATATTACGACGTCCTTACTGTCGTCCCACTGTGAGATCAGCTTGTATAAATCCTGCCACTGATTGTCGTATTTAAATGCAAAGCCCACGCGGTTTTCAGCCCACGCCTTTTTTGCATAAGGGCAAGCCGGAAGTCCATTATAATGTTCGTTAGAACGCTCTAGTGCGTGTTTTGACCATTCTCTGGTTTCAGAGATGATCCTTTCCTCTAATTCAAAATTAGGTAGCATAGCCCCTCCTATGCCTGAGAAACAGAACCCCTTGTTCTCTTGCGGCGATTAGACATGACCGCGCCACACCCGCGGGCTACCGCGGTCCCCGGAATATTCTTGCCGTTGAAAGGCCGTTTTGCCTTTGTCTTTGACATAACAGCACCGCCGTTTGCCAAATTTGTGACTTTTGCGGCTTTGGTATTTGATACGACGGTTTTGCCTTTAGCGCCTTCACGCTTCTTTTTACGCGCCGTAGAAGCGCGTTGACTTTTGGATAAACTTTGAGCCTTGCTTCTAGGAAGGCAACGGTCAGGGTTACGCTTATCTTTTGACGTACCACATGCCCCTTTAATATTACCTTGGCTATCAATCCGAACCCACTCCTGATCCAGCCACTTCTGTAGCTTTCCCATTATTTGCCTTTCCGTTTACCGCCTTTTGACCCTTTAGCATAGTTTGGGTCTTTGCAGTATTTTGACGCCGCCAAATTAGCATATGCAGAAGGATAAGTATCAAAAGTCCGTTTGGCCCACGCCTTACCTTCTGGACATATTTTACTGCCTTTGCTTTTTGCACTTACACGACCACCTTTACGCATATATGTGACCCCAACCTTTTTAGGCTTTGGCCCGGTGCGAACCCCCTGTGAAGTGGACTTTGGAAAATTAGAGCGCATCATAGTAAATGCTCCAAGCCCGCGGCAAGGACTATCAAGCCCATAATGCCCCAAAGCCTGTTATCAAGAGTTTTTAGTTTCTCTTGAATATCAGCATAACGCTTGTCGCAAGATTCTTCGTGTTTTTCTAATTGACGTAATACTTCTTCTGGGGTCATTAGCATTTCCACCTTCTTCTTGCTTGACGTAAGCGACTATTAGGGTTTTTAGCCGCTTTCGGGAATTTTTTCATTTGGCCCGCCGATCTAGCGCAAAAAGATTTGCGACGCTTTGCAGCGGCACTCCCCTTTTTAACTTTGCCTGTAACAGCGGTTTTCAACTTGGAGCCGGGGTTCGCACGGCGATACGCCTTTACTCCGGCCTCCGTCATCCCCGCACCTTTTTCTGTGGGGCGGAAATTCTTCTTGTTGCGGGGAGGCATTTTGGCTTTTTTGCGTTCAGCCACTACAAGTCACTCCCATTTTGAATGTAAACAAACTCCATTGACGCGGACACATTGAAGTCAACTGAGCCTGAAGAAGAAAACGCTCTCATTTCCAAGTCTGTTTTTTCTGTGAAACTTAATGGAAAAGTATAAAACTGCTCGTGTGTGGCATCTGTCAGGGTAAATCTTTCCTTTATCTGAAAGACTTCTCCATACGGCCTAGCAACAAGACTAGCATTCAAAACGGCTTTGGTGTTGGTAGATGTGCCTGTAGACAAAGACATCTTTGTAAGGAATGCTGTATATCCTGCGGGAACCGTCCAAAGGCTCATCAGTGTTTGGTTGTCACCATCACCATTGATGCTAAGATAAATATTAGCAGGAACTCCAGAGGTCACTGTGCCTGTTCCTGCGTAAAGTGTGCCCGCATTTGCACCACCACTACCCGCGCTGCGAACAATGCCGCGATTTATCCGTAGGTAAGATTTTGTGGTATTAACAGCAGTTTGCCCATTCAGCGTGACAACTTCGTTTATTTCGTTGTAATCGGCGTCTAGGCCAAAAACTTCTACTGTTCTCGCACCCGTGCCTGCGGCAGTGTCATCAGTTGAACTGCTTGATACAGTCATTACTGTAGCTGACGCGGGATAAGCGTACAAGCCACCTTGTTCCCAGATGGTTTCCTTGGTGTTTCCAACAACAGCGTTGTAGCCAAACTTAAAAATAGTTTTATGGAAGGATATTTGGCCGCGGGCAACTTGAAGCTCAAACGGCTCCGAAGTTCCTACACGGGATATAGAACTTACTTCACGAGCCATTTGAGCCTCTCTTTAGTTGTAGAACACAGTTGCCGCGGTGATTGCGGTGTAAGTTGATATAAATATATCACTAACCCGAATACCTTCGGCAGGAATGTTCACGGAGTGTGAATCCGACGCTTTAAAATCCAAATCAAGCACTGTTTCTCCGCCACTACCATCCGTGAAGGTAAGACGCGGCGTACCAGTGGCAGTTAAGACTTGAATTTGTCTAATCCTAGCTGGACCAACGGAAGCAGAACCAGTGGCAGTCAGGCGTTTCGCCTTTACATCAGAACCCGCCATATCAGCCTCCTATTAGTTTTGCTCTACGCCGTCATTCGCCATTGCATATGTAATGATGCCTGTGAATGTGCCGCTTGTAGCCGCTGAAGCGCCAACATTTGCAGTCACTGTAGCATTTGCAGCAAGACCACCAGCAACAACGAGCGCACCCGCTGCACCTGTGATTTCACCTTTAACGTCTACAGGAAGTTCGTTTGCAATGCCGTCTGGATCAGCAGAAGTACCCAAATCAATGGTTGGGTTTGTGCCGCCTGCGGCAGCGCCAACTGTCTGAACAGACATGATAACCGCGCCTGCTGGGATTGTAAGTGTTTCACCCGCTGAAGCTGATGTGCCAATGCGAACATTGGTTGCGCCTGTTGCGGTTGGGTCACATGAGAATTGCACAGCTTGAACGACGGGCGCGGGTGTTACTGTACCGCGTGTGCCTCCGCCATATGAGCGGACGACGCCGCCGAAGGTCGTGTTTGCCATTTTTATCTCCTGTCGTGGCAAGTGTCAGATCACGATGATCTGTCAGGGATTAATGAATTATAAACAAAAAAAGGGCGGCTGTGAAGCCGCCCTTTGTATTCAATGTGTCAGTGCTAGGCTCCGGGGGTGCCAAACACACAACGCCAGTCAGAGACGCCGAAGCTGTAACGCTCACGGGCCTTGAAGCGCATGTTACCAGTGTCAAAGTCGCCTTCCATGGCGGTTTTGATTGGTGAACGGTTAAACATCTTGAAACCGTTTGGTGCGTCTGTCTTGATGAAGAACGCATCAGTGTCGGTCAAGAAGTGGTTAACCACGGCACCTTCTGGAAGCATGCCCATTGACTTCATAGCGTTTGTATCGTTGTCGGCGGTGCCGGAACGAAGATTTGAGTTGATTACACGCTCTGCAATGAACTGAAGTTCCTTTGGAATGATCAGCTTCATGCCGCGTACAGCAACTTTCAAACCACGCTCATCAGTGAAGCCTGCAATGTCAATCAGCATTTGCTCAAGAGAAGTCTCGTTGAGGTCCGCAGCTACTGAAAGCTGGTTGCGCTGGTTGCCAGACAGTGATGGGTGAGCAGAAGAACACAAAGCAGCGCCGTCACCGATTGGTGAGCCAGTGCTGAAGGCGTTGTTCAGGATAGACGCAGCTTTAATTTGCTTTGTCTGAGCCATTGAACGGGCCAGAGCCTTTGTGTAACGAGATGCGAGACGATCATAGAGGTTGTCCTCAATAGCTTCCTCAGTGATTGAGAAGGCCAAAGCGATTGTCTCATGTGTGTAACGAGCCGTGTAGGTTTCTTGAGCGTCATCAAACTGAATAGCTCCACCCTCTGATTTAACAGGGGCGGTTGTGAAACCCCCAAGCATCACCTCTTCTTCAAAGGCCCGGTCCGAAGACTCTTCCTCGAAGATTTCAGCATGCTCGTTCTCGTAGCGATTGTATTCCAGACCGAACAGAGCGTTCAGACCCGGCTCTAGCTCTTTAGCTAGTTGTGCGCGAGAAATAGCCATTGTCTAGTTCTCCCTTCCTTATATGCCAGTGCTGTTCGCTGTAGTCTGTGAATCAGAGCTAGAGCAAGGCGCATTGTGGTGGAAATTAAACCGAACAATATAGTTCACACCCGCTGCATCATAGTCAAGGTTGGCTTCATCAGTGGTGAGGCCAACAATACGCATGAAGAGCGTTGCCGTTGTAGCGACAGAGGAAATATCAAGTTCAGCGGTTGAACGTCCGGTAGCGGTTGAACCGGAAGTTGCAGTTGCCAGAGATGCGTTAGCAAAAACATTTGACAGTGCAGTTGCACGGTCAGTTGAGCTACCATCTGCGGCTACCATGAACAACTGGTTTGGGTTGTCCGCAACAAAAGCTTTGACAGGGAAGTTTGTGTCAACGCTTACATTGTTTGAACCGGGCCAGTAATTTTTCCAAACAGGCTTTTTAGAAGCACTGTCAACATATTCGACACCCATAAGGACGCCAAGGGCTGGAACTGTACCACCGTTTGCATTACCAACGATGTCAATTACACCCGCGGCAAGCGGGATAACTGGTGAATACTGGTAAATAGCATTCGTCTCGTCAGATGCAATCTCATACTGAGTTACACCAGTAGTGTTCGCACCAGCACCATTGAGTCCGATTGGGCGCAGACCAAAAGCGGTATCTTGGTTTGCCATTTTTTTCTCCAATCAAGCCCTAATTCTTAGGGCCTCCAAAGGTTACACGCGATTGACGATCAGGCTTATTGATCGTCATTGTAGAGTGAGAATTTTCCCGCATCATATCGTGATCCACCGCGTCCATCTGATCTTTCGTCCTACCATCAAAGTAGGCTTTCCGTTCAGCAACGGTTTCCAACGGAATACGAGCGAGAACTAATCCGCCAACTCCAAACACACCAGCATATTTACCTGAATCAATGACGGGAGCCTCGAAATCGGGATACTCATCTTGGCGAACCAGTTCGTAGCCTTCGCGTAGACGTGCAGAAATGTTTTTCTGATCGTCAAAGCCACGCACTTCGGCCCTAATCCAACGATGCTTATACCCATCGGGCGCAGGCGGTGCGTCTAGCATAGACGGGGGAGCCCAAGGCTTGCGCCTCGTCTCTTTCTCCCTTGTCTTACTAGCACGGGAACTCCGATCAATGCCGTCAGTCTTTGTGATTTCGATTTCAGACATCAATCTTACTCCTTAACGTACTTAGCATATTCCTCAAGAGGGACACCAAGTTTCTTGGCAATCGCAACTTGAGAAGAGGTCAACTTGACCTTGCGGCGTCCAGAATTGTTGGCAGTTCTAGATGCAGAGGCAACCGTCTGAACGGGTCGGACCCCCTGCGAACTGGATTTTTTAAGCTTATGCGGAAACTCTTCCGCAATCCGCTTGTCGAGTTCAGTATAATACTCATCGGAGTTAGGGTCAAACCCTTCTGTTTCAACCAACTCTTTGTGTATACCAAAAGCAGCATACGTCATGGTCTGGTCTTTACCAAACCATTCGTTACGCTCCGCCCAATCCTCTGCTTTAGGATCTGGACGTCTCTGTTGCGGGGCTTCTTGTGGCGCGGCTTGAGGAGCCGGAGCTTCGCTTTCTTGGTCAAACCTAGATTGAGCCTGACGAGCCCGCTCTTTAGCAAGTGTAAGAGATGCTAACCGCTCTTGTGCTTCAACCGCGGCATCCGTGTCCCCAATGGACATCGCTTGCCGAAGCTGATTTTTAGCCGCGGCTAGTTCACTTTCAACTCGACCAGAGTATTCCTGCACATATCCTTGGTCCAAGCTCTTCATTCGAGCTTTAAGCTCTTCCGCTTCCTTTTTTACGGCTTCGGCATATTTAAGCGCGTCTTGTTCGCGCCGTTCTGCTTCACGCCGCAACTTAGTCAAACGGTCTATCCGCTCTTGCGACTTAGATACTTGTTTTTGTTGAGCAGATTCCTCTTCGGTTTTAGCAAGCTCGTTTGAAGCCTCCTCACCTTGATCCAACTCAACTTCAACCCCTTCTTCCCGCGGTTCCGCAGAAAGCTCTTCGGACTCTTGAGCGTCCTCGTTCTCTTTAGCTAAATTTTCCATGATAAACCTCAATTATGAAGAATGTCTTCAGGGTCCAGAATGGTGGCGAGAATTTCGTCATCATTCAAAACCCGGACTTCACCGCCTTCGATCTTAAAGCGAGAACCCGCATAACGGGCAAAGACCACCCAATCCCCTTCCTTGCACCACGCGCCTTCAGGGAATTTAGCTTGATCTTCATATGCGAGAGGCCCGACTTTAAGAACGTATCCTACTTGCGTAGAAACTTCGTTTTGGGCGAGAGCTTGGTCGGGCAACCAAATACCCCCGGCGGTTTTTCCCTTGCCCTTGTAAGGCAAAACAAGAATACGCCACCCCGTAGGATCCGGCATTCTGTCAATCAGGGATTTTTCAATGAGGCTTGGGTCAAGGACCCGGTCTGAGGGGTCTACCCACGGGGTAGAC
>Ga0208303_1000333_pt1 | contig 19329 bp, 37 predicted proteins | sample CB_VirMetaG_2_FD_184537 | JGI IMG/M metagenome (GOLD analysis project Ga0208303, IMG submission 184537) | Freshwater to marine saline gradient viral communities from Chesapeake Bay - CB_1504_2 Viral MetaG (SPAdes) (version 4) | ecosystem: Environmental > Aquatic > Marine > Coastal | place: USA... | reverse complement strand
TGCATAAAATCGTACCCCTTCTCTATTCCTAGATTTATAAATCCATTCTTGTAGAATACATCAATCATCTTTTGATACTCAGGTCTAGCGAATCTAGCAGTCTTAGCTGTCTCTTTTAGTTTGTTTCTTGCCGGGTCTAAATCGACTGCAATTCCCCAAGCGTGTTTTGACCAGCTTGAACCGCCTCTCATTTTGCGATAGTTGAAACACCCGCCAAATAAGTCTATGCCTAACCTTTCAATCTCTGCCATACCATACTCAGCAAGCAAATCATTAAATACATCTAAGAACTTTTCAGCTGCTAACTTATGGCAGCTCATTCTACTTACCTTGGTATCTAAGTCCCAAGCTAACTTCATTGGATAAGGCAACTGTATAGTTGTTAAGTACCCAGCCCCTGTTTCATTAGGCTTGCCATACTTCTTGATAATGTCAATAGTTGACATCATTAAAGTTCCTTCTTAATGTTTTTTATTTTTACAATAACAGACTTAGCCTTCTCTATAAATGAGTATCCATTCACTTTGATAAATGACTCGTCCATACTCTTAACCTCAATAGCTACTAATACCAATGATAATACTTTAGTAGATATAAACTCAACGCTCACAACGCTCCTTGTTAGCTCATTTATAATGAATACATCAGATGCGAATATTAGCATTGTGGCTGATACATACGTGAGAAGCTTAGACAACAAACCCTTTCTAAATATCTTACTCGTTACATCCTCTCCAAGCTTTACAGCTTTCCACACTCCAAAACAGGTGTCTATAATAGTAGATAGCGCAACGATTAAAATTATGCCCTTAATAGGAGCAAAGAATAAGACTAAAGCTGTAAATACGCTACCTAAATATCCTTTCATCCTACCAAATTGCTACTATTCCCGTTGCTGTAGCTCCTGCTGCAACTTTTGTTACCCTTACAGGAAGATACTCTCCTGCTTGAACTGTAAAAAGTACTATCTCTCCGCTCATTGTCGTAACTGTTACGTTTCCTGTAGCATTTACTCTAATTACACATCCACCTCTAGCATCTTCACATATACCTGATCCGCAGTATACAATATAGCTATCGCCAGTTGTCATAACCCCTGCATTTAAAGTCAACTCAGTGTCTGACACAACATTTATAACTGTTGCAGCATCCAAAGTAGTAGTGTTGTATACAATATCACCTACATTTACAGTAGACTTAAATGTCTGTCCTGCATCAATAATCTGATCTGAAGAGCTATTTAAAGATATACCCTCAGCAAATTTATTAGGGTATGGAATGTTTGCATCATCAGAAGGTATTACCGATAAAGCTAATCCTCCTGAAATTAATGGTGTATATTGCATAGTTTTTTATTCTTGTTCTTCTGTTAGAGACACTTTTAAAGCTTCAATTATTACAGCAGCGTCTTCTAAACTGTAACATCCTTTTAACATTGCAGCGTTTACTGCACTGTATACCACTTGATTTGCTTCCTTCTTATTCATTTTAGTTAAAGTTTTCTGGGAGTGGCGTATTCTCTGGGCTTACAGGAGGATTTATTTGGCTATTAACCATTCCTGCCGCTGATGCTTCAATATTATACACTCCATCTTGACCTAGTCCTGTTTGAATCCACTCAATAACTAAGTCATTAGTTAAGTCAACGTAAGGAACAAAAGAGTCACCCTCTTTTACTTCAAACTGAGCTGTGTTAGATAGTGTAGCTGTATACACCTCATCCTCAATCTGCTCCATTGCTGTTACATTATACAATGCGTTAACGACATAGTTTACCTCTGTGTCTGCATCAATTGTATAAAGATTTGTTACTGTCCAATTATAGTTCATATTATTTTTATGCTAAAAGTATTTTTCTTGCTACGCCATTTATTACTACGTTCCAAACATTTGCAGAGGTATTTGTTTCTGCTGTTACAGCACCTGCATCATTAGTTGAACTACCAACAACAAATTGATTATCGGCTGTAGCAGTTGCTTCATATCCTAGTATAACAGAACCATTAAAGTTACCGCTGCTTGTTAAAACACCTATTGCAGTGTTACCACCACCAGTTGTATTTGTACTAAGAGCTTCAGAACCAACTGCTGTATTTTGAGTACCTGTTATATTTGCATATAATGCACTTGCACCAATAGCTGTAACCCCTACACCTGATGTATTATTAAACGCTGATGCTGCTCCCAATGCAACATTATTAGATGCTGTGTTATTGTATAAACTCCACTGCCCCACTGCTGTATTTGCAGTTCCTGTTTGATTATTATATAAAGACTCTATACCTATAGCTGTATTATTACTACCAGACACATTTCTAAATGCACTTGTCATACCAACAGCTGTATTACTATTTCCTGTTGTATTAGATAATAAACTTTGAAATCCTAACGCCATATTGTTAGAACCTTTACTATTTCCCAAAGCAGACCTTCCAATAGCCGTATTTCTATATCCAACAAGATTTTCTCTTAGTGCTGCGTCACCAAATGCTGTGTTTTCATACCCTGTGGTATTAGAAATTAAAGCATCTCTGCCAAATGATGTGTTATTAGCTCCTGTTCCTGTGCCTGTATTCCAAACACTAAGCCCATTGTCATTTAATAAACTATTCCCAATTGCACCGGCAGTAGTCCATTTTGTAACTTTACTAGCTGTACCTGAGCCTGTAATATCACTTTTGTTATTAAAGGTAGTCCAATCAGTAGATGATAAATAACCGTCCTGTACTGCACTAGATTGGTCTATCCCTATAGTTACACTACCAGAAGTCCCGCCACCTGTCAATGGACTAGTAGACGCAACTCCTGTTATATCACCTACATTAACAGCTACAGTTTCTATTATATCTGCCATAGTAAATGCAGATCCCATAGCATTTATTTGAGCTGATTTTTTTTCTTGTACAGGGATACCTGTTGTATCACCTGAAAATTGCGTATTACTTGGTATTATTGCCATAACTTATCTTCCTTTTAAAAGGCTTCCACCTACTTTAATTGTTTTTTTATTTTTTGAAGGTCCTCCTCTTCTAACATTACTTCTAGGTCCTCCACATCTTCCACTATTGCTGCATAAATTCTTCATTTTTTTAGCAATGCTTCTTCTTTGTCTACCATTCCCAGGTCCTGAACTTTCTGCCTCCATTGGAGACATAGCTAATGGTGTTGATTCTCTATACATCATATTTATTTGTAAGGCATAGCCTTGTTTAGTTTTTCTTTTCTTGCAGAACAACCACAGTCTTTACCTGCAGCCTTTGAAACAGCCTTAACAACCTTCTTAATACCGGTTGCTGTTGTTATCTTATCAATTGTATCGCCTAAGCCTCTTGATTTCATTTATTTTTTTGGTTTTGATACAGGAGCACCTCTTTTGGCAGCTTCTCTGTAAAGTATTCCTATTTTTGTATCAATTACAGGAACTTTTGATACAAAAGAATTATCGTCTCTATTAGCCGCACTCATTTTTTCAAGCTGTCTTATTTTATTTTCTATGCCCTTATTTGATAATTTTGGTAATGCACTATTTTTCCAAGAAGTACTATCCGCAGGAGCTTTTTTCTTTTTAGGGTCATCACCAAATGTTGGAGCTAATGGTTTGCTTAAATCTCTTTTATATGCCATAACTTTTATTTTATTCTACAAAGATAATTATTTTTTTATTACTACTTTCTTGATTTTGCACCTGAACACTTCCATCTAGCTCTAGATAAATTATTCGGGGTATTAGGGTCATTTTGCTTTTCCTTTGAAAGCCCATTTTTTATGCCAAGACTTCTCGCACAGTAGCTATCTCCTTTTGATGTGCCTGGCTTTACTCTTGGTCCTCCACCTTTAGCTTGACCCGCCTGACCATAACTCACCTTCTTTCCTGAAGATGTAATCTTAACCTTTGCTTTCCCTTTTCTTGGTGTTAACATTACTTCTTACCGCACTTAGCGTACACACTATTTTTAATTTGCTTGTCAGATGGTAACCCAAGCTTCTCAGGCTTACCCTTAGTCTTTTTTGACATAGCAGTTCCTGCTGGCACAAGTACTTTTTTCATTTTTTATTATATCTAGGAAGTTTTGTTTTTTGATTTATACTAGAAAGACCCTGTGCGCTAACTCTAGGTCCTCTATTATCATTCTTAATAGCACTCCACTTTGAATGATCTTTTGTCGTAAAAGTACTCTTGCTTAGGTCAGCTACTGTATTCTTTAAAGCGTCACCCTTATTGTAACCCTTCTTTACTACCGATGTAGTTGAGCCTTTTTTTGATTCGTTTTTTGGAGGTGTTGACATAATATTGTAGTTTTGTAAGTACAAATTTAATCTATTTTTTTTATGCAACTTAAGAAGTTTACTCCATCACAAGACTATATGAAATACTGGAGAGTCATCAGGTATTTTATTCTAGCAAAGTATAAAGTCAGCACCTCTGACTTAGACGTACTTATGTTCCTGTACTCAGAGATGTATTTTGGAAAGGAACAGTTTAATGACTACGATGAATTAATGTCCTGGGATGTAAACAGATTTAATCGATTAGTTAAGGAAGGATGGATCTCAGTCTTTAGACCAAAGACAAAGAAGAGTAAGACTCTATATGAGGTGTCCTACAAAGGCAAACGTATGATTGGCAGTATGTACAGAAAGTTAAATGGAGAAGAGATTCCAGAGCACAGAACGTCTAACCCTCTTTTTAATACAAACGTATCATACCAAGATAAAGTATATCGTAACTATATAAAAGAGATGAATGCTTTTATAAGACAACAACGACGTCTCGCTCAACAATAATAGTATAGGTCTCACCTTTTATTATCATCGTATAACCGGCTCTTGTGTCGTAGTAAATTGAGTCACCCTCACTTATTACATCTACGTCTGTCCCTGGCTTTACCACTATGCCTTTCTTATAACGCATTTGACTTGCGTCATCTGCAGAAAGGATTAGCCCGGAGGAGTGCTTAATCTCCTCCTCAATTGTTTTTATAAGCAAATATTTTCCTATTGGTTTCATAACTTTAATTTTCCATCCATATAGGCGTCTTCTCGCCTACGTAACTACTAAATATTTTAAACTCACCATACTCAATTGCATCATCTCGATCCATACCCTGAAGCATTAGCATCTCTATAACCTTCTCAACTGAGTATATAACCCGGTATGATATACCACAAATACCAACTATCGCATCGTCTAAGCCATCAGCAAATAGCAGTATCTCATCCTCTCCGTATACTTCCTCTAGTCTATCTCTCATTATACAGCTTCGTATGTTCTAGCCATAGTTACTATAGCGTTTGTAGATAGGATTGTAACGGCAACTGACACCGCATTCTGCAGAGCAGACCTAGTCACCTTTAATGGATCAATAATCCCCATCTCTATCATATCTCCCCAAGCATTATTCTTTACGTCATATCCAAACTCATTACTCGCTAGATACAAGTCCTCACTCATATTACCCTCAAACTTAATACCAGCGTTATCCCATATTTGAATTAGAGGAGACTTTAAAGCGTCACTTAATATCTGAGATGCTATATCATTAATGTCACCAAACCCTAAGTAACTCTCTCTAAATAATGCAAGACCGCCACCTGGAAGAATACCCTCTTCAAGAGCAGATCTAACTGCACAAACAGCGTCGTCTACTCTATCATATAACTCTTTCTGCTCTAGGTCAGTGTTCCCACCTACATATATAACACCTACACCACCAGATAACGATGCTATCCTAGATAGTATAAAGTCCTTGTCTGCTTTCTTAGCCGCTAGTTTATGCGCGTCCCAAAGTTGTGATACTCTCTCAGCAACAAAATCAGTAGAGTCTTCTGAGTCTTTTACTATAACAGTAGAGTCTCTTCCAACTACAATCTTAGAGGCGTGTCCAAGGTCAGACGCTGTCATTATACTCAAGTCATCACCTGTCTTCTCAGAGAAGTATGTGGCTCCAACTGTAATAGCTATGTCCTGCATAAGCTCATTCTGCTTATATCCAAAGTTAGGTGGTGTAATCGCACAGATTTTTAGACCATTCTTCATTACGTTAGCAGCAAGCGTATTTATTACATTTGTAGAGCAGGGTGCTATTATAAGTAGCTTCTTGCCCTCATTTATAATTGGCTTTAGTACATTCTCAATAGTTAGTAAGTTATTTATCTCAGCGTCACTAACCAATACATACGTGTCCTCAAATATACACTCGTCCCTCTTCTGGTCATTTATAAAAAGATTCGAAGTGTAACCCCTATCAATCTTTAATCCATTCGTAGTCTCATAGTAAGTCTCTGATGTTTGAGAGTTTGCTATTGTTACTATACCATCCTTACCAACCTTGTCATATACCTCAGCAATTATTGTCCCAAGGCTAACGTCGTTGTTCGTAGATATAATAGCAACGTCTCTTAGCGTGTCGCTTGTCACTGGATTAGATGAATCCTTTAACCTATCAACTATCTCATTGGTATAAGTTACAAGATCCCTCAATACCTGAGTCTTTGCACTACTATCAGTTATGTACTTGAAACCAGCTTTTACTAAAGCCTCTGTCAATACAATCGCAGTAGTCGTTCCATCACCTGCATTTGTAGCTGTTCTATCAGCAGCCTCCTTCATCATTCTAACCGCAAGGTTCTCTATTGGATCTAATAGCTCAATAGACTTAGCTACAGTTACACCATCCTTAGTAACAGTAATTCCCCTAGTGTGATTAGGAGACTCTATTAACACAGTCTGTCCAGATGGACCCAGTGTACTTTTTACAGCAGAAGCAATTGCCTCAATACCATTAAATAATTTTTTTCTACCCTCTTCATTAAACGTGAGGTTCTTTGGTGAATACCCTAACTCTGACATAATATTTAATTTGATTAACGCAACAAAAGTAAATCTTATATCTCATAAAACAAAATATGTGTTAAATGTTAAAATTACTACTCCCTATATATATATATAAAATATATGTATTTATATATTTTTTCTTGTTAATTTTCTGACTCTAAATTTAACATTTTCAACATTAGTATTAGTAATCAATTAGTTAAGTAAAGAATTATAACATTAATTCAGCATTATTACAACATAAGTCAACACTATTTAGTAAAAAAAGGACAAAAAAAAGGGAGGTCATCACTCCTCCCTTATGCAAATCAAACAATGGAAAATTAATCCATATCTTTATAGCCCATAAGATTCTCTCTCATTTCGGCTCTAACAATACCATCTGCAATCATAGAAACCTTCTTCTCTCTCTTCATAGCCTTTCTAACTAACCCAGCTTCTTCTATTCCAGTCATACCATTTGGTCTATCATTTACGAGTCTACCATTCTTAACGGTGAGTCCTCCCATACTTTTAAATTTCATATAACAAAGGTAATAAATTTTATTAGATATGTGTAGTAGTCGGGTAATATAGGGGCAAGGGCAAGCGGGCCGCGCAAAGAAAACGATCTTTTTTTAGGGGGGTGGGGGTAGGATGTCACCTTTTTATCCCATTTTTTTGGCGTTTTAGTTGCGGCACAGGCACAGGCACATCCCTTGTAGCGTAGCTACCTGCTACCTCCTTTGCTGCATCGCATACCTGCTACCTGCTTGCCTGCTCTCGTCGCTGTTCCTGCTGCTGCTCGCCACATTTAAACAGAGTAACAAGTAAGGAAGGACGAGGTTATCCCTCCACTTAGTATACTATGCCGAAATAGATCTAATCCTTTTATAAATTTATTCTCTCTGATTATCAGTCAGTTACAAATTATTTTAAAATAAATGTCATACACATAGTTGATTATCCAAAATAATGAACTAGAATTGTACTAACAATGTGAGAGAGAGGGAAATGTCCCGATGTCTAATTAACTAGACAGTGTCCACATTACTATATGTTCCTTGACATCCGAAGCGACTACAGCGAAATGTAGACTAACACATACAACTGCCCAACATTGCTCGACGGTGTTGGGCTTTCGTAGTATAACACATTAACAAATCACACAAAAATAAAATTATGAGAAAGGCAAAGCAAGTAACAAAAGTAGTATGGACAGAGGGCAACAACATCTTCGTCGTTAACAAAGGCAAAACTTCCAATAAGAAAATCACTGACGGAAGCAAGCTAGTGCAGACATACACCTTCAGCAGAGAGCAATGGACATTGGCTAATACTAGCAAAGGATTTGGTATGAAGGTATTCTTCGCTCTAGACGGCAGTAATTGTCTAGACTGCCCATTTAGCTTAGGTAGTGGTAAAGGAGGATGTTATACGCATAAGTTCAACCAATATAGTGGATTTCTTAAAATGCTAAGAAGTATTAAAGCAGAAGCACTAACAGAGCTAACGACAGAGAAGTATAGAAGTATCTTAGATATGACCCATAACACGTACGTACGTTTTGGTACATATGGCGAGCCATCACTTCTTCCGCTAGCACTAGTTGAGTCTATGACATTGTTAAGCAAATCTTGGACGGGTTATACTCATCAGTGGAATAAAGAATGGGCAAACGATTTTGGTAAATTCTTTATGGCTAGCACACATAACCAAGTGGAAGCTAACAAGGCCAAAGAGATTAACTACAGAAGTTTCATAGCTACTAAAAGTGGTAACGAGGATGCTGTAGGATGTCCTGCTTCAAGCGAAATGGGATTTGTATCTAACTGCGCGAAATGTGGCCTATGCAGCGGAACAAGTGGGAAAGGTAAAAAGGATGTTAAAATATTAGAGCATTAGAACTATGATATACGCATATAAATGCACAGCAACAGGAGAAGGTATGAATAAAGGATTCGTTACCAATGACGGAGAGAGCTACTTCAAGTACAAACGTGATTTGATAGCAAATTTGAGAGAGTATGAGTGGGAGTTTAGAGATACTCTAGAGAAGCTAATCGATACAAATGACCTAACTGACGACGAGTTTCTAGATTACTGCTACAATGATAATGCTTACTACTACATAGACTTGGAAGAAGATGATGCCTACTTTTATCTACCTTCAGCAAACTAACAGAGATATGACAACAAACACAACGAGAAAGGTAGCTGCCTTAGAGATGCCTAAGGTAGAGTACTACAAGATGAGACTAGACCAGGCACATTCAAATCAAAACAAAAGATTAATATTTTTATACACTAATTTAATAAATAAAGAAAATGACAAAGTATTTTAAAACATCCGAAGAAGCATTATCAGATGCAATTATGGTAATTATGGAAGCTAAAACAAATGTAATTTGGGGATTTAGCAAGGCACAATGTGACTGCGGCGAATCGAAATCTATAGTGGTAGATGACCTAGAATCTAACAAGCAAGTATGTAACAATATTATTTGCGAGACCTGCTACAACGAGTATGAATGATAAACCAATTGTAACATTAGTGAAGCTATACCTTCAGTTATTGGAAGAAGGAAGCATCACAACGTATGACTTTAAACAATTAATAAAAAAATTAACAAAATGAAGAAGCAAGTATTAAAAGTAGTATCAGTGATATCAATGTCAAATGCATTTATATTGCTAACATTAGGAGAGTATGGTAAGTATTCAACGATCTTATTTATTATAGGATTTGTATGTATACTTGAACTTATAAGTTTAAAATTAAAAGAAAAAAATTAACCTATGAGTAAAGTAAAAGAAGCTAAAGATACCCTGCGGGATGTAGGGTACTTTGTAGACAATTTATGGAATGTTACCGACGTTAGGCGCATCATAAAGGATGCAGACGAACAGACTGCACAGAGAATTTTAAATAAGGTACTAACATCTGAGTATATTATGGGTCAAATATGGGAGGGTATTAGAATTGAATCAAATGAAGAATTATAAAATGCTAGTTGTGTTAGTGTGTTTGATAATGTCATCGGCTTATACGGCCGATGACTATTCAAAGCCTATACCAACAATAAAAGAGAAAACAAACTTCGAGCATTTCATAGATGCCGTAATCGAGGTAGAGAGCGGAGGAGATGACTCAGCGATAGGTGATAGACATCTAGGCAAACCTTCTGTAGGTTGCTTGCAGATACGTCCTATAGCAGTCAGAGAGGTCAACAGAATCTTGGAGGCTAGTGGTGTTGATGGCAAGTACACGTTAGATGACAGATACGACAGAGTCCGGTCTATTGAGATGTTTATGATTATGGCGGAGCAGGTTGACTGCTGCGAAAATCTATCTGAGGAGGAGTTTTTTGAGATAGTAGCAAGAAAGTGGAATGGTGGCTATAGGGGTCACAAGAAAAATAGTACAAAAAAATATTGGAATAAAATAAAAGTAAAATATTATGAGCAGATTAATAATAACAGATGATAACTTTGTGTTCATTGACGTAACGTCTATGGCACAAGAACTTTACAAGTGCGTAGATCTTTATATGTACTTCGAACACGAACAGAGCGAGTCTTTGATTGAGAGCGAGGAAGAGTTAGAGTACGCAGAGAGACAAGGCATAACAATAGTTATGGAGGGTGGACATCTACCTAAGAATGTTGCAGCAAAGATTAAGTGGGCAGAGGCTCAAAAGATTACCCACGAGGGATATAACTACGTAAGAACAAAAGATATATTATAATGAAAAACATATTAGGAACAGAAGAAGATTTGGAATTATTTAATAATAAAGGTGTCAAAGTTTATAAGTATTTTAAAGCAGTAAACGGATATTGTTATGAATATACCTTTAATTCAAAAGGATATGAACTAACTTGCAAACGTTCAGATGGATTTAGTTCTAAATATACTAGGGATGCAGTAGGCAAGGAACTTACCTACGAAGATTCAAACGGTTTGACAAGAGGCTTTGATAAAACCTACACACCTGAAGAGATTGAGTTTATGAATAGAGCAGTTGTAGACTATTGGGAGATTTGGACTTCAGAACACCCCGATAACCAAAAGGATTGGAATTTAACACAACAAATATTAAGCAAATGAAAATAACAATTAAATACGATGGATTTACGTACTATACGAAAACAAAAAAAGATGGCGTTCCCGCAATAGAAATGCTTAGAAACTTTACCAACTTAATGCTTTCTGCGGGATGGCATCAAGATTCAATTGATGACGCTATTATGGAACTTAATGAACAGATTGATTTAGAACAATATTATAACGAAAATTAATATGATAACACCAGAAAAAATAGTAGATGCCAAGCTAGGCGGTGCATCTAAAGAAGAGATTCAAGCGTTGCAGCAGAACATTGGAAAGCCAAGCAGCCAAGAGAGAATAATAGAGGTTACACGCTCGCTAGAGGAGTTGCTTCTATTGAAGAACAAAGCATATGGGAACTCAGCATTGAGTCCTATCAATGTGTTCAGCAAGCGTAATGCGGTTGACTCATTGTGTGCACGGATAGATGACAAGCTAAGTCGGATTAAGAACAGAGGGTTGGATGACAATACCGAGGATACACTATACGACTTAGCAGGGTACTTAATACTTTTAATTATAGCAAGAGACGATCAACATTAAAGTATATGTAAGTATACTACACACAAAAGAATTTTATTTGCACTAAGGGTCTCATAAAAGAGTTTGACTTTACAGGGCGATACGCCCTGGCTAGTTCCGGCTAGCACTCAAATTATCAACGTGAGTCGATGATTGTATTATAAATGACGCTATGCTTAGCTTATTTATATTTTATTATACCTAACGGATACATATATATAGAAACTCAGAGACCCTTTTTATAAATAATATTAAAGTAAATTTGTATTAATAATATACATTAATTATATTTGCAACCTAAATCAAATCAAATGGAAGAAGAAGAATTTTTAAAAAACAGAGAGCAGGAACTTCACGAAGATCCTTCGTTATACGATGAGTACGAGTTATGTGAGACAGACCCTGAAGACTACCCTGGTGTAGAGAATAAGGTGATGATAGTTTCATCATCTGCGCAGGCCAAGGAATATCTAAAGGGAATATCGGAGTCTATATCTATAATACTAAGGGACTATGAAGAAAGAAATTTTTAATCAGTATACTGAGAAGGTCGCTGAGGCTTTTGGTATTGACGAGGAAGACTTGTTTATTAAGGACAAGCGGCAGCATATAGCTGATGCTCGACATATGCTATACTACCTATGTATTAATAGACCAATGAAGATAGTATTTATACAAAAGTATATGCTTGAGCGCGGGTATGACATAAAGCACTCATCTATAATCCACGGGGTGAGTAAGATTGAGGATAAGCTAAAGACAGATAGGGACTACGTTGACATAATCAGATCAATACAGTAATGAGATATAGCTTAGAAGATATCTTCCAGCAGTCGGTTAGCGATCCTTATGCATCACCATTAAATGGGCGCGGTTATAAGTCTATGAATGTATATGGCATAAAGTCAGTAAAGGATAACGAGACTGGCGAGGTTGAGATATTCAATACAACTAGATCAGGCAACTACTACGTTGAGATATCAGAGAGCGACTACGAAGTATTCTTAACCAACGGGTGGAGGTATGGAGTGTATGAGCTATCTTTATCTAACTACAGGATTAAGTTAGACTGGATAGAGCATAAGATAAAGAAGGAAGTTAACAAGCAGGGTCGAGTTAACGATAGACAGGTTCAGAGCCTGAAGCAAGAGAGACAAAGTGTACTAGAGAAGTACTCAGAAATAACAATCAAATTAAACAAATTAAAATCAAATGGAACAAACAATTAAAACTACTTTCGAGAAGTTATCATCGATCAATGTCAACGACAGAGTTGAAAAGAAAAACGGACTAACATACCTATCCTGGGCTTGGGCTTGGAGTGAGGTAAAGAAGGCTTGTCCTGATGCCACCTATGTAATCAAGCAAACAGACTACGACGAGCAGCTAGGATTTATGTGTCACACTGAAGTTACAATTGCAGGAGAGACGCTAGAGATGTGGCTACCAGTTATGGATGGAGCTAACAAGTCAATGAAGAAGGAAGCATACACCTACATCACACGATATGGTGAGAAGTCTGTAGACGCAGCTACTTCATTTGACATCAACAAGACGCTAATGAGATGCCTGGTAAAGAACCTTGCAATGTTTGGTCTAGGAATCTACATCTTTGCAGGTGAGGATCTGCCTGAGAGCGAAGCTTCTGCTCCTTCAGTATCTGCAGATAGACCTGTATTCCCACCTGTACTACCTGACTTGATCCCGCTTGCAATTGACGATGAGAATTGGGATAAGGTTCTGAACTACGTGGTAAGCAATAAGGATATGGGTACTATTAAGCTATTCAGAGCGCTATCAAGTAAGTACGAAATAAACACTGCTGCTAAGGCTGCAATAACAAAAGTAGTAGGAAAGAAATGAGTGATGTCATACTAAATAGACTCCGTGATGACGATGATTATTACGGAGCTTTTGGTAAGCAATTCTTATCAAACTCAGACATATCCGCACTGCTAACTAACCCGAAGCAATTCAGGAGCTATAGTGGCGACAACGTAAACTATGCAAAGGGAAGATACTTCCACCAACTTATACTAGAACCTGAGAAGGCTAAGGACACAAAGTTTATAGATGTATCAACGCGTAACACTAAGGCCTACAAAGAGTTTATTGAACACCATAAGCTACCATTCGCTATGCTTGAGAAGGAGGGAGAAGAGATTAGAGGCTGCGTTAGTAGTATGACTCAGAACCTTGCGTTCTTTGAGGGTATTAGACAAGAGGGTAATGAGTATGAAGTCCCGGCTATTAAGGAGATCTACGGAGAGATGTGGAAGGGTAAGGCTGACATAGTATGTACAGATAAGTTGATAGACCTTAAGACTACAGGAAAGATAGATGACTTTAAGTACTCAGCGCGTAAGTATAACTACGATAGTCAGTGCTACATATACCAAGAACTATTCGGTAAACCTTTAGTGTTCTATGTAGTTGACAAGACTACGGGTATGCTAGGTATATTCAAGCCTACGGATGAGTTTGTAGAGCGTGGAGAGAATAAAGTTAAACGTGCAGTAGAGGCGTACCGAAAGTTCTTCGGTGATGCTCCGACTCACAACATTGATTACTACTACATAGACGAAGAGTTATAGCAATGGCATACTTAAACGTAGAGGTAGAGGTGTATGAAATAGTTTCTGCACTCTCTAATGTAGAAAAACAAGAGATGGCAAACCAATTGTATGGAGATGATTTTTTACCAAATGACTTTCATACATACTCCGGGAATGATGAGCTTGATATAGCTGTGATGAAATTATATGGCAAGGCCATTCAACTTACGGCAGATCAGGTTCAGACAATAGTAGACTTATCTAAAAAAGTAATATAAATAAATTAAATTAAAAACAAAATGGCAGAAGAAAAAATTTTCGCAGACGGGTTTTCATTCAAGAGAAGAGATGACGCCCCAAAATTCGTAGTAGGTAGACAATCAATAAAGGTTGCAGACGCTATTGAATTTTTAAACAAACACCAAAAGAATGGTTGGGTTAGTATAGACATTAACATAGCCAAGAACGGCAACTACTACTGTCAGTTAGACAACTGGGAGAAGCCTGAGACAAAAAAGTCTAATGAACCATTTTAAACATCATTATACTTTAATCATTACTAAGGGGACTAACGTCCCCTTTTCTATCCCCTATAGTATGTTGAATGTTAAACTTATACCTCTATATACTATATAGTAAATAATATGTATTTATATTTCTTCTTATATATACGAGACTAAAAATTAACATTTTTAACATTAGTATTGATTATCAATAACTTAACTATTAAATTTTAACATAAAATCAACACAACAATGACATCATTAATCACAATATTTAAAAACATCAAGGAAACAGAGACACCTTTCTATAGAGATGTTCATATTATCCTGGACAGAATCAAGGATGGTACATCAAAGGATCTTGTAAAAAAGATTAGATCAGAGAAGAACAAGACAGACCGTAACGACCTTAAGAAGCTTCTACCTGCTGTATGTTTTAGTGGTACGTTTGCAAAGAGAAACGATAACTCACTTCTAGAACATAGTGGCCTTATATGCTTAGACTTTGATGGGTACTCATCGAGCAAGTATATGCTACAGGATAAGGAGAATCTTAGTAAGGACAAGTATGTATACTCTGTATTCATATCCCCATCAGGTAATGGTCTAAAGGTACTGGTTAAGATACCGGCAGATTTAAGTAACCACGTAAACTACTTCAACTCATTAGATCGTCACTTCAACTCAACTAACTTCGATAAGGTAGTTAAGAACGTATCACGTGTGTGCTACGAGTCTTATGACCCATTGATATACGTCAACGAGAACTCATCTATATGGGATAAGATAGAAGAGCCTGAGTACACTGAGGTTGCAAAGAACAGAGACGCTCCTACTATACCAATAACTGACGAGAATAAGGTAGTAGAGATACTAGTGAAGTGGTGGCTTAAGAAGTATCCTATGGTAGAGGGTCAGCGTAATCAGAATGTATACGTACTAGCTATGGCATTCAATGACTACGGGATTAATAAGTCTCTAGCAGGCTATGTATTATCTCAGTATGCTACAGACAGCTTTCCAATAACGGAAATCAACAGAACTATTGACTCAGCATATGCTAACACTCAAAACTTTGGGACTAAGTACTACGAGGATGAGGATAGGGTTAATCAGATAAGACTTAAGATTAAGAGGGGCATCTCAAAAAAGGAGATCCGTCATCAGTTGGAAGATTCTCGTATTGATGGCGATGTAATTGAATCAGTACTTAATCGTATTGAGGATGAGAACTCTTACGCAACGTTTTGGGAGAAGAATGACAAGGGAACTATAAAGATAATACACATCCTATTCAAGGAGTTCTTGGAGGATAATGGCTTCTATAAGTTCTGTCCTGAGGGTAGCAAGAACTACGTATTCGTTAAGGTAACAAGAAACTTAATAGACCACACATCAGAGAAGGAGATAAAGGACTTTATACTAGGACACCTCCAGGGTCTAGATGACTTAAGTATATACAACTACTTTGCAGATCAGACAAGGTTCTTCAGGGAAGACTTCTTAACGCTTCTATCTACTATTGACATATACTTCATAGAGGATACCAAGGATACATCTTACCTGTACTATAAAAATTGTGCAGTTAGGATTCAGGGTGGAGTTGTAGAACCAATAGACTACCTTGACCTAGGTGGATATGTATGGAAGGAACACGTAATAGATAGGAAGTTTGAGATATGTGAGGTTACAGACTGCGACTACAAAACATTTATCAGGAGAGTTTGCGCAGATGATCTATCTAGGGTAAGCACTATGGAGTCTACTATTGGGTTCTTAATGCACGGATATAAGAACCTATCTTACTGCCCTGCGGTTATATTAAACGATGAGGTTATAAGCGATAACCCTGAGGGTGGAACTGGTAAAGGATTGTTTATGAACGCACTTAATCAAATGAAGAAGTTAGTGGTTATTGATGGCAAGGGATTCGCATTTGAGAAGTCGTTTCCGTATCAGTTGGTGTCAGCAGATACACAGATACTTTGCTTCGACGACGTAAAGAAAAACTTTGACTTTGAAAGATTATTCTCTGTAGTTACTGAAGGTATTACGCTAGAGAAAAAGAACAAGGACGCGATTAAAATACAATTCAGTAAGTCACCTAAGATAGCGATCACAACCAACTACGCCATCAAGGGTAGTGGTAATTCATTCGCTAGACGTAAGTGGGAGATAGAATTATACCAGCACTACAATAAGAACCATACGCCACTAGATGAGTTTGGCAAGCACTTCTTTGCTGAGTGGGATGATGATGAGTGGTGTATATTTGATAACTATATGGTATCTTGCTTACAGATGTACCTAAGAGAGGGACTAGTTAAGAGTACGTTTGTTAACCTTAGAATCAGGCAGCTATCTGCTGAGACATCTCACGACTTCATTGAGTGGTGCGGTTTGATAAATGGGTCTGAGCCTAATCCAAAGTTAGAGGTTGGACTTAAGATACACCACGCTGATATGTACATTGACTTTACGGCTGAGTATCCTGACTATGCACCTAAGTCTAAGATGAGTATAAGTAGACAGAAGTTTTATTCCTGGCTCACTTCTTATGCAAGGTACATAACAGGTTTGCAGCCGGAGGAGGGTAGAGATTCAATAGGGAAGTGGATTATAATTAAAGAGAAATGAATGATAAAATAAAACCAAGCTTGAGACTATATTTGATGGCTGTTAGGATGTTGTCAGAGATAGATGAGGTAGGTATCCCAGAGAACGGATTCAAGAAGGCTGTAAGATCAATAGAAACCTGGGCTAGTGAGCAGGGTGAGATTATAGAAGAGATAGACTCTGATATGCACGAGAGGGTAGTACACAACTTCAATTTAATAATGGACAACTTAACAAAGGATCAACTTAGCAGTAATATAGGAGAAAGATGACAACAACAAATAAAATTCTATTGGTAGCTATAGCAGCAGGATACGTCCTGCTTGCTATACTACTTAAACCGGAATCAACAACGAGTAAGCCTATGGAGTTGATTACGCTAACAAATACAGATACCCTGTATAGGGACATAGAGATTTTAAAATTAAAAAGAGACACAATAAAAATAAAATATGAAACAAAGATTAATGATTATCGCAGGTCTAGTACTACTAACAAGATTCAGCTATTCGCAGACCGTATTAATAGATGATAGTTCGAAGGACACGCTCGTGTGCATCAGCGTCCCGCAGATGGATCGCATTTACGCTGAGCTGCTTCAAAAGGATAGCTTAGTGGAGCAAGCTAAAATAAGCAGTGCTAAGGAGCTTTTACTCTATCAGGTAATAGATAGTGCCAAAAAGGATATAGAAGAGCAGCAGATGCTTATATACACTATTGATGGTGAGAATATGGGTCTGCACGTAGATAACGATAGGCTAAGAGATAGCGTAAGGACTAATAGAACAATATCGTTTATAGCTATCGTAACACTATTTTTATTTATTGCTTTATGATACGCTTTTATCCGTAAATGTACGATTTATCACTCATTAAGCCTATTTATTTAAGCTAATGTAGGGATTATGCTACCTAATTTTGCACAATAAACCTTGCCGATATACTGTGCATTTATCACAAATTTAGTAAACATTTGTGACAAAGTGCCTGAATTTTTCCGAAAAACTAATGCAAATTAAAAAAAAAATGAAAGGACTAATTAAAATTACTGCCGCAAAGGGTAGGAAAATTATATCATCTGAGGTCTATGGAGACCTTGCTTATCAATCAACTCTGCTTGGTAGGCTAATGAACCGACACAAGATAATACACTCTGAGAGAAATCTTTGGAAGGTATTAGATGTAAAACTAATCAAACAAATAAATCAAATAACACCATACGCGCAGATGGAATCAAAAATTAAATTCAGGGATTATCAGAATGAGATAATCGAAAAGGGAATGTCGGTACTAAATAGGCACAGGTTTTTATACCTGGCTATGGAAGTTCGTACAGGGAAGACGCTTACTAGTCTTGGCATACTAAATAAAGCCGGATGCAAGAACGTACTATTCATAACAAAGAAGAAAGCTATCAGCAGCATACAGGGCGACTACGATATGCTAAAGCCATCTTATAATATAGTTGTGATAAACTACGAGTCGTTGCACAACGTAGATAACTCTGTTAGGTTTGATGCTATAGTATGTGACGAGGCTCATAGTATGGGTGCAATACCAAAGCCTAGTCTTAGAGCTAAGCAGGTAAAGGATATGATACTCAAGAATAAAGACCCATACGTAATACTTCTATCAGGTACACCAACACCTGAGTCGTATGGTCAAATGTATCACCAGGTGTATGGCATAAAGAACAATCCATTCAGTGAGTATAAGAACTTCTATAGGTTCTGTGAGAAATACGTTGACGTAAAACAGAGGATGATAAACGGTCTATTGATAAAGGACTATTCAGGTGGCCTGATAACTATTCTAGATCAGATGAAGCCATATACAATTAACTATACCCAGAAAGAAGCAGGGTTCAAGGTAGATACACGCGAGCATATACTTGAGGTGACTATGAGTGATATGACCTATAGCCTAGCGAGTAAATTAAAAAAGAACTTAGTGGTGCAGGGTAAGGAGGAAGTAATCTTAGCTGATACACCTGTCAAGCTAATGATGAAGCTACACCAGCTATACTCAGGGACTGTAAAGTTTGAGTCCGGTAAGTCTCAGATAATTGACTTGAGTAAGGCTGAGTTTATACACGATAACTTTGCAGATTCTAAGATTGGTATATTCTATAAGTTTAAAGAAGAGTTAAACGCACTTAAAAAAGTTTTTGGTGCAGATAACTTGACAACTGAGCTTGAAGAGTTTGAT
>Ga0208303_1000331_pt1 | contig 19410 bp, 23 predicted proteins | sample CB_VirMetaG_2_FD_184537 | JGI IMG/M metagenome (GOLD analysis project Ga0208303, IMG submission 184537) | Freshwater to marine saline gradient viral communities from Chesapeake Bay - CB_1504_2 Viral MetaG (SPAdes) (version 4) | ecosystem: Environmental > Aquatic > Marine > Coastal | place: USA... | reverse complement strand
TTGGCTATCTCTTTTACTAGTGTTTTAATATCCATAATTTAATCCCTTAATTAAATGAAGGCGCCCGAAGGCGCCTGATAGGTTTATAGATCAGCGAAATTGCCTTCCTCGTATTTCGCCGCCGCGTTGATCGCATCGGTGATTGAATCGAATGAATCAAACCACTCTTTAAGAATCAATCGCTGTCCTCTGTCCATATGGCAGAATGTGCTGTGCAGTTCATTTATTGCCGATCGAACTGAAAACAATCGCGATTCAACGATGCCGATCTCTTTAAACATATCCTTACAATTGTTGTATTGCATATTAATTTTTCCTTTTAATTGCTTTATGTTTATCTGTTATCCATTGTTGAATAACAGAGTTAGACAATATCAGTTTTCAACAATGAATTCAACTGTTTTATGCAACATCAAGCAAAATAGTTGGGCCTTTTCATGATTACTGAGCGAAGCGAATAGATGTCGACATCGTCGACATGATCAACAAAAAACCGATGGGTCCCTTTTGAGATTTTCGCGATTCGCTGGCAGGTCTTGCTTGCGACCCAGTCCCCCCCTTTTGGGGGGGAGCTTTTTGTGTTGTAGTATAATAACGTCCGCCACCCACAATTATGTTGAAAATTAAAAATGCCCCAACTCGCCCACATTGCGGAATCGGAGATGAAAGAGATCTTGATGCTCAAGGAGCGCCTCAAGATGTTGGATTCTCAAGATAAATGTAAAAAATCGTTTATGGAGTACATCCGGCACATCTGGCCTGGTTTTATTGAGGGAGATCATCATCGGATTATTGCGGACAAGTTGACTGAGGTTGCACAAGGCAAGTGCAAGCGGCTGATTGTGAACATGCCTCCGCGTCATACGAAGTCTGAGTTTGCGTCTGTGTACTTTCCGTCTTGGATCATGGGACTCAAGCCGGAGATGAAGATTATGCAGACGACTCACACTGCTGATCTGTCTATAAATTTTGGCCGCAAGGTTAGGAACCTTATGGACACGCCGGAATATAGTAATATTTTTGATAATGTTTCTTTGGCCTCAGACTCAAAAAGTGCGGGTAAGTGGCAGACCAGTGCGGGGGGTGAATATTTTGCGGCTGGTGTCGGTGGTGCCATCGCGGGTAGGGGTGCAGATTTGTTAATTATTGATGATCCGCACTCTGAGCAAGACGCGATGAGTGTGAATCTGTTGGATGCATGTTATGAGTGGTACACCTCGGGTCCCCGTCAGCGTCTTCAGCCAGGTGGGACGATTGTTATTGTGATGACCCGATGGTCTACATTGGATTTGACGGGTCGTTTGTTAAAGCGTCAGACAGAAAACCATGCGGATAAGTGGGATGTTATTGAGTTGCCTGCGATATTTGAGGACTCGGGCAATGTGTTGTGGCCGGAGTTTTGGAAGAAGGAGGAATTAGACTCTGTTAAGGCGTCGATTCCGGTTTCGAAGTGGAATGCTCAGTACCAGCAGAACCCGACTTCTGAGGAAGGTGCGATCATTAAGCGGGAATGGTGGAATATTTGGGAGAAGGATGAGCCGCCGCGTTGTCATTATGTTATTCAGAGTTACGATACGGCGTTTAGTAAGAGTCAGACAGCGGATTTTAGTGCGATTACGACTTGGGGTGTATTTACGCCACAGGAGGGTGGTAGTGATGCGATTATTTTGCTGGATGCCAAGCGTGGTCGCTGGGACTTTCCTGAGTTGAAGGCGGAGGCAATGAATCAGTACAAGGAGTATGAGCCTGATATGGTGCTTGTTGAGGCTCAAGCGAGTGGTACACCGTTGACGCATGAGTTGAGAGCGATGGGTATACCTGTTGTGAATTACAGGCCTAGCCGTGGTAACGATAAGATGACGCGGGTACATGCGGTGAGCCCTGTATTTGAGTCTGGGATGGTATGGGCGCCTGATTTTGTGTTTGCGGATGAGGTGATTGAGGAGTGTGCTGCTTTTCCGTTTGGTGAGAACGATGATTATGTAGACTCTATGACCCAAGCTATACTAAGATTCAGACAAGGTAACTTTATTAACCTTGAATCTGACGAGATTGAAGAAGAAGTTTACCGAGAAAAACGCGCATATTATTAATCTTAAGATAAGGAAACGATCATGGCCGTAACAACCCGAGGAACCCGCAAGAAACAGGAAGAATTTCTTTCTTTGAACAAGCCCCAAGAAACTTCTTCTGAAGACAAGACCAATCTTAAGGCCACCTCAAGAGGCACAAGGCGCATTGAGACAACCGGCAACAGGATTCAAAAAGAGATTGACGAACTTAATCAAGAAGAGATGATTGATCGTCAGATCAAAGAAATGGAAAAACAAAAATCTGTTACCAAGGAAGATGTTGAGAAAGCGACTGGGAAAAAGGTTGTAGAGAAAAATGGCAAGCCCGGTATTATTTTTGGCAAGGGCGCTAAGTTCCGTCCCTTCGGCGGTGTTCTTGCCCGAGCATTGCTTGGTGATGATGAGAAGTTTGGTGGCGAGCGAGGCGCGATTGATTTTATTCGCACCAAAAAGAAAAAGCCCGTTGAAAAGAATCAAGGCGGCATGATGAAAAAGAAAGGTTATAAGCGTGGTGGCGCGGTAGGTATGTCTAAGCCAGGTAATGAGTTGCCTATAGCCGGAAAGAATCCGCCTAAGTTAAGCTCTTCTCAACAGAGTTTGTTGCGCCAAGCTCAGTCATACGCGAATCAAACCGGACAAAATCCTGCTGAAGTAAGGCGATTAACTAGCATGTACGGCGACTTGAACGCGGCCAAAGAGGCCAAGATGGCCGCAGCGAAAGATGCAAAGAAAGCTCGAAGACAAGCTGGTGCAAGAGGAACTGGTCCTCGCCGCATGAATATGGGCGGTATGTCCATGAAGTCTAAGATGGCTTCAAAGGGCGGCAAGATGGGCGGTATGATGCCACCTGGTTACAAGAAGGGCGGGTCTGTGAGCAGAAAGAAAGCTCGCGGAGTTGGTGCGGCTAAACGAGGGTTTGGCAAGGCTATGCGTTAAGCATGGCCTATCTCCAAAGCAATATCCCACACTTTAAAGCGTGGGTAAGAAGGGAATACACGGTTAATCATGAGCGATACCATGGCGAGTTTTTACACGCTATGGTTATCGCCGTGACTACCATGCCTACTCGATGTCTTTCGTTTCAAGTTATTTTTACTGGATGCGAAGTTGATGAAGATGAACCTAACGTACACGGTGGCGCCATGTGGGCAAGAATGCCTATTACCGCGCTGGTCGCTGACACACCTTTTGAAGAATGGCCTGAGCCGATGCCTGTCTGGGCTGCTCAACCTTGGGATTGCAGTTCTCATCATCACGCTGTTTATGTGCTTGATCGCTGCACACCTTGTCCTTGGCTCGCTAAGATCGATGGTGAATTTTATCCTGCGAAATACCTTTTTACGGTAGACTACGCGGAGAATGAGATCGCGGATGATCCGGCGCAACACAAGCAATCGCATGTTCTTGAGTTGCTTGATGCTGGCGAATGGACCGGAAATATTGTAGCGTTACCCAATAACAGGGTTAGAGTTACGCACCCTGCTTGGTTTGAGACAGGTGAAGGTGCGCCAGACTTTAAGCCTTCACAGCATATTCATTACAGCAAGTCTGATTTAGACTATACGCTAGACGTAAATCAGGTTTTTGATAACTTGTATGCGGACAAGGAATAATTAGATGAAGTCCAACACCGATATGTATAAAAAAGTCATGCGCCTTCTTGAGGGCTCTGAGGATGATTCATTGCTTGAAGATCTTCGTGAGAATGAAGATGAGCTTATGGATTATCTGACCGAAGAGATGCCCGAGAGAAAAGGTTCGATCATGATCATGATTAAGAAGGGCAAGAAAGACGACGATCTTGAAGAGCTTTTTCCTGAAAAAGAAAGCCCTCGCACGTTGAAGATGAAGAAGGGTGGTGCTGTTCGCAAGCCAAAAGCCAAGGTCAAGGTTAAAAAGAAACCAACTTCGATGACGAAGTGGGAAAGGAAATGGGGCTAACACATGGCTATTGAGCGCGGTGTTGATGACGTTGATATTCAAGAACTTAAGATAGAAGACAACTCAAAAGAAATCCAAGTTGATGTTGAGGATGATTCTTTTGATGAGATCTTAGGATCTGGTTTTAGCGAAGATGATGACATAGAAACCCTTGATGACGGGACTATGTTAATTGGTATGCCGCCCCCCGATATAATGGCTGAAGGCGACGATTTCTATGAAAACCTCGCTGAGGTTCTTGATCGTTCTACATTGAGATCTTTGTATAACGACTGCATTGCCGATTACAAAGATGACTTGTCGTCTAGAAAGGAATGGGAACAGACCTACCGAGAAGGACTTGAGTTCCTCGGAATGAAATTTGAAGAACGAAGCGAACCTTTTGAAGGCGCTTCCGGTATTGTTCATCCGCTTTTAGCGGAAAGTGTTACGCAGTTTCAGGCGCAAGCATATAAAGAAATGCTGCCGCCTGGGGGTCCAGTAAAGACTCAAGTCGTTGGACTGGGTACTCCACAAACCGACCTCCAGGCTGCGCGTGTACAAGAGTACATGAACTACCAAATTACACAGGTCATGAAGGAATATGATCCTGAAACCGACCAGATGCTGTTTTATCTGCCGCTGTCTGGTAGTGCGTTTCGCAAGGTTCATTTTGATCAAACGCTGGGAAGACCTGTCTCTAGGTTTATTCCTTCAGAAAACTTGGTTGTGCCTTATGGCGCCAGCAGTTTAGATAGTGCTGTCCGTATTACGCACGTTGTTGATATGTCAATCAATGACGTTAAAAAGCTTCAACAAACAGGCTTTTATCGAAAAACCAATATGTCTAACAGAACTGCGAACATTGTTTCTGACAGTGACATAGAGGAGGAATTAGATGAACTACAAGGCGTTAAGCCGTCTGGCAACTCTAGCTCTGATGAGTGTGAAATCCTTGAAATGCATGTCGAACTCGACATCGAAGGTTATGAAGATATTGATGCCGATGGTGAAGAAACTGGTATCAAGCTTCCGTACATTGTTACTATCTCTCAAAGCGAATCTCAAATTCTATCCATTCGAAGGAACTACGATCAAAACGATCCTATGCGTAAGCGGATTGATTATTTTGTTCATTACAAGTTTCTTCCTGGTGTCGGCTTTTATGGTTTCGGGCTAACGCATATGATCGGTGGGTTGTCCCGTGGGGCGACCTCATTGCTTCGGCAGTTGATTGATGCAGGCACTTTGGCGAACTTACCCGCTGGTTTTAAAGCCCGTGGTATTCGTATTCGCGATAGCGATGTGCCTTTACAGCCAGGTGAGTTCAGAGACATGGATGCGCCAGGAGGCTCATTGCGTGATGCGTTAATGCCTCTGCCGTTTAAGGAACCTAGCGGCACCCTCCTAAACTTGCTTGGTATGCTGGTTGAAGCCGGTAAGCGATTCGCCTCTATTGGTGATATGCAAGTTGGAGATGGCAATCAAGAAGCGCCCGTTGGTACGACTGTTGCGTTACTAGAGCGTGGTAGTCGCGTAATGAGCGCGATTCATAAAAGATTGCATTATTCGCAGCGCATTGAATTTAATCTTCTTGCGCGAACGTTTAAAGAGAACTTACCAGCCGCGTATCCATACATGGTGGCTAATGGTAACCCAGGTCTGATTCAGCAAGACTTTGATGACCGAATAGATATTATTCCTGTAAGTGACCCCAACATATTCTCTATGAGCCAGCGTGTAATGTTGTCTCAAGAAATGTTGAGAATGGTGCAGGCTAACCCTGAAATCCATGGTCCTATGGGTATGTACAACGCTTACAAGCGTATGTATGAGGCAATGGGTGTACAGCAAGTAGAACAGATTCTACCGCCTCCCCCTCCGCCACCACAGCCTATGCCAGTTGCACCGGCTATGGAAAATGCTAACTTTATGATGATGCAGCCAGCGACACCGTTTCCTGATCAAGATCATCAAGCGCACATTGACTCGCACATCACGGTATATAACTCTGCTGTTGTTAAGACAAATCCTCAACTTCGCGCTATGATTCAAGCGCATGTTTACGGGCATATTGATCTAATGGCACGACAGCAAGCTATGCAGGACCCAGAAGTGCAGCAGATGCAGCAACAAATGCAAATGATGGGGCCACCTCCAGGAATGGCTCCGCCTCAGTTAGGTGGACCCATGGGTGGCCCTCCGAGTGGTCCTCCAGGTGCCAGCCCTTCACTGGCTCCTCCGCAAGGGGGAGCGCCCATGGGACCACCACCACCTAATCCAATGCAGGCAATGATTGAGTCTAAGGTTGCTCAGATTACGGCTGACATGCTTGAAAAGATTGCGCCGATCTTTGAGGCAGAAGATACGAACGATCCGCTTGTTGAGTTGCGTCGAGAAGAGCTTGATATCAAGGCTAAAGATGTTCAAAGAAAAGCCATGGAAGCTCAGCAACGTATGGAAATGGATGAAGATCGAATCGATAAAGATTATGCTATGGATCAAGAGCGCATGGATCTTCAGGCAGACATTGCTGACATGAAGAACAAAACCGCTCAAGATAGACTAAGGTTACAAGAGTCTATACAAATGGCTAACGTAGCCGAAAGAATGACCAAAAACATATTTGGGAACTAATCATGATTAAAAGAACCACAAGCTTTAAAGAGCCTAAAGTAGACAAAGGCGGATTCACTGTTAAGGATCAAGGCCGCGTTAAGTACGCGTCTATTGATTCTGTATCTGCTTCTGCATCACCTAAGCCTGGTATGGGCAAAGGTAAGTCTCGAGGCGGCGGTGATGCACAGCGAGGGACTAAGTTCGAAGGCGTATTCTAATGAGCCAGTTTAATCCTTTTGTTATTCAACAAAGTCCTTTAGAACGTATCCAAGAGGATATCGATATGTTCGGTAGGGGCGTTAGGAGGCCTACAGAACAAGAAGGAATAGATTTTAATAAAAAAATTAAAGAACAAATTAGCAAATTAAGCGAAAGCGACAGAAATAGTTTTTACAATAAAAATCCTGAATATAATCCAGAATTTACAGTGTTCGATCCACGCGGTACGGGCGGGGCTCTTGAAAGGTCTCCGAGAGGCTTTCAACAGCAAAATCCATACGATTCGTTAAAAAAACTTTTTGGCGGAAACCTTCAGAGAAGTGGCGGCGGATTTGGCGGCGGTATGATGGGCAATTCTCAATTTTCAGATATGCCACAAGCACCAAGAGTGCAATCGCAAGACCAAACGATGTGGATAAACCCTATAACTGGGAAGCAGGAATCAGGCAGTTCCACGATGGCTAACTACCAAAGAAGTTTAAAAGAATATTTTGATAAAAATCCGGGCGCACAAGATTATTATAATTCTCAGCAAAAGCCTAAATCTTCTGCCTTTGACCAGCTCGGCATAAATCAAAGTATGCAAGGCGGCGGTCTTCAAGATCTTTTTGGTCGCATAGGTCAACAAACTGGGCAAATGCGAGATCAAGGCCCTCCTAATATATACGAAACTAATCAAGGCCCTCAACATCGCATGAGAATAGAGGCTGGGCATGATGCTTTAAATAGACGAATACAACAACAAATGCAGCAAAGAGGGCAATTGCCACAAGAGCAGATCGGTTATTCACCTAGACTGCAAGATTCTTTAAGCAATTATAAAACCACATTTGAAGCAAGAATGCCTCAAAGAATGCCACAGCCTAATCAAGGTTATGGCAATCGCTTTCCAGGCATGCAGTTCAGTGGACCTTTTGCACAGCCAATGATGCCTCAAAACTATGGCATGGGTGGCGGATACCGACAACCGCAACCAATGCCTTATCCTCAACCAAGAATGCCTTATCCTCAACCAAGAATGCCTTATCCTCAACCAATGCCCCAACCAGGTTATGGCGGAGGTTATGGCGGAGGTTATGGTGGTGGATACGGAGGAGGCTTTGGTGGGTTTGGCGGTATGTATGCGCCACAACCTCCGATGTTCGGCGGGGGATATCCGCCACAACCTCCGATGTTTGGTGGAGGATATGGTGGTGGTTACGGCCAACAGCCTCAATATGGAGGTGGATTTGGCGGCGGTATGCAAGGTGGTTACGGTGGCGGTATGGGCGGCATGTACGATCAACCACAAAGACAGCCGCAATATCAAAATGCTGGACCAAGTCCGTTTGGTGGTCAAATGAATCAAAGACAACAACCGCAGCAAATGGGCGGTGGTTTTCAACAAATGATGGGCGGATTTGGCGGTGGAATTATGAGGAGTTTTTACTAATGGCACCACGCAAAAGAAGCGTAAGACCGTCTTCTATAGAAAGAGGAGCTGGTGTAGTTCCTAGAAGCACAACTAAAGTTGCTCCAAGAAGATCTACGCCTGTTAAAACTACTAAATTAGGAACAGTAAAAACAGGCCCATCGTCCATAGAAAGAGAAACTGGAAATCCTAAATCTCGATCTGGGACATCTGCTATCTATGCTGCAATAGCAAAAAAGGCTCGAGAGAAAAAAGAAAAAGAAGCTAAGGCCAAAGCTGCAAAAGATAAAGCTGCAAAAGAGCTAAAGCAAAAAAACGCTCAGGCTGCTGAGGATAAAAGATTAAAGCTTGCCGCTCAAAAAGAAGCGAATGAGTTAGCTAGGGCAGAGGCCGAAGTTAATTCAAGAAAACAAAGAGAAGATGCTTCAAGAAGAATGATACAAATGGCAGAAGCTTCTGCCAAAAAAGCAAAGGATAAAAAGGCTAAAGAAGCTGCTGACAAAAGAATTGCGGAGGCAAAGGCGAAAGCAGAAGAGCTTGCTGCAAAAAGAGCTGAAGCAGAAAAGAGGCGTGCAGATAAAGAAGCTGCCGCTGCAAAAGCCGCAAAAGAAAGAGAAGCTAAAGCTGCTGCGGATAAAGAGGCATTAGCAGCGGCTAATAAAGCTGCTGAGGAAAAAGCTGCCAAGCAAGCTGCAAGATTAGAGCAAATACGAATGCTTGAGGAAAAAGAGCAGTTCCGCCGTGGCGAGCAGTTACAAATAAGGCAACAAGAAGCGAAAAGAATAAAAGAAGCAAAGGCGGCGGCAGATGCCAAGGCTGCGGCGGATGCTAAAGCTGCGAAAGAAGCAGCAGATGCCAAGGCTGCAGAAGATAAAAGAGCTGCTATTGAAGCTTCAAGAAGACGAGCTGTTATTGAAGCGGCTGATGCAAAAAAAGAAGAATATAGGCGTCAACAAGAAGCGGCTGCCGAAGCTAAAAAAGAAGTTAAAACATTAGATTTAACTCCTGATCAACTTGTTAATACATATAACAATTCTGCTGCTGCTAAAGATTTTAGCCTTAACGCAAGATATGATCCCGAAACTAATACGTTTATTGAGGACATAAGTGGTTTTGGTTTTACAGGCGATCAAGCGACTAACAAATATACTCCAGAAGAGTTTATGTCAAGGCTTGGATATAAGGCAGATGATTACAATACTTTTAACTTTATTCGACCAGAACAAAAACAAAAAGAACCTCCAAAGCTAGAAGCTCCTGTTGTTATAAATGCTGAAAGACAAAGGGTTGTTGACCCAGTAGGTTCTGTTGGAAATGAAGAACCCACGCCTCCCGATACACCTGGTTCTTTTGTTCTTACAACTCCTCAATACGATCCTGATCCAAAACTAAATGCTTTGTATAACTCTTTGTCTTATACAATACAAATGGGCGCAGGCATTCGGGCTCTTACCCAAGAAGAAGCAGCACAGCAAAGCAAAGAAATTAAAGATTTAGAACAGCAAATTATTGCTGCTGGCGGACAGCCTTATAAGTATTTTACAAACTTACCTTTTGGAAGCTTTAGAGGGAAAGGTCCTGATCCAACAAGAGGTGAATACGATCCGATGACAGGTCGTTATATCGATGAGGATGATCAACCTGCGCCAGTACCATCTCCAGACCAAGAGCCCACACCTCCCACGCCTCCTGATATTTTAGACGGGCGTAAATTAACAGACATAATAAAAGAGAGTGAAGGACCTGCTCCAACGTTTCCTCCTATAGGAGACATGCTGATCCCAGGCGGAGGCATTGATACTACTTCTGGCCTTGGCGCTGATCCACAAGGATATCAGGACCTTAAAACTGCTCCCGCAGGATTTAATTGGTCTGGAGGTACAGTAAGAATCTCCCCTGAAAGTTTTTATAATCCAACAACAGGTGAGGAATGGACAGCAAATGCTGCTGGATGGGTTCCTCCTCAAGGCTGGGTTAAAGGAAAGAAACCAACAAGTGAACAGCCAAGTCCAGAACCTGATCCAGAACCAACGCCTCCACCACCACCTACGTTTGTAGATATGGATCCGCTGAAAGGTATGCGTGAGCAGTTTGTTCCAAGAAACATTCTTGGTCAATCTTATGATCCGCAGGTTCGAGAAGACTTTGTTAAAAAAATGCAGTCGGGAGCTAATATATCTAGATACCCGACTTATGAAATGCCAACATCACCGCTTCCTCAAACCCAGTTCGGAGGGTACGGACAGCCTATGCCTATGTCGCCACTAGCGCCATATGCTGGTTTAGGTGCTCCGCCGATCCCGCCAACTGGTGAAGATGAACCATATGATGAAGACGCAAGACCAGGAGGTCCTTCGCAACCACCTAGAGGAGGCGGAGTGTTTTAATGGATACAGTTAATCTCTCATCTTATATCTTTAAAAAACTTCAAAAGTTTGAAGAAGGTCATATTGAGTACTTGACTGGCGGTAACATTAAAACAATGGAGGACTATAAATTCGTGATGGGTGAGTTATCGATGCTTCGCACCCTTCGCGAGGAGTTAAAAGAAGCATTGCGAACTGAAGGAGACCCCGATGAGTAATCTGTCAGCAACAGATGCTCTCGCAAAATCGTCATTAGATGACGCGTATGTGAGTAGTGAGGAACGTGTTTTAAATCCAGATCTTCTGGACAAAACACTATTAGAAAGAATGCCAAACCCTGCTGGGTGGAAGCTTCTTGTTTTACCTTATAGAGGCAAAGGCGTAACAGAAGGTGGGATTGTTCTAACAAAAAAAACCTTAGACAAGGAAGGTCTAGCTACTGTTATTGCTTATGTTCTTAAAAAAGGCCCATTAGCCTACCAAGATGACGACAAGTTTGGCGGCATACCTTGGTGTGAGGAAGGACAATGGGTGTTAATAGGTCGTTATGCAGGAGCCAGATTTTCTTTAGAAGATGACTCTGAAGTGCGAATTATTAATGATGATGAAGTTATTGGGACCATTTTGAATCCCGATGACATTAAGTCAGGGTGAGGTGAAACATGTCAGAACAAACCTTAAGCGAGGCACTCGCTGATATTGATATTGATTTAAATATCACAGACGAGGATATAGAAAGTGCAGCAATTCCAGCTAATCTAAGAAGTTCAGACGATGAGGTTCAAGATGAATCTACATTTGTTGAACTTTCGGATGAAGAGCTAGAAGAAATATCTCCTGTTACAGATGATGAAGTAACAGAAGACTTTTTAGCTAATGAAGAAGATTACGAAGAAGAAACTGAAGCTGAACGAAGGGCTAGAACTGCTCAAGAGCGGATCAATCAAGCTGTTCGTCAAGCTAAAGAATTTCAACGTAGAGAACTTCAAGCTGTCCAGTACGCTAAGCAACTGCAAGAAGAGAACAAGAAGCTTTCTGCCCAATCAAGACAGACAAGCGTTAACTCTGCCGCTCAGAACTTGCAGATACAAGAAAGCTATTCGAAGGAATTTGAAAGCAGAATTGAAGCCCAGGCTGATGCTGCTAAACGAAATCTTCAAAAAGCTTATGAGTCTGGAGATCCTGAAGCAATGGCAGAGGCTCAACAGCTTATTGCCAGAACCGAGGCCGATCGTTCTTCTTTATCACAATACAAGCGTGAGCTTGCAAAGTATAAAGAAGACTACAAAAAATGGGCTGAAAGTCAGATTAACTACCAAGAACCAGAGTATCAGATTCCTAATAATTATAATCAAGAACCTGAACCGCAGTACTTAGAGCCTTCTAGAAAAGCTCAGGAATGGGCTGCACAAAACGAATGGTTCGGCACAGATAGAGTCATGACCAATGTGGCTTTTGCTGTACATGATGAACTTGTTCGATCTGGAATTGACTTAGAATCAGATCAGTACTATTCTGAAATTAATCGCAGAATTCGACAGGAACTCCCTCACAAGTTTCAAGAAGAGCGATCCGCAGGAAACACGAGACCCGTCCAAAGAGTTGTTTCCGGTACGCGCACAACAGGAAAAGGACGCAATCAAAACGATCGTAGGATTGAACTTTCGCCCACTGAACAACAGCTTGCAAAAAAACTCGGTGTGCCGTTCAAAGAATACGCAAAACAAAAAATGAGGTTGCAAAGATCATGAATGAAGAGACAAAAATAAAAGGTTCTGGAGGATCCAGCAGGATGCCCAGAAGCGCAAGTGGAAGAGATTCCACTAAAGCTCGTCAGCCATGGCGCCCACCTCAAATTTTAGAAACGCCTGAACCTCCACCTGGGATGAGGTATCGGTGGCTAAGAACTCATATTCGAGGCGAAGCCGATAAAACCAACGTACACATGAGAATGCGAGAAGGCTACGAAGTGGTCAATCCTGCTGAAGTTGCTGGGTATGATTTACCTACAATTGATGAAGGATCTCACGCTGGAACTGTGGGCGTAGGCGGATTAATGCTTGCTAAAATCCCAGAAGAAACGGCAGAAGAAAGGAACGCATACTTCCAAAGTCGAACTGAAAACCAAATGAATGCGGTTGACAACGACCTTATGAAGGATGAACATCCCTCTATGCCTATCTCTAACGAGAGGAGAAGTAAGGTAACATTTGGCGGCTCTAATAAATAGAGCCATTATGATTGTGTTTTAAGGAGAAAATAAATGGCGAATCAAGACGCCCCTTTTGGACTCCGCTATGTTCGCAATATTCAGGGGAACTACAATTCTTCTGGTCAGTCTCGTTATAGGCTAACGACTGCTGACGCGACCAACACTACTAGCATTTATGCAGGTGACATTGTTACCCAAAATACTGCCGGTATTGTTACTCGTATTGCTCGCGCAGATGGTGGATCCGCTACTTCCGACATTATTGTCGGCGTGTTTAACGGCTGTTTCTATACAGATCCTACGACCAGCACTCCTACTTGGAGTAATTACTGGCCTGGAAATGCAGCGACCGATGCAATTGCTTTTATTTTCGACCATCCTATGGATGTGTTTGAAATTCAAGCAGATGCAGCGTTTCCTATTGCAGATCTGTGGGGGAACTTCGATATTGTTGATAACGCTGGTACTGGTAGCACAGACTCAGGCCTCTCTTATGTAGAGCTTGATGTTTCTACCGGCGCTACAACAGCGACGTTGCCATTAAAAGCCCTGGATATTTCTGGTGACCCAGACAATTCAGATGTAGGTTCAGCCAATACTAACGTGCTTGTCACCATTCAGAATCATCTGTTTGGCCAGAAGCAAGTTGGTTTAGCTTAAGGAGTTAATATATGGCTATTTCAAGAGCCCAATTAGCCAAAGAGCTAGAGCCTGGCCTCAATGCTTTATTTGGTATGGAATATGCTCGTTATGAAAACGAGCATGCAGAAATTTACGAAACAGAGTCTTCTGATCGAGCATTCGAAGAAGAAGTACTTATCGTAGGTTTTGGTGACGCAAAGGTTAAAACCGAAGGACAAGGCGTATCTTATGATAACGCTTCTGAAGGTTTTACAGCACGCTACACTCATGAGACCGTGGCTTTGGCCTTCGGACTTACCGAAGAAGCTGTTGAAGACAATCTGTATGACCGCCTTGGCGCTCGTTATACTAAGGCTTTGGCCCGTAGTATGGCGCACACTAAGCAGGTTAAAGCAGCTAACGTTCTCAACAATGCGTTTAACGCTAGCTTCCCAGGCGGTGATGGCCAGCCTTTGATCAGCACAGCACACCCGCTTGCGTATGGCGGTACTCTGGCAAATCGGGCAACTACCATGTCCGATTTAAACGAGACTTCGCTTGAAAACGCATTGATCAGCGTATCGACTTTTGTTGATGACCGAAGCATGATCTTGGCCCTTCAAGGCACCAAGTTGATTGTTCCGCCTCAGCTTCAGTTCGTAGCTGATCGTTTGCTTGATACCCCAGGACGCGTAGGTACTGCGGACAATGACATCAACGCAATCAAGAACATGGGTCTGTTACCGCAAGGTTATGCAGTCAACCATTTCTTGTCTGACAATGATGCATGGTTCTTGTTGACCGACTGCCCTGACGGGTTTAAGCACTTTGAAAGAAGCCCGATTTCAACTTCTATGGAAGGTGATTTCGACACAGGCAATGTTCGATACAAGGCTCGAGAGCGTTATAGCTTCGGGTTTAGTAACCCACGTTGTGTGTTTGGTTCGCAAGGAGCTTAATGTTTCATGTGAAACATAAGAAAAAGGTGGTCTTTTGGCCACCTTTTTTTTATTCTAAGATATAGATTCTGAGATAAAACAGCCTAAGTAACCGGCTCAGCGGACGTTACGAAGATACTTAGGCGAATCCTTTCGTAAGAGGTGACCATAATGGCGCAAACCACTTTTTCTGGACCCGTTAAATCTTTAGCTGGTTTTATTACCGCTGGCGTTAATAGCAGCGTTAGCTTATCTGCTGACACTACACTTACTGTAGCTGCTCATGCTGGTAAAATTATTATGTTGAACGATGCAGACGGCAAGTTTACTTTGCCTTCTATTTCTTCAACCGCTCCCAATGACCCTACTTCTCCCGACCAAACAAACAACATTGGCGCGTCTTTCTTTTTCTATGTTGAAACCGCAGCCACTGATTTGGACATTAAAACAGATGGAACCGACAAGTTTGTTGGCGCTGCGATAGTAGCTGTCAATGATGGTACTAATAAAGCATTTGTTCCCGGTGCATCTAACGATGTAATTACTTTAAACGGTTCTACCAAAGGCGGGATTATTGGTAGTGTTATTAAGGTGACTGCTATCGATACTGCAACTTACCTCGTTCATGATTCTTTATTAATCGGTTCAGGAACTATTGTTACTCCTTTTGCTGACGCTTAATAAGATAACTTTAGGAGAGCAACATGGCTGATGCAGTCACTTCACAAACTATTCAGGACGGTGAGCGTAAAGCCGTCCTAAAGTTTACTAATGTCAGTGATGGAACCGGCGAGACAAATGTAGTTAAAGTCGATGTTTCTTCTTTATCTGCAAACTCGTCTGGACAAGCTTGTACTAAAGTAACTGTCGCGCAAATATGGTGGCAGTGTGTTGGTATGGGTGTTGAGCTTTTGTTTGACGCTACCGCTAACGTTTTAGTTATTGGCCTGTCTCCAGATAGTAACGGTTATCATGACTATACTCCTTTTACTGGTATTCCAAATAATGCCGGTTCTGGCGTAACAGGAGACATTTTGTTTACAACTATCGGTGCAAGCGCAAATGACACTTATACTGTTATTCTTGAATTGATAAAGGAATATTAATGACAACCTCTGGGACTAGAGATTTTGAGCCAGATGTAGCGGAATATATCGAGGAAGCATTTGAAAGATGTGGGCTTGAATTTCGCACAGGTTATGATGGGATTACCGCAAGGCGATCCCTCAACCTGCTTTTGGCTGACTGGGCAAACCGTGGCTTAAATCAATGGACCATTGAAAATACGACAACAACCTTAACTCAAGGTGCTGAGTCCATTGACTTAACATCGTCCACAATAGATGTATTGGATGTTGTTATTAGAAGAACTGAAGGTGGCACTACTACAGACATTCAAATGGCCCAGGTTAGCAGAGCTGCTTATTGGAACATTCCGACTAAAAATACCCAGTCTAGGCCAACACAGTGGTTTTTAGATAAACAAATAACGCCAAAGCTTTATATTTGGCCTGCTTCTGAAAACAATACCGATCAACTTTTGATCAATAGGTTGATAAGAATTGAAGACGCAGATGCCAGTGCTAATACCATGGATATGCCGTTTAGGTTTTATCCATGTTTAGCGGCAGGTCTTGCATATTATATAGCTCTTAAGAAAGCGCCTGAAAGAGTAGAAATGCTTAAATCTTTTTACGAAGAGGAGTTTGCTAGAGCAGCAGATCAAGATGAAAGTAGAGCGTCTTTGTTTGTGGCTCCTAGCTTAAGAAGCTATAGGAGAGCCTAATGGCTTATGCTTCTGGAAAGTATGCGATTGCGATATGTGATCGATGCGGATTTAGGTATAAGTATACCCAGCTTCGCAAAGAATGGACTGGCTTTAGGGTTTGTAGTGAGTGTTATGAGCCTAAAGAGCCTCAATTAGAGCCGCTTCCTCATGTTTCTGACGCAGAAGCTTTACGAAACCCAAGGCCAGAAACTGGTCTTATTGTAGGTTTTGGTGTTGTAAGAACAATAGATCCTAACCAAATGATTACTCCTACTGGAGATTCAATTGGCTCAGAGTTTGAAGGATCTGGAGGAACTGGAGAAGTTGGTACAGTAACAGTGGTGATCTCATGAGCTTTACATATGCAAGCTTAAAAAGCGCAGTACAAAACTACTGTGAGACTTCAGAGTCAACGTTTGTAAGTGATCTTCCTGTTTTTATTCAGGAGGCAGAAGAGCGTATATTAAAAAATGTACAGCTTCCTGTGTTTCGAAAGAACGTTACAGGAACTTCTTCAATAAACAATACTTATGTGTCTACGCCTACTGATTTTTTAGCGCCCTATAGTCTTGCTGTAGTTTCAGGGAATGTGTACACATATCTTTTGTTTAAGCATGTTTCTTTTATAAGAGATTACACTCCAAACCCTACGACTACTGGGCTTCCTAAATACTACGCTTTGTTTGACGATACAACGTTTATTGTTGCGCCGACTCCAGATCAAAGCTACGAGTTTGAACTTCACTATAAGTATAGACCTGCCTCTTTAACGGCTGGGGCTGAATCAGGAACAACATGGCTATCAACAAACGCTCCAGATGCAATGCTTTATGGAACTTTGATTGAAGCAGCCACTTTTTTGAAAGTACCTCAAGAAGTTGGACAATATGAGCAAAGGTTTCAAATGGCTTTAGAAGGCTTGCAAAAGCTTGGAGCTGGATACGGTTCTAGAGATGAATATAGATATGACATTGCAAGGGGATAACATTGTTTAGCGTAGAAGTTTCAGCGACTCCAGGTTCTGTAAATGTTCAAACGACAGAAGGTCGCGGAATGAACTCAGAAGAGATTGCAGCAAATGCAGTCGCTAAAATAATTAGTATCAGTGATACCGCTGATCCAATTATTAAAGCTCAAGCAGAAGCTTTTAGAGAGCGCATGTATTGGGTTATTGTCGCTGCATGCGATCAATCTATAAAGAGTGACAGAACTACGTTGTTTAACTTATTTAAAACAAACGGCCATGACGATATGGCTGAAATATTGAGGACTTTATAATGGCTATTGATCAGGCAATGTGTACGTCTTTTAAGCAAGAAATTTTGCAAGGCATTCATAACTTTACTAGCGGTTCTGGTGGTGGGACAACGACCACAACTGGTTCTGGCAATACTTTTAAAATTGCTCTTTATACTTCTAGCGCAAGTTTAGGCGCGGGAACAACTGCTTATACCACAAGTAATGAAGTTTCTGGAACGGGATACACGGCAGCGGGAAATACATTAACTAATGTTACCCCTACTACATCTTCGACTACTGCCCTTACAGACTTTGCAGACACAACGTGGTCAAGCAGCACCATTACGGCAAGAGGAGCATTAATTTATAACTCCTCAACAACTGCCGGAACTGCTAATAGAGCAGTAGTTGTTCTTGACTTTGGTGCCGATAAAACTTCAACAAACGGAGATTTTACTATTCAGTTTCCTGCTGCTGGAGCAAGCACTGCAATTATAAGAATCGCATAGGAATAATATGTGGCCGATGTTACCGTTGCATTTGAAGGATGGAATAGCTCAACCCATGGCTGGGGCGAAGGCCCTTGGGGTGAAGGTGTTGCAGTACCTGGAGCAACAGGCGCAGTCGGTTCAGTTACAGTTTCCGCAGATGCAAACGTTACTGTCACGGGTATCGCTGCAACAGGTTCGGTTGGAGCCGTTACAGTTTCTGCTGATGCGAATACGTCAGTCACTGGCGTCTCCGCAACAGGGTCTGTTGGGTCGGTTACAGTATCGGCTGACGCAAATGTGGCAGTTACAGGTATTTCTGCGACCGGATCGGTCGGAAGTGTCACTGTTACAGCAGACTCAATCACAAATGTTACAGGTGTTTCTGCCACCGGAGCGGTTGGAAGCGTTACGGTATCGGCTAATGCAGATGTCACTGTATCAGGGATTGCCGGAACAGGATCAGTTGGAAGCGTTACGGTTACAGCCGACGCGAATATTATTCCAACAGGCGTTTCTGCGACAGGCTCAGTTGGCACGGCTACGGTTAGTGCAAATGCTACAGTTGATGCAACGGGATCTAGTGGGACAGGCTCCGTTGGAAGCGTTACAATCGAAGCAGATGCATTGGTTACGCCAACAGGAATCGCAGCCACAGGATCTGTCGGGACTGTTACCACAAAAACGGATAACGTTTTTCCGGTTACTGGCGTTTCTGCGACAGGCCAGGTCGGGACTGTTAGCTTTATTGGTAATGTCGTTGTTCAACCTTCTGGAGTTAGTGCTCAAGGTGAAACAGGGCAAGTTTTGGTCTGGGGTATTATCATTCCTGGACAAGATGCAAATTGGCAAGCGATTGATGAAAGTCAATCGCCAAATTGGCAAAATATTGATGAAAGTCAAACACCAAATTGGCAAGCAATTGATGAGAGTCAATCATCAAGCTGGCAAAATATTGACGAAAGCCAAACACCAAATTGGCAAGAGGTAGCATAAAATGGCAACGTATGTAAATGACCTTCGATTAAAAGAAATCGCAACAGGCGATGAATCAGGAACATGGGGAACTTCCACCAATACTAACCTTGAATTAATTGGTGAAGCGTTAGGTTACGGTACTCAGGAAGTATTTAGTTCAGACGCAGATGCAACGACGACGATAGCCGATGGCGCATCAGATCCTGCTCGAGCAATGTATTTTAAGATAACTTCTGGAGTAAGTTTAACTGCAACTAGAACCTGTACGATTGCACCTAATACTGTAAGCCGCGTGATGTTCATCGAGAACGCGACCACTGGCTCTCAGTCGATTGCGATCTCTCAAGGCTCTGGCGCAAATGTGACGATTGCGACAGGCAAGACCGCCGTGGTTTATCTGGACGGCGCAGGCGCTACTGCTGCGGTAGTTGACGCGATGGCTGGGGTTGATCCCGGTGTGACTGATACGTTGGCTGAGGTGTTGGTTGCGGGTAATACCTCGGGCGGCACCAATATTGAACTGACCACCACTGACAAGGTTCAGTTCCGCGATACGGCA
>Ga0208303_1000330_pt1 | contig 19431 bp, 17 predicted proteins | sample CB_VirMetaG_2_FD_184537 | JGI IMG/M metagenome (GOLD analysis project Ga0208303, IMG submission 184537) | Freshwater to marine saline gradient viral communities from Chesapeake Bay - CB_1504_2 Viral MetaG (SPAdes) (version 4) | ecosystem: Environmental > Aquatic > Marine > Coastal | place: USA... | reverse complement strand
AACTTGCTGATAGACAGTCTAGGGGTATGCTAGGCGGCAGTGGAGATAACAGGTAGTAATAGTTTTGTCATGATATGGGTTACTAATCTGTTATGAAAGAGGGGGCTTAATTGCCCCCTTTTTTAGTCTATCTTCCACTTTCTCTTGGTCCTCTTTCTTTTAAATAGTTACCGTAGAAAATTAACTCTTCATAGTTGTATCCTGCCGCACCTTTTTCTGGAACACCATGTAGTCTATGGTACTCATTATATGCACCTTCTTGAGCAAACTTAGGTAGATTCTTAAATTCCATAGCTTCCATAGGATTGAAACCGTACCTAGATTTAAGTTCTGTATCACCTTTAGCTGTCTTTGCTCTAGCTTTAACTATATCAACAATGTCATTTTTATAATCTTGAATTGCATTTCTAATCATTTCTTTTTTAAATTCTCTTGATTTCCCTGTATATTCTGGATCATTTTTAAGAGTAGGTACAACATAGTCTTCTATATATTCACCCATAAATTGGTCTAACAAAAAGTCTGCTTCAGGCACACCAGTTTTGCTGCTTACAATTTTTTTAGAAATTTTTAAATTGTCTAATTCTTTTTCAAACCAATTTTTTCTTTCTTGTTTTAAAATACCCATAGTTTGTCTTGATAAAGGAGTAGTCCTACGAACAACACCCTCTCTAGTTGCTGGCTCATATAAATCTCTCGCTTTAATTTTTCCGGGAAATGTCTTTGCTAACATATCTTCTATTGCTATGTTTCCGGGTACACGTGATAAAATTCTACTTATACCATAAGTCATCATGTCTGAAGAATCACTTTCTCTTACAATTCTTTCATCATCTGGCGCATAGAAAGTATTGTATAAATCTTGACCTAAAGTAAGAGGTATGGAATATGTATTTATAATATTAGTAGCCATATTAATACCAATTTTCTGTAATGCTTCTGGGCTGTCTTTTGCACTTGCCATATCAGCGGCTGCTTTATCTAGTGCATACAACCCAAAACCAGCACGGAATTGTGTTCCAGAAAGTGCTTGTAAACCCTCTGTCCAAAAACTTGTGTCACCTACAATTGGATCACCTTTTTTTACTCTGTTAATAATATCCGCAGCCCATAAAAAGGGTGCTGCAGGAAAGAAAGGACGCATATCAAATGTAGTGCCATCAGGCATACGACCTTCGTACCATTTTTCTCCAGCATATTCGCTATCTCTAAGAGCCATAGCACCATATAAACCTGCTGTTCCTATTAGTGCTTTTGACATTTCTTCATAGTTATTTGAATCTTTTACAAGAGATTTAAACGTGCCTTCTACTAAATATACAGGAGAATATTCGTAGGTAAATCGTAAAGCGTTTGCTATAAATCTAGGGAAAGGAATAAATGAAGATGTAACAAAGGGTACGCTATTTGCTAATCCAATTAGTCCTTTACCAGCAGGACCAGTTGGGCTTCTTTGGTACGTAAAATACAAGGCTTCATCTATAGCCGTGTTTAGTGCTTTTTTACCAGCTTCTGTTCCAAAAACGGTCTTAAATTTACCTTCTTTAATAATTTTTGATAAATTAAAATCCTCTATATTTACTGCTTCACCCGCCCGTACTTTTTTAGAATACATTTCATTTAATTGTCTTTTAAGATTTCCAACAAAAGCAGCACGTTTAAATAAGTTATCTGAAGCCGTGTTTAAGGCATTTAGTTCTCTACCTATTGCACGTAACTTGCTTGTTTTAGCTGAACCCGGCACACCAGATTCTATAACGTCTTGCAATTCTCTAAACATAGAAGTAGCCTTTGCAGAGAAGCCTTCCTTAAACATGGCCTCTACTGCTTGTGCTTCTTTTTGATTCATAACACCAAACAAAACAGAAAGAGTGTCACCTCCTATCCCATCTTGTGCATTTATTGTTTTAAATCCATACTTTCCACCAGTAGCTTCGTAAACAAAACGACTGGTTCCTCTATCCAATGCTTTAGTTGCCGTATCAATACCTACACGAGCGTATCCAGAAAACATATTACGCATTGTTGTAGCAACTTGTGATGTCATAGCTGAACGCCTTAGTTCGTCTGCTTTTCTTAGGCTGTCCATCAATTGACCAGCACGAGTGGTTTCTGCTCTTTTTAATTGTTCTTTAGTAGCCACACCAAGAGAATCCAATCCTGAACGTAAGTCACCCTTTTCAACATCTTTGGTTGCTTTTTCTAAAAGTTCTTTTGTTTGACCTGCTAACTCAAAAATATCATTACCGGCAGCTGCATTTAATCGTCTAAATACTTTTCTGGCTTCACCTGCTGATTGCAGTTTACGAGCAGCATCAGAAATATCTGCCATAAACAGATTAGCAAAATCATCACCAGTTATATTGTACTTTTCAAACAGCTTGATAGCAAAATCGTTATCTTTAATTTTATCACTTTTCATCACACGTGCAACGGCTTCGGTAACACGTTCACCTTCTTCTAAACCTTTACCGGATTTAGCCATTAGTTCTGTTACTGCTGCAAATATTCTTTTTGTGTGTCCTTCATCAAGAGATAATACAAAGTCTGGTGCTTGTGCTAATACGTCTTCTTCTTTTGCACCAAGAGTTTTAGCCAAACCTGTTACATCATCTGTTACACCTAGACCAACTTGCTCACCCAAGTCTTCTCTAACAACTTTACCAGCAGCAACTTGTTTTGGGTCTAATGGCCTAAGTGTTGAACTTAACTCTTTTGCTATCTTTTTATTTAGTTTATTTTTCTTTAGAGTTTCTTCCGCAAGTTTTTCGGCCTTTTCATTTTTTGCGAGAATAGATTTTTGCGCCTCTCCTAGTAAGTCACCTGTTTTACTTTCTATTGCTTTTTGTGCTAATTTTTTAGTTTGGTATACGCCAACAGCAGCAGGCATAGCAGCACTAAGAACACCTGCAGCAGCAGTTTCTTTAAAGCTATAATCGTCACGTAGATTTATTTCTTGTTCTGTTTTTTGCGCAGCAATATTCTGTGCAGCACCTGCTGCGCCTTCTACTACAGCTGCAGTTAAAACAGGACGAGCAGCTGCTTGTTTAATTACATTAGATGGAACTAGGGCTTTAAATGCGTTTGTTAGCACGCTTTGCGTAGCAGCTTTTGCTGCAGAAGTAGCTGCTATACCCCCAGCTTTACCGGCACCGGGAAGCAGTAACCCTAAGTATGTAGAAGGGGCGGTTAAAATACCACCAGCATAATCGCCTATAGTTTGGCCTATGCCGCCCGTAAAAGAGGGTAAGTCTTGAAATGTAGTATATAGTAATCTATAATCAGCAAGTTTTTGTTTTGCTTTTTCTCTACGAGTAGAATCTAAATTAGTTTTACCTGTTGCATCTGCTGCAAGAGCAGATACATAATTAAAATCTCCTGCGGCAGTCATTTCATTTACGTTAAATTGACGGAAATGTTCTATAAACTCATCCATCGCTTCATCTTCGTCAACGTCTGTTACGCCATGTTTATCACGCATAAACCTTACGGCAGCTTGACGTACTGCACTATTCTTTTCTATATTTTCTCTGTCGCCTACCGTTTTTACAGGATTTTCAGGTGCTTCTGAAACCAGTTCATCCTCATCTTTAAAAGACGCAAAAAAACTATTAGTTGTTTTAGCTTCAAGAACAGGAGAAGAATCCGATATAACGGGTGTTGTATCTATTAATATGTCCTCATCTTCTTCTTTAAATTTAGAAAAAAAGCTGCTCATATTATTTCCTTGACATTAATCCACCAGACGCTAATCCTGCACTTCCTGTTCTACTTCTATTTCTACCCCTACCACTTCTATTTGCAACAGTTTCTTCAGGCTCTGCTTTTGGTGGGTTAGCTGCAATAGCATCTTCATATAGTTTTGTAGCAACTTCAATGCTCACATTACTTTCTCTTGCTATATCTCTTATAACAGCATCTTTTCTAGCAGCAGAAGTTCCATAACTTTTTTCTGTAATAAACTTGTATATTATATCTGTATCAACCTTTGTTTCTGGTTGACCCTGTTTTCTAGCAGCCAACACTTTGTCTACAACTATCTTTATGTAATCCTTTGAATATCCAGACTGAGTTAGCTCTTTTTGTATTTCTTCTGTTGTATCTGTTGATTTACTATTTATCATGTCATCTGCCATTTTATTAGCACTAACAGTGTCTACGTTACCATCTTCTGTTACAGCAGGATAAAGAGAAGTTAATTTGTTATCCGTTTTTTGTTTTTGTTCATTGATAGGTGTGTTTGTACCAGCAATAACCAGTTGTTTACTGCCATCTTCATAAACAACTTCTTCAACTGCATCACCAGAGGGTGTAACAGTTTTTACAGGCGTTCTTGATGTTTCATTTTTTGGTTGCTGGTTATCTTGCGTAGATAAATCATCAGCATTTATAACTCCTGCACGAATAAGATTATTTTTAACTGCAGTGTGTGCAATTGCTGATTTACTTCCTATGGGGAACGTGTTAATTAAGTCGTTAACTACCTTAGTTCGTAATGTTTTCAACTCTTCTTTCTTCGCAGCTTTTATATCTTCTGATATCCCCTCTTTAAATTTCGGCATTTTTGTAATAGGGTCTATTTCAACATAAGTTTTTAAATCGCTATTATCAACCGCTAGTTTTAACGATGTCGATTGTGTACTTAAAGCAGATGTATATGTAGCATTATCTAACTCTTCAGCACCTTTAGTACTAGAAATTGTTTGTTTCAGTGCATTGATCTGTTCTTGCGCTGCTTTAGCCTCATCACTATCCGCTGCGTAACCTGATTGCCCACCAGTATTACGATGGTCAGAAATTCTACGCATATTATCGTCTTGAAGTCTTTTAAGAACTTCAGGTAGCAAAGGACCAGATGTGCCAAAGTCTTCTGCTTTTCTTGCTAAGATCACTGCATTTTCAGCATCACCATCTTCTGCCGCAAAACCAGATTTTAGCAACAATCTGTCTTTTTCGTTTGTAGCAGATTTAAGTTTTATACTCCTGTCTACAACTTTTCTTTGTGACTGTAATTCAGCTATTTTTATTGGGTCTTTTTCATATCCTAATTGCATATCTATGCTATTAAGTTGTGTAGCATCATCTCCTGTTTCTTTTGCAGCAAGTAATCCCGCACTAAGGTCTTCCCTTAATTCTGCTATACGTTCTTCTGTATTACCCGGCCTTGCTAATTCTTGTTTAATGTATGTAACTCTTTCAGAAGGAGTCATATTAAACATTCTTACACCTTCCATATCAAAGGCTAGTGTAGGTAAATCAATATTAGGTAATTCTTCTGCAGTTATTCCTTCAGCGGCAAGTTGCTCAGATACTCTTGTTTTTATCTGACCACTAACGTCTTGATCTAAACCAATAGCACTAAGTAAGCTACCCGCACCTGCAGTTTCAACATCATCTGGTAATTTATAATCTGGAAGAGTTTTTGCCGCTCCTTGAAACGCTTTTGCATAATCTGTAATTGTTCCTATAGGCGAATCTACTTCTGCTCTTTTAATAAATTCAGAAAGATTAATTGTGCTATTTTTTGTTTGTTCTTTTAGTTGGGCAATAAGACTTTTGTAAGATGATAAATTACCCTGTTCTTTTAGTAATCCCGCAGCGTATTCAGCGGAACGTGGATCATCCATGCCAAACAAAGCCCTGCCTTGCTCTAAAGCCTCTTCAATATCTTTAAATTCTTCTTCACGTTCTTCTTGTTGTTTAAGCGCACGTTTTAGCTTTGCTTCCGCAACCTTTTCAACCCTTAAATCAACTTTTTTTAAGTCCTCTTTAAGAGCCTCATTTGCAGATTTAGCAAAACCTTCAACAAAACCTGTACCAAAATCACCAAGACCAAACAAACCCATATTAGTTTCTCCGTGCCATTAAACCGCCTGCACGTTCATCTGCGGCAGTTTTCATTTCTTCAATTAACATTTCATTCTCTGGTTCTTCTTCTTCTTCTGCTTCTTCTTCATTTCTTTTAGCCTTTAATTTCATAACAGCTTTATCCACCAAAGAACCACGAACTCTGTCGTCACCTTCTAAGCCTGATGTGTATTTAATTTTAGCTGAGTCTGCAATTAGACTAATTAACTCAATAATTACAGGCAATACAAGCATACCTACGTCAACAGTATGTTTACCTTCCATAACACTAGATGATTGCATAGCGTTAGCTACAGTAGTAACCGGCACACCCATCTCAAGAACATCAAGAAGTTGTGTCGTTACTTCTTCTGATTCTATACGTGTTACATAATAATCAATGGCTTCTTCTACAGTAGCATACTGTGAAGGTTGTTGCCACGGCCTTGCGCCCAGTTCTGCTGTTAAAGATTGACCCGGAATAGGACCATCCAACATTACTTCTTCATCCATCCTGAATTTCCTTGCGCTTTCTACGTATTGAGTCAAAATAAAGCATGGCAATATCACCAGACTTTAGTTTACCAGCTTTAGGTTCATTTGTCACCCTTTTTGTTGATGATAAAAGACCTTTATTTTTAGTGGTAGGCTGACGCTGTTCATTCATAGCGTCTGCTGCCTTTGCCATATTTGTATACATTATTGGTGCAGGATTAGTGATTGGCACGTTTATACTCCATCTTATAATCTTTTATGACGCTATTCATAGCGAACTTAATTGCTTTTTTGAGTAGCGGTTTATTGCTAATGTATTTAGCAAATGATTCACCCTTACTTATATAAAGTTTACGGAACCATTTAGGTGCTTTATTAAACAACCAATTTCTAAATAGTAACCATGTGTAATCTTCTTGACCATAAACTTCACGTGCAACCCAACACCCAAAAATTCCTTTGCTTATAGCCGCTGAACCTAATGTACCTAAAAGACTTCCTAAAGCACTACCCGCAGATGATGAAGATGCTGACTTCTGAGCAGCGAGGGTTGCGTCAGCACCCAACTGTGCCATAGCAAGATTATTCATTCTATCTAGTTCATTGTTAGCAGATTTCCATGCCCATTCCATTGTATCGCCATAAAAATTCCACAAATTATTGTATGCAGTTTTACTAATATCCAAAATAGCATTAGCATTTAATTCATTAGCACGATTAACTGCTGCAGTATCTGCAGTTGCAATTTGCCTACGCCACTGTGCATTTGACTGCGCAATTACAAGTTGGTTTGTGGCATTAAACTGGTCACGTTGATTATTCAGTTCAGCGTTAAACCTGTTTACTGTATTAGTTTGACCTGCATTAAACTGTGCCTGTGCATTTTGCTGTGTAGCATTGAACTGTGATACTTGTGAACCTAAACTTGCAAAGAACTGGTCAACTTGATTTTGACTGGTTGCATTAAACTGTGCAGCAGCATTAGTAGCAGCTTGGTCTGTGAACAATGACTGTACACGCTGTTGTGCTTTAAACAGTTCAGTCTGCTGCCTGTTAGACAAGTTAGCCATGTCGTACTGCAAGAAGTTTTGTGCGTTCTGCACTGCAGACTGTTGGCGATTACTTAGATTAGCTGTGTCTAACTGTGCCAGTGCAGCAGCTTCAGCCATGACCATTGCCTGACTGTTAGACAGGTTGTTCAGGTTCATTGTATTCACAGCACGTGAGTTCTCTAGCTGTACCTGCTGTTCAGCAGTGAAGTTCATGTTAGCTATATCACCAATACGTGCAGAGTTCTGTACACGTGACTGGAACGCTTGGTCAAACTCCTGACCAATAAACTGCGCACGTTGTTGTGCAGCAAGCATGGCACGTTGCTGTCTGTTAGATAAGTTTTGTCCTTCAAACTGTGCTTGTGTTTGAGCATCAGCCTGCGCAATAGGCAATGCACTTTCCATAGCAGCCTGCACCATTGCCTGTCCTGCAAGACTAGATGCACTTAAACCCCTAGCAGCCATAGCGGAAGTAACACTCCGCATAGCACCTGCAGCCCAAGCTGGTGTGTTACCACCTTGAAACTGTTGCATCAGGTTGCTCAGTTGCCCTTGTACAGTAGCTTGCTGAGAAGGCGTAGCTTGTGCAGCTTGGATTTGCTCAGTAAACTGTGAAGCTGTTTGCGCATTAGCTACACCTGAGATTAACTCACCTTGCTGTATTTGACGTTGTACTGGGTTGTTAATAAGGAAAGCATTGCCCTGTGCGGCAGTCAAGTTGCCTACAGAAGATGTTGTTTGCTGTGCAGCAGTAATCTGCGCACGTGGGTCTTGTGGGTTAGCCTGTGCAGCTTGAGTGGCGTTCATTGCACTATCTACACCCGGTGCTGCTTGTGCTGCCTGCATTACATTAGCTGTTGTCTGTGCTGGCTGTGCTGCTTGTGCTGTAAGTGCCATGGCTGTAGGTGTAGCAACTGTGCCTGTTAAAGCACCTGTGCCTGCGGCAATGTCTTGTGATGGATCATAGCCAATGCCTGTAGCTATTGTTTCACCACCGACAGGCACACCGGGTGCGTACATTTGCTGTACAGTAAAGTCTGTTACACCGGGCTGCCCAGTTGTAGAGGGAGCCGGTGGTGTAGCAATAGGTGTGCCAGTTACGCCTGTGTAACCTGTAGTGACTGGTTGTTGTGTTGTAGTTGTAGGAGGTGTAGGAGTAGCCGCACCTGCTTGCTGTAACTGAGCAGATGTCATGTTACCACCAGCACCGGGGCCAGTAGGTAAATTATATGGTAGTAAAACAGATGGATCAGGTGCAGCTTGTTTGTTTAAATATGTTTGTCCAGTTTGTGGGTTATAGTACTTTGGCATTACAGCAGCACCTAATGTTAAACCACCAGTCTGCATCTTACGTACTACACCACCCTTTGCCATTTGCATAGCTTGATTAGTGTAGTTTTGCATTTGCTGTTGACGCATAGGGTCTTGCGATACGTAATCTTGAAAGCCTTGCATATTACCTTGATAGCCCATAGAACGTGCTATCTTTTCCATGCCACTAGGCTTAAATGCTTTAAACATTGCCATTCACTTAATCCCTACTCAATACTTTGTCCAACTTATCCTCGACACGATGCAAGGCATCCATAACTTGCCGCATATCGTCACGTAGTTCCATGCGAGTTGCATAGTCTTCTCTTGTTTTATTCAACAAGATTTCGATGCGCTTCTGTTCACGGGTAATACCATTAGCCCACCACGCACCACCAGCCAACACTAGGGCAAGTAACGTGTCTATTAAGCTGGTCATTTCCATCGCTTACCAACCAGCAGGTACTTTTTGTACGATAGGTGGGTTAGCAAGGTTGTCAATCTGGGTGTCCAGATTTGCCTGTAAGTCAGCTTCTGTTTGACCCAGTGAAGCAAGCACCTTCTCTTTGCACCAGTCCTTTGTCACACTGTTAAATGCAACAAAGTTATCTGGGTCTAGTTCAGGGGATGCTGTGCCGTATATTGATGCTGACAGATAGTTACCCTCTGCATCTTGCTCACTGTCACTGACAGCGGTGATGCGCCAGTGAATTGTTTTGATTACGTCTGACAAGCCATCTTCAGAAGGGGCTGTGTCTAATGTTGGGAAATCCCAAGTGTATGTGTTAGCCATTTGTTTCTCCTGTTAGGCTGTATGTTGTCTTCTTTCAATTAAATGTTCTGGTAAAAAATTATATTCATAACCAGATTGCTCATCTTGAAGACGATTAATTTCTTTTATGTCATTGCAGATAATAACGTCAATATATTCTAATCCATTTAAGACTGCATACTGAAAACGACACCCACCAAATTGTAACTCGTAATTGCTATTTACAACAATCGGATTTACCATCCCATGTTCTGCAATGTGTTCGTGTATGAGTTTCTGCCTTTCAAATATCGCCCAATATCTTGGGTCTGTTCCTGTTTTTACTTCACTAACTTTCAAGCGCATTTAATCGGCTACCAATTAGTTGTTTTCCAGTTCTGCAACTCTGGCTCTCAATGACTGTACTTCTTTAATGAGCATAGGAACTAATTTACTATAATCAACCCCCATCATCTCATCGCTGTCTGGGTTGCCGGATACAGCTTCAGGCGCAACTGTCTGCAATTCCTGTGCAATCATTCCATAGTCTTGATGGGAGCCGTCAGCTATCCAATCAAATTGACGTACCTGTATTGCATCAATCTTGCTTCCAGCGTCATCAGCGTCTGTGATGTTTTCTTTGAGGCGGTAGTCGGATGAGGTGTTGTAGGCGGTTGAAGAGGCTGTGATGCTAATTGAACCGACAATAGTTCCTGTTCCACTAGCAGGAACTGAAAAGAACCTAACACAAGCACCTAAGTCAGCACTGCCCCGTCCAATGCCTAAAGCAGCGTTGCCGATGGCAGAAAATTCAGCACCTTCATTCGCAATATTAGCCCCACCAAAAGCTGTCGTTCTTCCCTTAAATAACTTGCCGCTGCTGTCGATGCGCATAGCTTCTGAAAAGGTGATAGGATTGTTTGCCGTACCTGATGGTGCTGTTGCCCAAGTGTGAACACCTGAATACTGTTTGTAGTACGAAGCACCATAGCCGCTGACTAAATACTTGTCTCCAGTACCTGTAGCCCAAACGTGATTGCTACTGATAAAGCCATAAGGCGTAGTATTGTTGCCAAATAAACTTAATCCGTTAGTTATTTGTGTAGTAAGTGTTTGCGTAGTAGCTGGAGTTACCCCAATGCCCACGTTGCCGCTGCTGTCGATGCGCATACGTTCTGAGTTATTGGTGCTAAAAAGAATATTGTGATTGGTTACAGTAGCAAGGTTCATACCTGACGAGTAAACCTGTAATTCACCAGTGACAGTGTTTGTTGTGTCGTCAAGTCTTACAGATGCACCGCCAGCCCTCTCAATATCTATGCCACCGCCTGTTGCTGTTGCTGGCGAAGTCGTCCCAATGCCTACGATGCCGCTGCTGGTGATGCGCATTGCTTCTGAGTTATTAGAGTAGAAAGTAGGAAAATAAGTGCCGCTGGAGTTGATTGCACCCATACGCACTTCGCCGGTAGTAGGACTTAGCAATATGCCGCCTTTTGGGTCGCCGCTGTAAATAAGTGCAAGACCATCAGTGTCACTAAGGGGAACTCCAACAGACAATCTCTTGCTTAGTGACGTAACATTGACTCCTACCCGACCGCTGCTGTCGATGCGCATACGTTCTGTGCCGGTATTACCAACAGAGCCGCCGCCAGTCACGCCTGTTTTGAACACAATTCCGTAACTGTCAGTTCCGATATTGAAACCGTTAGAATTAGACCCAAGATAACCAGAGGCCACAGCCGTAGCTGTAACCTTTATCTCACTATTTTGATTGTTGGCCGTGCCTTCTACAGATATTCTGTGCGAGGGTACCGTAGTCCCAATGCCCACGTTGCCGCTGCTGTCAAACACAACGCCATCAGTACCGCCGTATTGAAACTTTAGTGAACCTGTGCCAGCCTCGTTGATGATTGAGTTGCTACCATCGTGATAAATCTCAAGGTCAGACCCAGCACCAAAGATGGCCTTGTCGTTGTCGCCGAAGGTCATATCTCCAGTGGTCACAAAGGATGTACCAGTGATTGTTGTACCAGTGATTGCGGCAGCACTATTCGCACCGATAACAGTGCCATCAATAGCACCACTGTCAATGTTTGCATTTGTAAGTGCTTGACTATTTAAGTCTACAGAACTGCCAAGCGTTGTAGCGGAAAGCGTTGTAAATGTACCAGCAGCAGCACTGTTTGCACCAATAGTTGTATCATCAATTTCACCAGAGGCAATGTCCACCTTACTGATGTCCACCTCGCCTGTACCATTAGGTGTCAGGGCAATGTTGCCATTTGTATCTGTGCTGATGATGGTGTTACCATTGATGTTGATGTTGTCAACGTCTAGGTCAGTGTTAATAACTACAGTACCAGTTCCATCTGGTGACAGATTAATATCACCGTTAGTATTAGTTGATGAAACAGTATTACCATTTACATTTATATTATCAACGTCTAGGTCTGTATCAATTACAACAGTACCAGTTCCATCTGGTGATATGTTAACGTCACCGTTTGTATCCGTACTGATAATAGTGTTACCATTAATGTTAATATTGTCAACGTCTAGGTCACCTGTGATATTTGTTGTTGCTGTAATGTTAACTGCACCAGTACCGTTTGGTGTAATGTTAATAGCACCGTTAGTGTCCGTACTAATAATTGTATTACCATCAATGTTAATATTATCTACGTCAAGGTCACCTGTGATATTAGCGGAACCTGTAACATTAAATAGTGTAGAGGTAAATGTGGTAGAGGCAGTATCAACAGTCAGAGCAGTAGAGGCATCAATGTCAACTGTGGGGGCTACAAGTTCCAGTTCAACATCGGCATCAATATCAAGTTGACCATCTGCGCTTGATACAATCTTAAGTGCAGTATCACGGAAATACATATTGCCTTGCAGGTATGCATCTTTATAAAGCAAGCCTGATGTACCCAAGTCAAGTGTATTTGTTGTTTTTGGTTTAACTTCAGTGGCACTTACAACAAGGTCTTGTACTGGACCAACAACTGTGATTGCTCCACCTTCTGCAGCCGTGCCATCGTGCGTGTGACCTGTCGATGAGTTAAATGCGGATTCTACCGCATCAAATTCACCATCAAGGTCTGACGCATTAATAATGTTACCATCAGCAATGTTATTACTGACATCGTTACGAGTGTAGCCTGTACCCATAGTGTCCTCTACCTTCTGTCATGAATACCATACTCAACTGTGATTGCATCCAGTGAAAATGGTGGGTCTGTGCCGTCTGATTCAAACTGAAATGAAACGGCAAATCCTGAACCTATAATCTGTGTTTCAAATAACTTTAACAGTTTTGTTCCGTAGCTTGTGCTTCCGAATGTTCCTACTCCGTAAAAGCCTACAACACCTGATGTGTTTGCAAAACTAATTGGGGCAGGTTGAATTGTTCCTTGTGTATCAAAATCAAGTTTAAGACTTACATCAAAGTTTACACTACCTTGTGGGTCTGTGTAAAGAAATAATTTGTAAAATGTCTTACGTACTCTTGGGTCTTGAATTGGCAGATGAGGTGTAGCAAATGTTGTTTGAATATTGTTGCCATCAAAACTATTGCCCGACTCCATCTGATATAAGTAGCCATCATCATTTGCAAACAGTACAACTTCTACAGCTTCATTGTAATTACTGTCTGCTACATAAGCACGTATACCACGTGTTTCTGCAAACCCTGTACCAGCACCACCTTGTTCAGCAAACTGTGTGGCAATAATGCCTTGAGCATTTTCTTGTGTAATGTTGTTGTTAAAGCCTAATATTCTGTATTGTGACTTCTCACGAATTACACAGCTAGTAAAGTCTGTATTTGCCGCAATAAACCTAGTCATGTTTGGCTGAATAACTTTAGATACTGCAGCAAGTCCAAAGTCGCCAATTCGTTCTGTTGCACTTAATAGTCTTAATCCATCTGGTGCAAGGAACATTACATCCCCGCCAATCTCTTGTATTGTGTCACCTTCAAGGCAACCTATATCTCTTGTGATTGGCTGCAGATTAAAGTCTGCAAGTGTGTTACCAAGTAACTGCTGAATGTTTTTCTCTGTAAAAATAATCAGCTGATTACGAAAAACAACCAGTCCTGTAATTGTGCCACCTACATTGATGGAACCTGAACCTGCCGCTACATCAAAGCTGCTATCGGCATATGGTGCAGTAAAAGATAAAACAGAACCCTTACCAAAGAATAGTGACTTTTTATGTTCTACTACATGTGTAGCACTTATTACATCTGTTGGTGCATCGTTTAGTACGATAAAATCATTGTTGTCGTACAATACAGGTGAGTTTGCCCCATCTACCATTGCTATCTTTTCAGTACCGTTAAAGTTATATTTAGCAAACCGTACTTTAGATGCGCCTTCTCTATTGATAGAGATAAACGTAATTACAGCATTATCTGCTGGGCTAGTTGCAAGTGCCGGGTTAATAGCTAATGTTGCTGCCCCACTTGTTACAACTGCATCTGCAGTTAAGGTATATACAAGGTCAATGCCTGCAATTTTAAATACATCACCAGCTTGCGGTATACCTGTAATGCCATCTACAACAAGGCTAGTTCCTGTTTGGGCTGCACCATCTACAAGTGGTGCGCCATAGTCATAGACATTTATCTTTGTAAAGCCAGTGCCTGATGTCTTAAACACATCTGCATTTTTAGCTACAACAGCTTGGTCTTCCCAGCTTGCTACACCAATTGCACGATAGTCGGATATGGTGCTTACAAAGGTAACTACGTCTGCGTTTGATGGATTAACCACCATTGTCTGGTCTAGCGTAAGTGTTGCTCTGTTATTTGTAGCATCAAAAGATACGCCACCAGATGCTATAGTATATCTAAACGAAAGAACTGCGTTATCTGCAGGTGCTACTGTAATAGCTGGTGTAATTGTCAGAGTAGATGCTGTACCTACAAGAGCCGTTGCTGCACTGACTGTATATACTGTTGTGTCACCTGCAATTGTAAAAGTGTCACTAGCCGATGGTGCTACGTCTAAATCATCTACGTCTAGGCTTGTACCTGTCTGCGCTGCACCAGCTACTAATCCACCATCTAGTGATAATCCATCACCTGCTACTGGTGTAGTGTGTATTGCGCCTACAATTAAGCCAGTGCCGCTTTGTCCATCACCGTGTACAACAGGCTCACCATAAGGCGGTATAATTGCTGGGTCATACTTATCGTAGCCTTCAATGCGCCTGTAACCACCCTCAATGGATGGTTCAAAGTTACGAAGAATACGAGCAGAACCGGGTGCATTTATGCCCTGTTGTAAAGGACTTAAATTTGTTACTAGGCCACCACGAAATTCTACAGGATAAGTTTGCCATTTGTCCATTACAGAGGAAGCCTTGAATAGCCTGTTCTACCGCCCCCACCAGTGTTTTGCACAATTAGATAAGAACGTACATAATTATAACGATTGATTAGCATAGACTTCATGTGCGAAATACCTTCTTCAAACTTCTCTTTAGCAACCAAAGCATCTTGTGTATTGCCACGGAAAAGATAGGCATAGTGCATTGCACCGTCTACAATAATATGTCTAAACCGTTCAGGAATAACTGGCACATCATCATACAATGCCAAGTCTACAGGAATACGATAATATTCATATATGAGTTTATATGCATTGTTCGGTACAGGAGTTACAATATATTCAAGCGATGGTGCTTGAGATACAAACTGAGGAACACCCTGTCCTATAGTTGTTGAAGAACTATTATACTCTTGATCTACAAACTTGTCAAGATATTCTTCATAAGATAAAATAGGTAATTTTACAGTGTTATTACCTAATGTAGTATCTTCTTTAATTCTAAATGTATCAAAATCAATTACTTTACAGTCTGTGGGAAAAGGATAACGTGATACACCTACAGATAGAGTGTCCTCTTGTTCTACATGATTATAGGGCCACTCATACTGTGACTGATTGATATAACGAATTGAAGCATTGACTGCATCTTTTGCTTGCCCATAAAATCCGGCAGCAGTAGCAAAGTTTGCAGAAGTTAGTTCAACTTCATTTAAGCGTCTGTTAATGTCATTTACTAGACCAAGAAATTCATACGCCATATGTTTTACTTCTCTCTAATACGTAGCTTAATAGTACGCTCTGCAGTACTGCCTGTGCTGTCTGTCATGCGACATGTAAATGTATACTCTCTATTATTTACACCACTACCCAGATTAATTGTAGCCACTGTTGATGTATTTGATTGAGAAACATTTTGAATACTGTCAGTAACTGTACCACCAGAAGCTGTAGTTAAGTCTTGACCAGATGCAAGGAGTGTCTTACCAATGCTATCTGTTTGTACATACCATTGTACAGAACTAATTGTTGCAGTATCCAGAAAACGTGACCAATCAGCACTGTAGTCAAGTGTTTCATCTTTATCTTTAATAGGCCAACGATACGACATTTAGTATAACTCCGTTATCATCACAGTACGTTCAGCAGATGTAGATTGTCTTTCTATATAAACAGTTCTGCTTTCAAACTTAATCAGTACCGTTCTGTCATCTGAAGTTGTACCACGAGGAATATACACTTTCCTGCTTTCAAACGGTATATCTATTGTTCTTTCTGCTGCTGTAGTCATTATGCTGCTCGTGGTATTTTGATTGTTCTAGCACGACTGTATTGATTTGCTACAGCTTGGAAATTAAATACTTCAGCAGTTTTTATGATTGTTCCCAGTGCTGTTGTGCCTTGTATGCCTGTCAGAGCATGGCTATTGCTAAATGTAAAGTTATCATTAACAAAACCTGTAGCACTTACACTATTTAAAACTTCAGTTGGTTTTTCTTCTACAGTATTTACAGAACCAACAGCTTCAACACCTGTAGGTGTTACGTTGGCTGTACCTGTTAATGTAAGAGTAGCTATTGTACCTGTTGCAGATACACTTCCTAGTTTTTCTATAATGTTAACAGTTACATTGTTAACAGAACCTGTAGCACTTACACTATCTAATGCTTCTGTAGGCTTTTCTTCTACAGTGTTTACAGAACCTGTAGCTTGTACTCCTGTTATTGGAGTATTGATATTCTCTTTTACAGTATTGACTGTGCCTGTAGCTGAAACACCTACAACAGAAACTTTAATAAATACATTTAAAGTTCCTACTGAGCCTGTAGCACTAACACCTGTAGAAATACGTTCTGTAACATCTACTTCAAAACCACCTGCTACAACACTAGCAATAGTACCTGTAGCAGAAACACCACTAATACTAGCGGTAAGATTGACTACACCATATTCAGATGTTCCATATAAACCTGAACCATATCGTGCAGACTGTGCTATGATTGCCATAGCCTACTCCTTACGCTATACGAATTACAGCGTTACTTGCATCAGCGGTAGGAAATTCAATAGTCAAGTCACCAGCAGTAGCACTTACTGTGCCACCAAAGTCAATGACAGCAATAGCGGCATTACTAGCTGCTGTGTTATAAATAATACACCCGTCAGCAGACACAGTAACGTCAGCAAATACTTCATCTGTAAAATCAACAATAGCGGTAGAGCCAGACAAAGAAATAGCCGCACCGTCAAGAACCTGACCGCCAGCGGAATAACCAGTACCCGATGCTTCATCAGAGTTACCAGTTACATCAGAATAATTAGTTGTGCTGGCATTATAAGTGCCAGATGGTGATGCTTTAATTAAAGCAAGCTTCAAAGAATCGGTATCCAAATCATGGACACCACCAAGAAGTTCTTGTTTAAAGCTGTTACACATTGCAGTTGTGATTGCCATGATTTGTGCGTCCTTTATTAAATCTCATAGAAAAGTGAGGGGGCAAGTTGCCCTGCCCCCAACACATTATTTAGGCAAGGGTGTCACGATCTACTTCGTTAGCAGTCGTATCACCTTGATCGCTGATGTCCATCATAATGGCATAAGCACGTAGCTTACCAGCCGTAAATGATGCACCACTACCAGCCAATACAAAATCAATTGTGTCAGCAGTTGTAGATGGTGCTAGTCCATCAATTGCAACCTGTGGAGCATAAGCCCCGTCTGCTGCGCCATCAATGTCCAGTGCTGCGGCAAACTCATCAACGTCACCACCAGTGAAGCCAAGAGCAGCAGTAGCATCTGTACCAGTATTCATGGTAGCAGATTCAACAACTTGGAAGCCAGCACCCATAATCAGAGTGTTAGCAGGTACGGTAATTGCCTGAATAGTATCGCCGGGAGCAATGCTATTTGCAGTCAGGTCAATTGTCACATCAACGTAGTACGGATTGCGTCCACGCTGTGAGTTCCCTGAAGCGGGATGTAGAACTGCGGTAATGTTAGCCATGTCTAAATCCCCCCTTAAGCCAAGTTGTAGATGGCGTTAACAAGACCTTCAGGACGAAGAATCTTGCGACCATACAAATGCATACCACGAACAATGTCAGCAAAGCTGTCAGGGTCACGGTAGGTTTCGGTCTTGTTGATTTGCTCTGCTGTTGCAACAGATGAATCATGACCAGCAACAATCACGCCAAAGTTAGAGGCGTTCATGCCACCAGTTGTAGCCGAACCAGTGCCGATTGATGGCAAGTTGTTTGAAACGTAAACACGGAAGCCATGCAGGTTTGGAAGAGCCAAACCGTTCTGCAGACCTGACCCACCCCAATCTGCTTGGAGCAGACGTGAATCTTCGTCTTTCAGAACTTCCATGAATACAGGATCAACAACCATCCAACGGCCTTGTGTGTCAACATTCTGCTGGTCTAACAGACGTGACATACGAGCAATGACCTGAAGTGGGTTTGCTTCGCCGTTACCAGTTGGAACGGCACCTGCACCTGTACGTGGCAGGATTGAGATTGACTGACCAGCAACACCTGTGCCAGCAAAATCAGTTGCGTCCAGCTTCATGCTGGCAAGCAGTTCGTCTGTACCTGCAGTTGATACAGCAACAGAACCATTAACAGTTGTGTTTACTGTGTCAGCATTTGCATGTAGTGCAGACTGCTTGTAACCTGACAAGTAGCCAAGAACGTCTTGGTCAAACTGGTCAGCAAGGCGATACGCAGCACGATCACTTGCCAGTGACTGGAAGTTAACGTGTGAGTGTGCCTCTTCAATGTCATCAACCTTGAACGCAAAGTAGTTAGCTTTGTCGATGGTCAGGTTGAAGTCTTCATCGTCAATGTCTTGCGGCGTGATGGTTGTACCACGGGCGTAAGCCTTGACTGTGATTTCGGGTTCCTTGATAATCTTCACGGAATCGCCCATGTTAGCAATCTCACCGAAGTAGTCGGAATTTGAGATAGCTTCAGCAACAGCTGACTTGCGGAACGCAAGCTGCACCTGTTTGCTGTAAATTACTGGGCTAAAATTGCCGTTAGGAAGGTTACCATACCCGGCTGCGGTAGTAAAAGCCATGATATTTTCTCCTAATTTTATAGCATTTCACAGATACAAACTCACAAGACTAATCAGAGGCTGATTCACTTGGGTGCGTATCTTAGTAAGGTGGCCGCCCTACTATTCAACGGGCCATGTTCTTCAGGTAATCCGTAAGACTTTGCTGTTTGCGAATTGTCGTGTAACCATATTGCGCAATACAGTTACACTATTCTGACTATAGTTATACGTAAAAATAACTATTTGTCAACACTTTTTTATATATTATCTAGCAGAGCCAGATACATCATAGATGAACTTACCACTACGGATAGCTTCCATGATCTCGTCAGACATCTTCTCATACTGTTGAGGTGACATCTTTTGTACTTGTGATTCTTTTAAGTAAGTCGAAGACTCATCGTCTTGTGGCCTACTTCTTGAGTTCCTTGTAGATACAGACTTGGCTGCATCCTTATCTTTAGTAGGTTTGCTTTTAGCAATACCCATATCAGCTTTGTACAAATCAATTGCTCTAGCGGCAGATCGTGCATCGTTATCATTGTCATAAAGTGCGTCTTGTACCCACTTAGGCTG
>Ga0208303_1000328_pt1 | contig 19489 bp, 23 predicted proteins | sample CB_VirMetaG_2_FD_184537 | JGI IMG/M metagenome (GOLD analysis project Ga0208303, IMG submission 184537) | Freshwater to marine saline gradient viral communities from Chesapeake Bay - CB_1504_2 Viral MetaG (SPAdes) (version 4) | ecosystem: Environmental > Aquatic > Marine > Coastal | place: USA... | reverse complement strand
TATTAGGGTAATCAGGGTTTTTTCCTCCCCAATATTGGTTAGATATAGTACTTTGAACCCCATAATATCTCTCTTGGTATAGTATTATATCTCCTATATTAGGAACAACATTGGCATCAACTAAATCGTCTCGTAGAAAATAAAATTCTATACCTTGTCCAAAATTTACACCGTCATCCCCACTGGGGTAAGCTTGGTTTTCTCTATTAATTAAAACATTAAATAAGAAAGGACCATCATAATATTTTTCACCAGCCGCCTCACCATATAGGTTAGTTTTTGTTTCTTCTAATTTAAATTGATATAAAGAACATTGTTGGGTAATTATATTACCTAACAATTCCCTATTAAATCTTCTAACTAGAGATACATCTCTTTGTCCCGTAAACATTGCTCCCATATTCTATATATTTTTTCCATTAATAATATTAGTTGTTGTGGTTGTTAAATAACCTAGGATTAGCCAACATAAATAGTATATGGAACTTGTCTTAATTCAGTTTGTTTAAATTCTGTTTCTTGTGCCCTTCTTTCAAGTAAAGATTTTCTTGAAGTTTCATCAAAGTAACCTCTTAATCTTTCAATTAAAGAATTTTTTTCATTAGTACCAGCGGTAATTAAATCCCCTTGGTTTAATTGTACGTCAGAATTAGGAATAGGGATATTACTATATTTTCCTCTAACATACCCTAACATTTCCTTCGATAAAGCTAAAGCATATTCAAATATCCATTGACGTCCTACTGAATTTATATTAGTATAGGTGGGATTTGAATAAGGAGTGTTGGAAACATTAGTTACACTATTAGGGGCATCAGTAATGCTATTTTCTATCCTTTCATTTCTTTTAATGTACTCAAACCAAAAGTTACCACTTCCCGATTGGGGGATTGGAAAAATAGTTAAATTATTATTTTTTAACTCAAAACTATAATTTGACCTTCTAATATTTTCATTAATTTCTATGGACTGAGCTGCTGCTATATCATAATTACTAGGCATCATCATAAAAGCACCGGCCCCCGGGCTCATCCCCCCAAATCCAAAACTACTCATTAAATTAAGACCATTTCCTAAGTAAGGATCATACCTTCTTGTTATTGCAGGAGTATTTTCGTAAAATACCCTTTTAATCTCAATACTACCTGAAATTCCTTCATCTATAGCCCACTGTTTTAAATCATAAGTTTGTTGTTCTCCAACCATAGGGAAGGAACCTGAGTAATAGGGTATGTTCCCACCAGTACCTGCTTCAGCACCATATTGTTCTGTTAATTTAATAATGGGTTCAAAACTAGGGGTAATAATACTAGTATTTAAACTACCCCCAGTAGATGAACCTTCTAAAGTAAGTTGATTGTCTCTAATAGTATACGAATACAATTCATTACCATATACTGTTACAGCCTCTTCGAAGGCAGTAAAGAAACTCATATCTTGAAGTTCTACATCCGTTAAAGGATATCCTAGACGTTGGGCACAAAATTTTGCTACTTTAACGGCATCAGTTTGGAATTGTTCTTCGTTATCATAAAAACCAAAAGGGGTTAAACCTTCACTCCAAATGGGGTTACCATTATATATGGGAATATTTGCCATACTTATATTTTATTATAAATATGACAAAATCAATTAATCCCTAAACTTCTGGTATACCCCTAATATAGGAGATACTATGGAATGTCTGTGGTTTTTTTCTAAGTTAATAGTTTTAAATCCTTTTACATGCTCTTCTAATCTACTTAAAAATGAAAACCCACTTTCCCTTTTATCTTTAAGGTCTATTTGACCCATATCACCACAAATCACCATAATAGAACCTTTTCCTAATCTACCTATTACTGTTTCCATTTGTGAGTGTGTTACGTTTTGGGCTTCATCTACTATGATAAAGGAATTTGTAAAGGTTCTTCCTCGCATGAACGCGAAGGGTACTATTTCTATATCTTCATTTTCTAAATGTTTATCAACTTTTTCTTTGTTATATAACATATAGAGATTGTGATATATAGGAGCTAACCAAGGATCCATTTTTTCTTTTAGATCCCCAGGTAGAAAACCTATGTCTTCCTTAGAAACTGTAGGTCTAGTTATTACTATTTTTTCTACTTTTTTAGTAAAGAAGAGATCTAGGGCTGCTTGTGTTGCCACTAAGGTTTTTCCTGATCCTGCTAAACCACGAATAACAGTAATAGGATTTTCTAATATGAGGGACTTTGCTATTTTTTGCTCTTCATTTAATTGTACTTGAAACTTAATGGGTTTTTTGTTTACTCTACGTTTTTGTGTAAAAACTGCGTCAGTGTGGTGGTTTGAAGCCATATAAAGGTTTTAGTTATAGATTAAATATAAAATAAATGAATTTACTGTAAATACATTAGAAAACGTATATTTTAACAATATAATATACATTTTTACTAACAATGTATTATTTTTATTATAAATATGAATATAAAAAAAGCATAAGTGGGAGCCGAGCTATTTTCGAAAGTTTATTAAAAGGTTAAGTCGTATCGGGCAGAGCCACAATCCCATACTCTAAAATATTTATGGTTTTTCATAATTTCTTTTTCAGTTTGTTCTTTAACACCCATGCCTTTTTTTATTAATGTATTTTTTGTAAAATTATATCTGTGTTTCCTTTCTGTAAAATTTTTAGTATACCAATACCCTGGTTTTGAGATTGATGTTCTTTTGAAACCTATAGATAAATACATATTATTATCCCAATCCGTCCATCTATTATCAGAGTATGAATATAGATGGGTAGGACAGTATGTTTTTTCAAAGAATTTTATAAGTTTAGATGCTCCTCCTATTATAAAGTGTGAGGTAGAATATCTTGATAACTCCCATGTATCTTTTAACTTAATATCCCCCCCTAAGGCAATACGAGGTTTTGAGAAGGTCATAACTCCAACTAATTCTTCCTCATAATAAATTCCTAGGCTTATTTTACATCTATCTTCGCCTTGTATATGTGTTTTATTTAAAAATTGGTTCTTTATTTTTTTATCAACCTCTTTAATAACACATTTACGAGCATATATTTTAGGGGTAGGAACATTTAATATGCTCCTTAATTTATTTTTTACAATTTCAGGTTTATTTAACCATTCATCGGCAAAAATTTGGATTAACCTTATCCCTTCATTTTTACATTTAATTGTTTTCTCTATATGATACTTCGGACCTCTTCCATTTTCTTCACAATGCCAATATAAACCATTATATTCTATTCCTATATTTAATTCGGGGAGGAATATATCTATTTCCATTTTGGGTAAACCACGGTAACTTTCAATAATTTCCCCATAATATAGGGATTTAATATAATTAAGTACTTCAATTTCTTCTTTTGATTGGTGGTTTACATTAGCAAAAACTTCCCAATCAATATGTCCCTTAATATAGTCTCTACTATAAGTAGGTTTTTTTAGATCACAATTATTCCCATTTCTTAGTATTGTGGTTTCTTCACCACAACCACATTTACATAAAGGAGGTACTCCTGAGTATATATGGTCTATAATGTATTCAGATTGGGTTATATTGGGGTGTTTTTGGGTAATATGGTACATTAAATGTTGGTTGCTGTTTAGTTTTTCACTACATATTTTACACTTAATCTTAGATTTTTTTTTCTTCTGTATTTGTTTTAGTTGTTTTGGTCTAAATTCACCATATTGGTTTATATATTCTTGGGTTTTTATAGAATGGGCAAACCTTAAATGCATAGCCATGGATCTTACAGTTTCTGTAGAAGAACATACCTTACATTTATGTATAGGTGAAGTTGTAGATGAGGTAGAAGAGGAATTTAAGATAAAAGGATCATTCTCAAATCTAAAAACATAACCTTGAGATGTTTTATATTTCCCATTACAACAATTTATTATCGAATCATAATTGGATACTTTTTTAGATGCTTGAGTCGCATTAAGGTAAATATTTAAAACTTCACCTTGGAGAGAATATTGGATTACTTTTGAATTGTATATTTTATTCACGGATAAATGTATTTTACGTATCGTGTATACATATGAAAAAAGGACCGCAAAATGCGGTCCTTTATAAAAATTTTAAATATTTCTCTTATTATAGAGTATTTAAACCATTAACTTGAATTTTCCCATAAAATTCTGGTCTTACCATTTTCTTAGCGTAACGAGTTAATAGACCTTTTCTTGGTGTGAAAGTGTCTGGGTCGTACACTAAAGGAGTCATAATTAATGGAATGTATGGAGCGAATACGGCACCACTTTCTAAGAATTGAGTTCCTCTAAATCCTAATAGGATTTGATTTTCAACCATATAAGGGTTTTTGTAAACTTTGATTTTTCCACCACCTAATGCTCCCACTTTTTGTACACCAAAAGCGTAGCTTGATTTATCTACTTGACCATCAACATCACCTGCAAATCCAGGAATAGATTCGATGATTGTAGAAACCGCTGGAGATAATACCATAAAGTTAGCACCACCTCTTAAAGTTCTTTGGTGAATAACGTTAGATAATTTTTGGATTTTAGTTCCTAAAGTTTGGAACCATTGTCCTTGTGAATTATAGAATCCTAAGTCAGAAATTGTTCCGTCAGCACCATTGTTAACAATTGATCTGTTGTTTACAGCAGACCATACTTCAGTTCCTGCAGAAGCATTTTCCATCAACATATCTAAGATCTCTAAATCAATTTCTAATGAAATATATTCAGATAAGATAGAAGTTAATTCAGCTTCAGCATCTAAAGCGTGGTATGCATTTAAATCTTGTGCGAACTCAGGAGTCCATACTGCTTTCAATTTTCTAGTTTTAGCAACGATTGGAGATGATTTCATCTGTACATTGATTTCTGGAATTGAAATTGGGTTGTTAGTGTTGTTTAAAGCTGTGTTACCATCTTCAAAATCACCTCTGTTTGTATCAGTTGGTTGTAGTTGATATTCTAAAGAATAAGCAGCAGTTGCACCAGCAGCAGTTTCATCAGCAGCGTCAATTACAAAAGTAATATTAGTTCCATCTGTAGAAGTGAATGTTGGTTTGTTTTCAGCAGCTGTTAAATTAGTTCCTGTAAGTACGAATCCTCTAATACCAGCAGCATCAAAACCTGTAGGTCCTGCGAAAGTTACTTTACGTAAATCTCCAGCAACAGCAGAAGCAGAAAAATCTGAATCAAAGTTTACATCTGACCAAGAAGCAGTAGTTTGTGTACCCGTTACGGCAGATGAAGTATTGTTAATTGAATACCCAAATCTACCAGCACCATATAAACCACCAGTAGTACCGTTTGAAGCAAATCCTGAAACGTCACCATATACTGAAGACCCAGCAGAGAAAGGTGCTTTATCCGTCCCATATTGGAAATCTAAATAAAATACTAATCCTGAAGGTAAGTTCATTGGTTGAACTGATACGAATTCTTGGGCAGCAATTTGACCAAATACTTTACGTACTAATGGTAAAGCTACACCAGCCCATTGTTCTCCATTTCCTGCGGAAAACCCACCTGTAGAAGAAGTTCCTCCACCTGTTTGAGAAGACTCAACTACTAATTGTTTAGCTTGGTTTTCCAAGATCATACCCATGTTTGATTTATTAGAACCTTTTAGGCCTTCTAATAATCCTGTTCTTTCCCATTTGCTGGCTAATTTAGCAGCATCACTCTGTACTGAGTGGTAAGGGTTTGCACTTTCTAATAATGAATTTAAGCTCATTTTTTTTTTAGTTTTGTTGTTAATTTTTATTTAATAATACCTGCCAATTTTTGCATTCTTAAGAAAGCAGAATTTTCAACTATTGGCTGTTTTACTTTGTTAGGTATAAAACCTACTGTTTTTGAAGCGCTACTTTTAATTTCATTAACCATAGAATAAGTTGGTCTTTTAGTAACTATTCCTTCGTTTAAAGTTTCAAAAATAATTTTAGCTTCTTTTACGGTTGATGCCTTATCAAAAGCTTTCAACACTTTTACTTTTCTATCTTCTGATAGTGTTTTTGATTTGAAGATTTTATTAGTATAAAGTAGTTTAGCATTTAAAAGATTAACTTCTTGAAGTTCTTTTTTAAGTTCTTCAATTTCTTCTAATTCTTCTTCGTTACGACTTGTATCTCCAGTAGCACCCCCTAGATCTTCTAGAGCGGCATATGCCTTTTTACCCAATTCACCCCCTTTTTTAGCTAAATTTTGTAAACCTTTGATAATGTTTTCTAAACCTGAAGCTGCTGAATTAACTCTAGGATCATATCCTCCTGAATTTCCATACTCTTCTATTTCTTCGTTTTCCATAATTTCTTCTGTTTCATCTTCGATTTCGATATCCATTTCGTCTTCCCTTTCATCGGCTTCGCCTTCTTCTTCAGATTCCATTTCTTCTCCAGCTTCTAACTCACCAGATTCTACCATATCTTTAATTACATCCTCGATAAAAGATTTAAGGTCGTCTTCCGTCATGTCTTCTAAATCAATTTCTTCTTCCATTCCATCTTCACCTTCTTCTTCGGTTTCAATTTCATCTTCAGATTCCATTTCTTCAACTTCTCTAACTTCTTCTTTCCCTTCTCCTTCTTCAAGTTCAGCTAATAGTTCATCAAGATTAATTTCTTCATCCATATCTTCCTCTTCCTCTTGAATAGTAGTTTGACCTACTTTTCTAGGGGAGGTGTCAATTGATTCTCCATTTCCCTTGTCAAAACTAACAGCATCCATTTCTTCAAGCTCTTCTTCATCTCTATCCATTTCTTCTAACTTAGCAGATAGCATAGATTTTAAATGAGGAGTAAATGCTTCTTCTAAAGCAGCTTTGGCGTTTGCAATAGCAGTTTCTTTAACAGCTTTAGCATCGGCAATTGCTTCTTTTAACAAATCTCTGTTTGTTGTCATAATCGCAAAATTTTTGTTTGTGAAATACGGTTATTAGGAACCGCAATAGAATTTATTTTTTATTGACATCATATAAGGAATGATGTATTGTGATTATACGTATGTATAAAGAGGGTGAAGATACAAAGAGCGCTCAAAAAGAGCGCTCAATGTTTTAAGTCCGTCGGTAGCGTCCGAAGAAAATATTTTTATGTTATATTATCTTATTTAAAACTATATTAATCCATCATGTACTCATTGTATGCTGAAAATAACAATTCCATTCCTTCTTGAAATTGGGGATACCCAGAGAAAGGAGCATTTGAAGAAGTAAGTTCTTCTAATTCATTCAATATTCTTTCAAGCTTTAATTCTGGGTTTGTGTTTTCTTGTTGCAAATTGGGTTCAGTATATAATCTACCTTCAGATATATACTTTTTTAAATTGAAATTGTTCATTTTTTTATTTATTATTAGTTATTAGTTATGTTATAGGACATGAACCTTTAGAACAAAGGATTTCATGTATAATGTTATTTACTTTTGTATAATCGTAAGTTTGAGATTGTATTCCTTCACTTAATGTTTTCATATATGAACCAGGGTTTGAGGGAGTTGAAACGAAATCCCAACATAATAGTTCGAAATCATCTTGTACTTCCATTACATTATCATTTTCTTCTAATGAACCCATCCCACGTGAAGAAACACCTACAGTTACTCCAGATTTTATTAGTTCTTTAAGTATATTTCCCGAAGGAGTTGGAAGTATTTCTACTTTACCTATTACCTCATTACCTTCCCACCAATATTCCGTTATTATATGGGATACGTTTTTTAGGTTTATTACTTGAGATTCGGGGTGGTCTAATTCACCCATTGCTCTTCTTTCTTTAACAGATTGAGAGTATTTATCCATCTCACGTTCCCATAAACTTTTAGGATAATAGCGACCATTACCATTTTTAACTTCAGCTGTAGCTAAGATACCAGAAACTATTAAATTACCATTTTCCTTATTAACGTTTTCAGTTAAAAGGGGAGACAGGGGTTTAAAAGTATAGGTTTCAATTAATAGTTTTTTCATAGTGGTTTAATTAATAAGAAGAAGTTGGGGTATTTTCATATTCATCCATAACTTCATCCATAGTTCCCTTCATACCCTCTTCCATATCCTCATCTACGATTTCGGATTTCTTATAAGATTTACCACACATTTTTTCATACATTTTTTCCATCTTAACTTTCCTTTTTTCTAAAAGTTTGATTTCTCTTTGCATTCCTTTAATTGCGTTTTTATCTACTAATTCCGCTAGATTTTCATCTTCTGATACCATTGATAAACGTTGGTTTTTAGATTCAATCATTTCGTCTATAGTATCTATTTTAGCTTCTAAGGATACGATTTGGCTTTGTTTATCTATATCTGATAGTTTTGAATCTATAGAGTCTTTTTTAGGTTTTTTACCTTCAGTTAAAGATTCTTTAACCATTTTCTTTAGTTTATCTGAGTAACCTGATGATTTGTGTTTACCAGATACTTCTTCTAATTCAGATTCTTGGTATCCTAAACCTTCAACCCCAAATGCAGCATTTTTCATATAGTATTGTCCATCTTTCTCTAAGTTTTTAGATACTATTTTACGGATTTCTTCTAAATCTTTATCTGGGTTTTGTTTAGCTTCAAAATAAATACCGTTAAGTACTTCTTGACCAATTTGATTGTCTAAATTTTTCTTATTTGAGTAGTCAAAACTATGAGCATTAACTTCATCAACCTCTTTAGTTGTTTTTTTCTCTACGGCTTTAGCTTCTTCTTTTAAGAATTCTGCAAATTTAATCTCATATGAAGTTTTTGGTGTTGCTTCCATAGTATTAATAGGTTTCAAATCAATATAATTTTCAGTAATAACCCCCCTTGTTTTTAATAATTTTGAGACTTCATCAAAACCCATAGGGTTAGTTAAAATGTTTGGGAATTGTTTTTTTGCTTCGGTAAGAAAAATATATTTAGATCCTTTTCTTTTTTTAATTAAATTGTATTGTTCTTGTAAGGTTTTCATTATTCTCCTTTTAGTAATGTTTCTATATCGTTTATATATTCTGTTGTTAAATCTGTTCCTAATACTACCGTATAACTGTTTGGGTTTTCCCTGTAGTATTTTATAGTTTCAATTTTACCTTGGCGTAATAATTTTTTTATCTCCTCTAATCTAATTTCTAAAGTATCAAAGATATCAATTCTAGATTGTTGCCATTTTTCCTTAGTATTTATCTCCTCAGTTAATCTATATTTATACATATTAAAAATTTTTTACTTCTAAACCACTACCTTTTTGAACATAGTTTCCATTCTTGTCTTTAGGTACTAATTTATATGCAAATTTTTTAACGTAATAATTGTCCTTCACACCTTCTTCAGATGCTTTAGGTCCGGGACCTAATGTTGCTCCTATTTCCTCTTTAACTTTTTTGTAATTTTTAGGTAATTTAAAGGCATATTTAGTTAAATACCCTCCAGCACCCCCCGAAGTAGACATTTCATCAATATCTTTAACTTGTTTTTCTTTAAGTTTATACTTGTACACCATTTGATGATTTAATTTCTTTTATTAATTCATAATATTGTAGTAAATCAACTAAGTTATCAGTATCAACTTTAGAGTTCTTATCTATTTCAGTTAGCATTTTTGATATTTCTGTGATTTTAATTTTAACAGCTCTATCTTTAATATTTTTAGCTTCCTCTATTAATGTTGATTTTAAAATATTAATCTTAGTATTATAAAAATCTCTTAAGCCGGGGGTAGAATCTACTGAATTAATAAATTCTTTAAGTACTTGTTTTTGGTCTGTAGGTAAGGTATCGTATTTAGTATTAAATTTCTCAAGTAATACTTTATAAGTAAGGATTCTTAAATCTTTATCGTAAGTTTGAAATTCTTTTAAAATATCACCACTGGTCCCCTTATTATTTATTTCTTGTTTAGTTAAATGCTCTAAAAGGGTAATTTTATTCTCAATTATTTGGGATGAAGAAGGGATATTATTAGAGCTGTAACCCTCAATTAAAGTATATAAAGAAGCTAATTCCTTATAATTTTTAACTTTAGTACTAAAGAAAATATCTAAATTATAATGTTTTTTAATTTCATTAATTAAGTTATACTTTTGTTTTCTTAAAGAGGTACGGTTAAATTTTTGAGAAGACTCTAATATAGTCGTAATTACCATATTAGCTCTACCCTCATTTAATACCTTTGATTTTAGAATAGATTCATACAATTTATATTCACTACCCAAAGTAGTTTTTACAAAATATTTTTTTAATATATTAATGGCAGGGGAATCCCCTCCTTTTAAAGTATCGGCTGTAATTTGACGTATTAAGAGCTCAAAAAGAATACCTGTGTTCTTGTATTTACTATGTTTTATTTTCAATTTATTTGTTTTTATATTTTATATATAATTGGGCTTCAGTAATGGAATTATATTCTTTAATTACTATAGGGATACATCAAAATATATCTATTTATTTATAAATATGGGGAAAAATTTACTCCTTTAATTGGTTTTCATCTAACAGTTTACTCTCATTCTTATCTTGCTCAAAAATTAATACTTTTTCGTTTAATTTTCTAAACATATCTTTATTTTTTAGATAAGACACATGAGAATTTTCTAAAGCCAAACCTGATTTATTTGTATCTGTTCTGCTATCTGAGGAGTCATTTTTATCTGTATCTTTCATACGTTTAACACCTAATGGGTCTTTACTAAAATTACTATCTTGTTTTCCGTAATTAGATATTGAATCCTTAGGGCGACCTAGGGTTAAATCCCCTTCGTATCCATCAGGAACATTTGAAGGGTCAGAAGCAGTTCTTCCTTTACCATATAATGAAGCTAAATCATGAGGTGTCCCATATGATTTACCCGTTTCTTGTGGGTCATTTCCTTCATTTTCTATCTGGGCATTTCTAAATTTACGTTTAGAATCTTGACGTATTAAATCTCTGTACTCATCATATTGATCTTCGGATAAATGGAAGATATTATCATATATCCAATCTGAAGGTAGTAAGTTATTTTCTAATAAAGAAGTAGCTAGTTCAGTTTTAGATTTCATTAATTCAATTTTCTCTTGTTCAAAGATAATTGATGGTGTTTGCATTGATAATTCAAAATTAGTTAAGGATTCATCCCTAAAGCCTTGTGAATATAGATGAACTAATGCAATTTTATTTAATTCTGAGACCATTATTCTTTGTAAACGTTCAATAGTACGAGCAAAACGAATATCTTCTGCGGCTAATGTGGCTTTTCCCTCTATATTTTCATCATATCCTAAAAAAGCTTTTGGTACTTTAAGAGCGGCAAATAACTTATCTCTTAAATATTCCACATCTTGGATACCATCATAATCTAAACCCTTAGTAGTTTCTATTTTGGTTGTTGTATCATTTCCACGAACGGGGATATAAAAATCCTCCATCATGTTTTGCATATTATATTTTAAATTATACTCTCCAGTTTTTTCATCTATATGAGGGGTACGTTTCATATTTGAAATAGTCTTTTGCATAAATGCATCTATTTCATTTGGGGGAATAGAACCAACATTCATATAAAATATACGTTTTTCGGGAGCACGTGCAATTCTATGAATTAACATAGCATCTTCCATTAAAGTATATTGTTTAAATAATTTACGAGCAGGTTCTAAGTACGAACGTCCATAAGGTAAGTAATTAGTATCCCCAATTAATCTGAAGTGAGCCATCTCATAATTATCAAAATAAATACCGTTTGAATTATCCTGTTGGTGTGGTGTTTTATACATTCCTGAACTGGGGTTCACTAAACCATCAGGAGAATATCTGAATCTTACCTCAGCAGGGTTTTCAGGGTTTTGTCCTTCTTGTCTTTCAATATGATATGCTGTATAAGGTATTACATTGTATACTCCATATTTTTCTGCAATTTCTAATTTTAAAAAAAAGTCCCCGTATTTTGACATTTGGCGAATCCAAGCCCAAAGATTAAATTCAATATTCAAAACATCATAAAATAAATTATAAAGTATTTTTTGAATATTCTCATTTGAAGAGCGAATAGATAAAACTTCACCCATATCATTTTTTAATGTTGATTCATCCGCTATGATGTCTAAGGCAGAAGCTATAATGGCGTCAGTGTCCATTACATCATACTCAGAATATAATTGTGGTCGGAGGTATTGATAATTAAAATTGAATTGAGAACCATATAACGATGAGGGGTTTGTTGAATATATTCTATTAAATCTATCTATAAGTGAGTTAGTTTGTAATTCTCCATTAGTTTGGATTTGATTACTATCCATTACTTTTACTTGATCCCCACCAACATTACGAATAATTATATCAGTTGAAAATAATCTTTGTAATCTACTAAATAAGCCTTTATCTGCCATTGTTTTTTATTTATTATTTATTATTTTAATAACCAACTTATATCTTCACCCCCCTTTTCAGTGGGCATATGATAGGGATTATCTGCCCCTTTTGAAAAATATCCACCTTGATAAGTAGTTCTGTTTACGGTCATATTGTTTAATGCATTTCTAGTTGCATCTAAACCACGTTGTCTTTGAATAAGGGCTGTATCTCTGATATACATTGCAATACCAAAAGCCATAACTAAATCATCATTATATCCTGTTTGGGCTTCTGCTTTACCATTTTTCCAAATAAATACTTTCATTTCTTCTATTAATCTTCGGGATTGAATTGTTACTCCTTTATCTGCTATGTATTCTTGAAATTTTCCTATTACCATAGGACGTGTTCTAGATGACATTGTAAAACCAGCTACCATTTTTGAGTGGTCTTGATATTTGTCAAAATACGAATCAGCATTCAGGGAATCACCCCGTTGTGAATAGTAAAGGTTAGAATATGCGCGATCTATAGCTACTTGTATAGTAGCCCAACCAATATTGGCATTTTCTATAACAAGCATTGCTTCATTATATTCAGTAGCTAAACCAACTAACAAATGGCCAAATTCTTTTGTACCTAATTGTCCCTTATATTCTGCTACTTGCACATTATTTTCAACATCTATTACGTGACAAGTAGAATAATCTTTACCATCACCTCTAGCTACATCTGCTACAACCATATAGTCTCTACTATAATCAGGGGATTCCCAAACCCATAGATTTTGATCTGCACCTCTACGTTCTAGAGGTTCTTTTATGTATGTTTTTTCGTAATATTCTAAATATTCGTTATAAAATACTATATCACCCGATGTGCTAAAATCACAATCACATTCTTGGGCCGCTAATCTAGGGTCTCCTAGCAAAACATCTTGGGCATCTCTCCATTTTTGATCTCGTTCTGGGTGGACGTACCAAGGTAATTTAATAGGTAAAAAATCATTTTCGGCAGCTTCAGCTTTAACCCACATTTGGTGGAACCAATTACCTGTACCATATGGAGTGGATAATACTATGGCACCACCCCCAGTTGCTAAAGTTTGTTGTGCAGAAGCCCATGTCTCAGCAATATTATCAATAAAGGCGGCTTCATCAATAATTAGTAAGGATACTGCTTCCGATCTTGCGGCATCAGCATTTGAAGATTTAGCTTGTATTTTTGACCCATTAGTTAACCTAAGAGACAATTTGTTGTTTTCAGCTGAGTCTACTTTAAGCCATGAGGGTAGATTTTCCCACATGAATTGTACCTTAGTTACTAGGTTACGAGCAGTTGCCTGTGTTGTTGCTAATGCTAATATGTTTCTATCCTTATGGAAGGTCATTAACCACAAAGAATAACCAGCGGCCAATGTTGAAATACCTAATTGTCTAGATTTTAGTATAGCACTATAATCGTTGTTTTGAAATAACGTTAATACTTTTTCTTGAAAAGGGTATAGGTTAAATTGTATGCGACCACGTTGGGGGTGCTGTATATAACAATACTTACGCATAAAATATATTGGATCTTGAGCACATCTAATATATTCTTGACGTATTATTTTTTTTAAGTCTGGCATATAACTATTTTATTATTAATATAATAATTCCCAATATAGCTGCTCCCCCACTATATTTGAATAATTTAGTTTGGAGTTTTTGTTTTTTTAAATCTTGTTTTAAGATTTTAGATAGATCTTGAGATATTTTTAATTGTTGGGATTGGGTTAAAGAAATATTAGTGAAGTTTAATAATTTAGAATTCAAACTAAGAATAGTACTATCTTGTAACAATATTTTTTGATGTAAAATATCTATTTTATCTTTAAAAAGGGTTAATTGGTGTTGAGCTCCATCCCCCTTTATAAGATCTTTAATTACTAACCTTACTAGGGGTTTTTTGAATTGAACCCAAGTGCTGTCTGTAACGATTTGTGAAAAACAATTTAAGTTGATCATTATCAAAGGAATCCACAGAATTGACTTTAGAGTTGATTTCATTTTTTAAAGTTATTATTTTTTTACTATTTAAATATAGTTCTTGATCTAAAGATTTAATTTTTATACTTAAGGTACTTATTTTAGAAGTTAACTCGTTGTTTATATTATACAACGAGTCAACATTATTTTCTAAAATGTTTATTTTTGATTTATACTCTTTAGCATAATCCCCATCAGGAATATTTAATATATAAAAAATAAAAACTCCTCCTAAAGCTAACAAAATTAAATATGTAAGTCTTTCTTTATAAGACATTACTCAACATTTCTAATAGCATCTTCTATTTCAGGTTTTTTCTTAGCCCAGGCAGCATCATATTTTTCTTTATCTTCTACTTTTCCGTTAGGTGATATAATGCCTTCTTTTTTCATATCTTCAATAAAGGATTTAACCATTTTTCTTTTTTCTTGTGCTCGTAAATCTTTTTTACCTTTTTTTATGTATCCTATAGCTTGTTTGATATCTTTAGCAGCAGGTTCATCTCCTTTTACGGTGGTAACACTTTTGTTTAATGAGGATGATGATGTTCTTTTTTCTTTATCTTTTTCTTCTTTAGATTTAGCGGGTCTACCTACACTACCCGTTGGAGATTTTGGTTTTACATCTCTATTAGGGTCTGCCTTTCTTCCTCTTTGTCCTATTACTCTATCACCTTTAACAAAAGAAATAAATTTGTTTAATTGATTATCATATAAAGTATCACCCTCTAATGCCTTTACTACTTCAGGGTTGGCTTTAATAGCCTTTTTAAGTGGTAAATTATCTAAATCTGTATTAGCTTGGATTACTTTCTCAATAGCGGTTTTTAAATCACCTGATATTTTGGCCATTTCATTTATTTCTTCATTTTCAGATAAGTCTTGTGCGCTTGAGGCGTCTGTAAATCCTTGGAAGAATCCTTTTTTATATGATTTTAAATCAGGAGAATTTTGGAAATTAAAAGCGGAATGTGACATTTTAAATGCTTCCTCTCCATCTTCATAGCCCATTTCTTCTAAATCAGCTAAACCCATATTTTCTTCAGATAAACCTGCTTCTTCCTTAGCTTTACCTAATTCTTTAGTGGCTTTAGTTAGTTCCTCTGTGTCCTTTATAGTTTGTTGGTTGTCCTCCATATTTGAGGATAACTCATTGATTATTTCAGACTTAATAAATTCTTTTAATTGAGATTTTTTCATTATTTTTTAGTATAATTAGATTTTATTATAAATATGTTAAGAATTAACAACATTTAAAATTTGTTGAATCCTTTCTTCTGTTGTACCCGAAATTTCATAGTAATTGGGAATTTTACTTCCATAAATACTGAGCATGTCCTGGATAGTATTATCTATTTTACCCCTATAAATTTCATTTATTTCCCTAACAGAATTATCCTCAATAGGAATACCTTCAGGAGATATATAAAATATATAATCATATTCGGGGATGAATTCTTTAGCATACGTTAGAAAAAGGGATTGGGGGATTTGAGATATGGAATCAGCATTAAGAGTAAAAGCCATTACATCTATTACAGTACGATCTGTAATAAGGTTTTCATTAATTAACTCTGAACATCTTTCTGCTAAAAATATAGTTTGTCCTTTTAAAGTAGAGTCAGTATTTAAAGGAATACCTAAATCCCTTAAATATTTACTTCTTTCAGTAGCAAAGTTATAATCTTTGAATTGTTCTATATCTTTTAAGGCATTAACTAGCGTGGTTTTGCCTACGCTTTGAGTACCACATAAACCTATACGAGCCATAGTAAGTTATAGTTTAGTGAAACATTCATTTTTTCCCCCAAATTTAATTTGAGGTTGATATTTGAATTGATATAATTCTTCATGTAATTTTTGTTCTTGGTAATACCCATCATATATTTTCATATCTTAGTTTCTATAATCAGATAGATCGTTTTTCATTGATTGATTTTTGTAGAAGGGAATTCCCTCTCTTTGACTTCGCATTTCTTTCCATTCGTCTTTTGTTTTTTGGAAGCCATATAAATAATATTCTGCTAATTTTCTCTTACCTTGAGGGTATAGAGCGGGTCCTTCCCAATTGTGTAATTTATTATCCCATGAATAGGCTATAGTTCCATCTTCGGGTTTAATTAATTTTCTACTTTGGGGAAATGGTGTTTTTGGTATTCTCATATTTTTAGTTTTTTAAAATTGATTCAGCAACATATATTCCATGTGCACCTGATACTGTTATGCCTCTTGCAGATAAGGCATCTCCTACAAAATGTATATTAGGGTAATTATTTAAAGATAAATTGGTATAGTCAACTAAGGGTTCGGGTGAAAGATATTTTACTTCGGGTATATAAACCCCCCAATCATCTCCAAATTCAAATACTTCATTCATTTGGTCTATAAAATTAAGAATATAGTCAGCATATTCACCCATTGCATCTTTAAAAATATCTAAAGAATCTACTTTAAGAGCCATAACCCACTCATTTTCAGAAGTTTTACTTACCATCTTATTTTTATCAGGGGAATAGAATATTCCTGTTGAGCCTTTTGATGATTGACCACTATTACATTTATCTACAACATTCCTACTCCATTCAAATGGATTTTCAATACCTTTAATTTCCATTAATATACCAAAATTGGTCATATCATTTCTAAATTCTTCACCTTTCTTAGCATGTCCATTATATGAAACATCCCCATAAGTCTCTTCAACAGCTACATATGCAGCGTTATTATTTGTACAAAATGTTCTTAATGATACATCTTCGAATTTTTGGTATAATTTAAAATCATAACTAACATCGATTAATTTTTGGAAGTATTTTTGTGGTGCTTCAAAACGTACCCCTATTTGTACTGATTTAGGTTCAGTTTCTAATTTGTATTCATCTGCTAATGCTTTACCAAAGTCAATACCTGATTTGCCTACAGCGAATATAAGAGAGTCGTATTTTATTTTGTTTTTCATATTTTATTTTTGAATTTGAAATTCAATTTTTTTATTATTTAGTAATTTAATTAAATTCTCATCTGAGTTATGAAGTATAACTTTAGTAATAGATGTTATAGGAATATTACCTTGCACCGAAATAGTTCCACCTTCATAACTTTTATCAGCTTGTATCATTTTATGTTTTATGTTGTTACTATCTATTACAAATGTAACATCCAAATCCCCTAACCCATAAAAATTATTATTATTATGTGGAAAATCAGAAACATATACAAATTTACCATAATTGGGGTCTTCATACCAATCTTCAGGATTTTGATTTGCTGCTTTTAATATGTCTTCATAAGTTTTGATTTCACCACTTTTTAAAATATTTGAAGCATTTTGTATATCTGTTGAATGATAAACTAAATTACCTTTTTGAAATTCTTTATCTTCTTTTAGTATTCCAGCTAATTTTTGCCACCTTTTAAATTCTTTATTTTCCATCCTTTATATGTTTTTGCTTTATTTGTAACTAAATTATATATTCCTTTATATCTCAGATTATATTTATTTTGAAAGTTATATCTAATACCTTTAAATTTTTCACCAGTATCAAGGTTGACAAAAGTGTATATTTTTTTGTTTGTAAATTTAAATTTTCCCTCTTCTGTGTGTTTTGGTACTCCCTTCATTTTATTACTTAAATGAAGTTTTAATTCATCACTATAAACAAATCCTTCAGGTCTTCCAATTTTAATTCCTTTAGTTTTTTTATGTTTTTTGCCTTTATCTTTTCTTATCTTAGTTCTATTTTGTTTTATACCAATCTTCTTTAATCTAATCTTTTCAATAGTTTCATCAGAATGTTTTTCTAATCCCCCTCCACCTTTATTTTGATTTATTAAATTAAATCCCCATTGTTTAAATTGTTCAATCCAATAACATTCCCAAACCTTCCATTCATTATTATCAACTTCATCTATTATAAAAAATTTTAAATCTTCACCATATTCTCTTTTCCAATCAGCTTCCCTTGATTTAGGGTTTTTTGTTTTACCTATATAAAATATAATATTATTTTTTTCTAAATAATATATAAAAACTTTATTTTTTACTCTCGATTGGTTTATATTCGACTTCATTAGTTTCAAAATTTATATTGGTGACCTCATGTTGCCATAAGAAATTAACACCCTTCGATAATAAATATTGGTACCATTCTTGAGCAATAAGAAGAAGGTAATTACTTCCAATATGCCAAACAGGAAACATTCTTAAACCAAAGTGTGGTTTAATAAATTCAGGTTCTTCCTTAGGGTCAGACATAAATATTTCTTCGGGTTTGGGGTGGAAACGAGTGAAATTATCTACTACTTGTTTCATTAATTCCATGGCTTTTTCTTCACCACAATATTTTGATAATTGACCTCCAATAGAAGTATGATATGTTAATTTTCCATCTGACCACCCTCCACATCCTAGCCAACCTGTCATGGTTTCTTCAGGGAGTCTTTTATAAGGGTCATTACCTTTATCTATTATAGTTATTAAATGACCTGGGTAGCCATTATCTACAAGTTTAGTGACAGTGTTAGCTCCAGCTACTCCTCCCCCAACTATTACTATTTTTTTGCTAAATTTTTGAGTATCTCCATCTATACCCATGACATTTTTTTTGTCTTCCATTACAACAGTCTTTTATTTGTTTATCTACGTTTTTTGAAATTCTTGGTTTTTTATGTAATAACCATTCTTTAGCTTCTCTTAAACATCTAAATTCACCAATGTATTTATTTTCTAAATCATAACAATAAACCATTTTACCTTTAGATTCTAGATTAGCTATTTTTAAATTATTTATATGTTCTTGGGTAAAATTTTTTGGTTTACCTTTTAAAGCTCTAGATATTTTTTCTTTTACTTTCTTAGTATAATATTTAGAATGATCTCTTTCATTTAAAGTTTTACTTATTTTCCTATTCCTGTTAGGGGTAATAATCTTAGATATTAATTCGGGGGTATATAACTTTTTATGGTTATTTATTTGAGCAACACTCCAAAAGTCTAACCCTCCCCCTCCACTATTTTTATTTTCTAATATAAAACCCCATTGTTGAAATTGTTCTATCCAATACTTTTCCCAAAATCTCCAATTTTCATTAATTTCATCAATAATGACTAGGTTAATATTTCTCCCTTTATCTATTCTATGTTTATTTAATCTTCTTCTAGTGTCTTTTGTCTTTCCAACATA
>Ga0208303_1000323_pt1 | contig 19649 bp, 13 predicted proteins | sample CB_VirMetaG_2_FD_184537 | JGI IMG/M metagenome (GOLD analysis project Ga0208303, IMG submission 184537) | Freshwater to marine saline gradient viral communities from Chesapeake Bay - CB_1504_2 Viral MetaG (SPAdes) (version 4) | ecosystem: Environmental > Aquatic > Marine > Coastal | place: USA... | reverse complement strand
ACACGTTTGAAAAATTTACTGCAGAGGCCAATAAAGCATTTAAAAGTGGCGGAGAGCGCTCTATTTTTGAGTTTGATGGTCAAAAATTTCAGGCTAGAAGTGCTATAAGAACCGCAGCTTCAGTTAACAATAGAACGTCCTCGCTTGGTCGAGCTAACTTTAAGCAACAAGCTTATACTTTAAAAAAACTTTTTCCAGAGCTTGCAGCAGGGGCAGAGTTAGGGCATAAAAATATTTCTGTGTTAAGAGCCTCCATAGCAGCGACTCTCAACGCTATGGAGCAAAATGACCCAAATAGGCCTTCTCTCAAAGCGTTATATCAAATTGTGTTAAATATAGACAAGATAACAGAAATAGGAGAGGACACAATTGGTACTTTATTAGATAAGTTAGAGTCTGCCGCATCTTCTGGGTTCAGTGTTAAAGCCAGCTATACTAAGGATGTTAATATTTTAACTGGGGTAAAAGGCTCTTTAGAGTTAGAGTGGGAAAACGAAAAACTAAATCAATTTAAAGGCAGATTAGCGGGGCAAATAGGAGAAATTTTTAAAGATATAATTCTCGGAGGAAACAAAGCAGAAGAATTTTTTAAAGGTATAGATATATCTCAAATTAAAGGCTCTCCTACCTTAGAAGAGGATATCACAAAACAATTCGTAGACTTTTTAGACCCAAAGAAAAAACAGAAAAAAAGTAGTTCTAAAACCTCTTCAAAATCAAAAGGAGGGGGTAGAAAGATAAAGCTCAAGAGACCTAAAAAATCTAGGGCTACGCTAAGTACTAAAGTAGCTGCCGGGGCCGCAACCCGAAAAACTAAAGACTCAAGCTTTTCTCAGGTAAAGTTATACGCTGCTTTAAATATGAAAATTAATAGTGTAGTAGCAAAAAATATGGAAGAACCTGGATTACAGTATCAAACAGGACGATTTGCCGGAGGGGTAAAAATTACAGATGTAAGTAAAACTCCTCAAGGCTTTGCTTCGATAGGCTATACTTATCAAAAATATCCTTACCAAACATTTGAGCCGGGATTTGCTCAAGGTAGCGTAGAGAGAGACCCGCGTAAACTAATTGAGGGATCTATACGAGAAATAGCAGCACAAATGGTAACCGGAAGATTATACACTAGGAGGCAGTAATGGCTACAAGAACATACGCAACTAGAAGGCAGGCCATTGTAAATGCACTAGTAGATCAGTTAAAAGGTATTAATGGAAACGGAGAGTATCTTACAAACTTATTTAATAATGTTCATCCACGACTGAAATTTTGGGATGAGATAGAAGAATTTCCTGCAGTACATTTGAATGCTGGGTCAGAAACTCGTGAGTATCAAAGCGGAGGCTATAAAGATAGATACATGAGTGTAACGCTTCGGTGTTATGTAAACTCAGAAGACGCAGTTGAAGATTTAGATAAATTATTGGAAGATGTAGAAGTAGTACTAGAGGATAACTCTAGACTAGCATACGTCGATAGAAAAGGGGCAACCCAATACACACACCAAATCACAATTATTAGTATAGATACTGATGAGGGTGTACTTGAACCATATGGAGTCGGTGAAATGACAATAGAGGTTCGATACTAGAAAATACTGACACGAACAAACGTTCAAGTTCAAGTCTTTTCAGGATTATAGGAGAAACTAATGGCACAACAATTATATTTTAGCCGAGATACAAAAGTATACGTTGAGATTGGGTCAGCTGTGTGGGAACTTCCCGTACTAGATGGCTTTAGCTTTTCGCAAGCTACTAACGTATCAGAAATCGCACTTTCAGAGATGGAAGATTCCGCAGGCAACAGTAAGCGGGGTCGTCGCGCATTTAATGACTCTCTCGCTCCCGCAGAATGGTCGTTCTCTACTTATGTACGTCCTTTTGTGTCTGCAGGAAGTGGTGCAGGTGCTGCTGATACAGCGGCAAATCATCACGCAGTAGAAGAAGTTTTGTGGGCATTGATGGCAGGTGACGCAGCATATGCTTCAAGTACTTTCACAGGCTTTACTGCTGACACTACAGATTTGAACATTGACTTTGATAGCTCAAATAAATCTACTCTCGGTACTGCAAGCATCTACTTTGTTGTAGGCAATGCAAACAAGAAAGTATATAAGCTAACCAATGCGGTTGTTAATGAAGCAACTCTTAACTTTGAAATCGACGGTATTGCAATGATTGACTGGTCGGGCTTTGCAGCAGAAGTTGTTGATGACACAGCAACTGGTCTACCAACTGCTACTATTTATGAAGATGTTACTGCTACAGATAACTTTATTCGTAATCGTCTAACTCAGCTTACAATTGTACCTACTACGCAAGATCCTGATGGCGATAGTACTGATGAGCTGGAAGCATCTTATGACTTGACTCTCACTGGCGGAAGCATTACGATTACTAATAACATTGCTTATATTACTCCAGAAGTACTAGGCGTGGTAAATACTCCGATTGGTCACGTAACAGGTGGTCGAGCCGTTTCTGGATCTTTCACTTGTTACTTGTTGAAAGATACTGCTGGAACAAATAAGTCTAGTGACTTCTTCGAAGATGTTAAAGCAATTTCGAATGTTGTTACTAACTCTTTTGCGCTTACATTTAAAGTTGGTGGAACCGCTGCTCCTTCTTTGCAGCTTGCAATGGGAACAGCTCACGTGGATATTCCTACTCACTCTATTGAGGATGTTATTTCACTTGAAACTAATTTCAATGCGCTACCAAGCACTATTACTGATACAGACGAAGTTGTCTTGACGTATAAAGGAGCATAGAAAAATAATTCTTGACTTTTATGTTGAGATCTTCTATACTAATAACAATAAAAGTAGGGGTGTAAAAACCCCTACTTGTTTATAAAAACAAGAAAAGGATATATAATGACAGATTCAGTTACTCCCAAAACAGCTCCAGTTTCATTAGCGAGTTTATTAACTCCAAGTAAGACAGTATCTATTGACTTCCCTGGGTACAAAGGGTTTAGTGTAGATATTTGTTATTTGGGTAGAGATGAATTAGTAAAACTTCGTAAGAAGTGTGTTAGCACAAAATTTAATAAGCGTACTCATCAACCAGAGGAAAACTTAGATGAAGATAAGTTTCTGGAAGAGTATGTTGGTGCAGTTATCAAGGGATGGACAGGACTAAAATTTTCATACTTAGAAGAGTTTCTTTTGGTGGATATTTCAGCTCACAAACCTGATGACGAGTTACCTTTTACTCAAGACAATGCAGAACTATTGATGCGAAATTCAAATAGTTTTGACTCTTGGGTAACTGATACTGTTTCAGACCTAGAAAATTTTACTGGGAGCAAGTAACCTTAATACAGGACTTACTTGCTCGGTTTGTAAAAGAACAGTCTTCGCCCGTGTCTATGGATCAGTATCTAGAGATATGCGAGCAACTAGGTACAGAGCCTGACCCCCAAAAGATGCCACTTACCGAGTCGAGTTTTCCGACAGAGGTTCAAGTGGCATTTTTTATGTTTGGACTTCTTTCAGATGTCTGGGAAGGAATGTCCGGTACTTATTGTGGAAAAGACTGGTCTCACTGCTCGCAATTATTCGATATTTATAGCGTAGAAGACCCTAAGACAACCATGTACTTTATGAAACTCTATGAACGAATATTAATGAATCATAGAGCAGAAGAAGCAGATAGAAAACGAAAAGCAGAAGAGCGTAAAGCTAAAAGCGGTGGTAAAAACTACACCCATAATGTATCTGGATAATGGCAAAAAAGAAAATTGAAATAGATATTGTCGTAAATGGCAAAATGCAGAAAGCTACCGTAAGCGCGAAGAAGCTGAATGAAGCACTAGAAAAAACCTCTAGAGGCGCTATGAATACGGATCGTGCTATGAAGGGAGCGAGTAAGCAATCTTCAAATAGCACTAAAAACTTCTCAAAAATGGCACAAGGCATGAGTGGAGGACTTGTTCCTGCATACGCAACCCTTGCAGCTCAAGTATTTGCCCTGTCTGCTGCTTTTCAGTTTTTACAAAATTCTTTTGACTTCAATAATCTAATAAAAGGACAAGAAGGGTTAGGCGCTGTTACAGGAACAACTTATAAAACTATAAGCAATGCACTTGTTGATGCCACCGCGGGCCAACTAAAATATGCGGAAGCTGCAAAAGCTGCGGCCATTGGAACGGCCTCAGGCCTTAGTGCAAGTCAGCTAACTAGACTAGGAGAAGCAGCAAAAAACACTTCTTTAGCATTAGGAAGAGACTTGACAGACTCATTTAATCGTTTAATTCGAGGTGTAACAAAAGCCGAGCCGGAGCTTCTTGACGAATTGGGTATTATCTTACGCTTAGATACTGCTACAAGAAATTATGCCGATACAATCGGAAAACCTGTTTCTGCTCTAAATGCTTTTGAAAGAAGTCAAGCTGTTGCTAATGAAGTTCTTACACAAGCAGAAGATAAGTTTTCAAAAATAGGTGACACAATGAGCAAGGAAGCTCTAGTACTTAATCAATTTTTAAAGTCTTTTGATGATTTAGCGAATAGTATAAAACAGTTTACAGCAACAGCTCTTACTCCTTTATTTAGTTTTCTTTCAAAAAATACAGGGGCTTTGACAGCAGCTTTAGCTCTTTTTGCAGTACCTATAGTTAAGTCTATTATACCTAATTTAGACGACTGGAAAAAGTCCTCTAGAGAAGCAGCCGATGCAAATGTAAAATCCTTTCAATCACAGAAAGATGCTTTAAGAGACCTAACAAGTGTTTCTGAAAGCGAGTACAAAAAGCAAAAAGCAACAACAAAGCTACAGGGAAAGCTAGAAGGGTTAAGCTTTAGAAAAGGTTCTGCCGGTGCAAAACTTCAGGCAGGTGAATCTTTAAGTTTGCGAGAAGCAACAGGACTAAGAACTAGTCTTGAAAAAGGTACTGGCGGGTTTACGGGCATGGACCCCAGAACAAAAGCTAAAATTAAAAAAGACTTAGATGATATAGTTAATACCTCAAAAAGTTCAACTGACAAAATTAAAAGGCAGTGGAAAATAACTGGTAAAGGTATAGAAGTAGCCATAAAAGGTGCTAGTACTGTAGGCTCTGGGGCGCTATTAAAGATGTCGCAAGCGAGTGCCCTCGCTGCTAAGGGCATAGATAAAGCATTTAGAGCTGTCTCTTTTATAGGGCTAGCTTTCCTTGCTATTGATCTATTAAAAGTAGCTTACAATTGGATCAATAACTTTTTTAACCCCGTAAGTGATGCAACCATTAAGCTACAAGAAGAAACAGACAGACTCTTAGAGAAATATAAGGACCTGGAAAGTGAATTAGCTTCTAGCAGGATTGAAAGAACAACTACTAACTTTACACATCTTAAAGAGAACGTGGAAAGTGCGGGTGCTGCTTTACAAGGCTTAGATATTTTAACTTTTATAAGAGATATGAATTCTTTCGATAGGTCAAATAAAGAAGCTTTAGATAGATTTACGGGCTTAGCAAAAGAAGCTTCCCTTTTAAATAGTGGCTTTACGCCTTTATTAGACTCGTTACGTAGTGGCACAAAATTAACTGACGAGCAAACCGCTGCACTGGTCAATCTTGCAAACGCACAAATTCAAGCGGGGTTAGCAAGTAAAAGTATTGCGCGACTACAGGATGATTTAAATAGAAGTATTTCAGAACTCTCTGGAAATGCTCTATCTACCCCATTTGATAATATTATACGAAGCACAGAAGAAGTACAAAAAGCTCAAGCTGAATCTTTAAAAGGTATGGAAATCTATGCGACAGGAGTAGGCAGTACTATAGAAGGTATAGAAGCTACAGCAGAAGTTCTTGGTAAACAAGCCGAATACACTAAATTAAGCGACGAATTAGAAATTACTGAAACAAATTTAAAGCAAGTTAAAGACGCAGCACAGAGTTACTTAGATATTCAGTCTCAACAAAGGAAAAACCAAATAGCCATAGCAGACTCAACAACCTTAGGAATAACTCTAGAAGAACGAAGAAGTAATATAGAGGCAGGTAGAATAACTACAGCAAATACGTTATTAGCTGCACAGCAAAATATTATTATGCCTTTAGCTCAGATAAATACTTTATTAAGTACAGGTGCCGAAGAAACGGACCTCCAGTTAATTGCTGCAAGAAGCGCGCTCACAGTAGGAATAGAACAATTAGAGGTAACTAAAGCTCAAGCAGATGTAGAAGAGTATAGAAGGTTACAACAAGAGTATGTTGTAGACTCCGAAGAAAGAATGTTAGTTCTTAAAAAAGAACAGTTTGAAATTACAAAAAGAAGCAACCAGCTAGCTTTAGAGCAGCGAAAAAATGCTTTAGGTATTTCAGGTAGTTTTGGTTTTACACAATCCGCAGAAAATAGGTCTTTAGAAACTAGAAAACTAGTGCAAGACAGAATGGCGGCACAAGAATTAGTCCGACAAGCAGAAGAAAGGCTAAGCAGGGACGAGTACTCTGGTGAAGGCCAGAGACAAGCTGACACAGAAGCCCTTGAAGCCACCAGGCAAAGAGTAGCTTTACTTAACTTAGAAATTTCTGCAAGAAACTCTATTGCTACTATTAAATTAAATGAACTAAAGGCAGAGAATGAAATAACTGCGGCTAAAATTGGAGCAATTTCATTCAATCCTGTGCAGCAAGCTTTTAATGAAAGAATGATTGAGTTAAGAAAAGAAGGCGTAAGCTTAAGTCTTATAGACCAAGAAAATCTACTCTCTGAAGTAACAACTCAAAAAGAATTAATGCTACTTTTGGAGAATAAACAACAATTATTTACTTCAATAACAGATGGTATAAGCAGCGGTTTAACAAGCATTATAGATGGAACTAAATCTGTTAAACAAGCATTTGCAGATATGGCAGTAAATGTCTTAAAAGATATAGCTCAAATGATCGTAAAGATGATGGTATTTAGAGCTTTAAGTAGTTTCTTTGCGCCTACACCAACTCTGCCAACAAATTTTGGATCTTTGGATGCTGTATCAGGCAACGGAATGCAATTCGCAGGAACAGCACGAATGGGAGGGGTATTCTCACAAGGACAGAAAGTATCTGGTTATGCTACTGGAGGAGTTTCAAAAGGGCCTAATGCTGGTTACCCTGTAATGATGCACGGTACAGAAGCAGTAGTTCCTCTGCCCGACGGAAAATCAATTCCTGTAAGTATGCAGGGTGCAGGACAACAAAATAATGTTACTGTAAACGTCTCTGTTGATAATCAAGGGAATGCGTCTACAAATACTCAACAAGACTCTGCACAAGCAGGCAATCTTGGAAGTGTAATTGCACGAGCAGTGCAACAAGAACTACAAAATCAGAAACGATCGGGTGGAATACTCAACCCATATGGAGCAGCATAATGGCACTTGGATTTACAACTTCAGCTAGTTTCGGAAGTAGAGCAATATTACCCGACAAAGGCATTGGACGACAGTCTACTCCTCGTGTACTTGTAGCTAAGTTTGGAGACGGCTATGAGCAGCGCCTTGTTGATGGTATTAATTCTGTAGAAGAAACTTTTAGTGTAACTTTTAATAATCGTACTGCAGCAGAGATTGATGATATTACTGGGTACTTTGGGTCTTTAAAAGGGGCTACTTCTTTTACTTATACAGTACCAGACAGCAACGCAGCAGGCGGGGAGTTAGCACTTAAAGTTATTTGTCAAAATTACAATCAAATGTATACCCATGATGGGTTTTATTCCGTATCAGCAACATTTAAAAGAGTTTATGAAGCATGAGCGAGTTAATTGAAGCAGTACAACTACAAGAGCCTGGAAGTGAGCTAGTAGAATTATATGAACTTACAGTAAATAATACTATTCTTTATTTCCACGCAGGACTTGAAGAAGACTTAACAGAAGTTCAATTTAGAGATCGTACTAGCCCTTATACTGCTAGAACTTATATTGCCTTTCCTATTATGATGGATGGAGTAGATTTAAGTGCAGATGGTGCAATTAATCGTCCAACTCTAACTGTAGCAAATGTAGCAAATACATTTTCTTCTGCTATTGGAGATATAAAAGCAGAAGACTTAGTAGGAGAGCGACTTACAAAACGCACTACTCTCAAAAAGTATTTAGTAGGAGAATCGGGAGATACTTCTCCTTCTGTAGAGTTTCCGATAAGGAAATTTATACTTGATAGAATTAGTGGAGAGAACAATGTTTCTGTAAGCTATGAGCTTGCGGCTCCTTATGACTTATCTGGAATTACTCTACCGAACCGTAAGGTTGTAGGTAAGTATTGCTCTTGGCAGTATCAAGGTTATGGCCTTTCACAAAAGGGTGGATGTATTTGGAGCAAAGATAGTGTAGTTTCTTACTCAGACGGCTCCGGCGGGGTCAATACACACAAGGCATACTTCACAGAGGATGACGAACCAATAGTTCCTGCAGGTTCTACTATGACAGGCTGGACAGTAGGACAGTATAAAACTTATGTTGCTTATAATGCAGGCACTGAGTACGACCCAGAAGATTACGTAGAGTATAACGACGGAAATCAAACAACAGTATGGAAGTGTATTAGTACCAGTACGGGCAATACTCCAGGGTTAAATTCGAGTTATTGGTCGAAAGGAGACATATGTGGTAAAAAATTATCTTCATGTAAATGTAGATTCCAATTTAAACCTCAGTCTTCTAACACTAGTAATTCAGATCCTTCTACCGAGAAAAATACCGGTAAAATACTACCTTTTGGAGCCTTTATAGGAAGCATGAAATTCAGATGATTGATGAAATTCAGAAGCACTTTGAGGAAAACTATCCTCGAGAAGCTTGCGGTATAATTGGAATAGTAAAAGGAAAAAAAGAATACTTTCCTTGTAAAAATTTAGCAAAAGAAGATGAAGATTTTATACTTGATCCTACAGACTATATTTCAGTAAAGCGAAAAGCGGATATATTTGCAATAGTCCATAACCATATAGATTGGACAAATGAAGCAAGTGAGAACGATAAAAAGCACTGTAATTCTTTAGGAATACCTTACTATATTTTTAGTTACCCAGATATGAAATTAAACATACTGGAACCAGAAATAAAAGTAAATCCTTTAATAGGGCGAGAGTATGAGTTTGGTAAATTTGATTGTCTAGAGGCATGTAAAGACTATTATAAAGAACACTTAGATTTACAATTACAAAGCAGATTACCCTACCTAGACGATTGGTGGGAACACGGGCATAACTACTTTACAGACGAACATATTCAAGAATGGGGATTTAGTAAAGCAGAAGATTTACAGCCCCATGATTTATTGATATTTACAATGGGAGCTAATGTTCCCAACCATTGCGGGGTCTACACTGGTAATGATATTTTCTTTCATCACGCAGTAAATAGACTTTCTTGCAGAGAAAATTTATATCCTTTATGGAAAAAGTACTTAACTGGAATATACCGATATGAAACGTAGCATTTATCTTGAAGGTGAATTAGCATTAAAATTTGGAGCACAACACGACTTTTACGGAGACAGTGTTAAGGATGCGCTGCGCCTATTAGATGCGAATAACCCAGAATTAAAAAAGTACCTTATAGACGCTACTGAGTGTGATATTGGTTTTCATATTGAAGTCGGAGGGCAAGAACTTGACAATCCTTTAGAGTGTTTATTGCCTCTTCGTGAAGGAGATATAATAATTACTCCTATTGCTGCTGGTTCTAAATCTGGCGGAGCCAAGATTCTTACAGCTATAGCTATTGCTGCAATACTATTTGTAGCACCTGCGGGAGGACAGAGTCTATATGCGTATATGACTACTACTGCCACTAGTGCGGTGCCTGGAGTATTGGCAAATATGGCATTAGCTCTCGCAACAAACCTAGCTATTACAGGTATTCAGCAACTTATGGCTCCAGATCCTTCTGTCGATGCCAAAGAAGAAGGATACTTATTTAATGGAGCAGAGCAGACTATTGTAGAAGGTATGCCCGTTCCTTTACTATACGGAGAGCTTCGTGTGCCGGGATACCCTGTATCTTTTGAAATGATACAAGGAGCTAAAAGAGTTACCTCAGTTAATCAAGAACCTACAGTGAACGGAGATGCATGGGTTGATAGCGTATTTGAAAGTGGGGAGCACGATCACTACAACAACTTAACGCAAGGTGCAATAGTAGGTAAAGCAGATATAGTCTTAGAAACTCCTATGTCGGGCGGAGCTTCTGCTGCTAATCTTCAAGATATTTTATTTACAGATATCATCTCTGAAGGCCCTATATATGGTTTAGTAGATGGAGGAAACTCTGTTTATTTAAATGATGATCCAGGACAAGTAACTGCACAAACATTTATTCGTACTTCAGAAACTCCTGTAGATTTTGATTTTACAAACAATAGTACTTCTGTAATTATTGATAAGAATGGGTACACAAAAACTATAGAAGCCGATACGACTAATGGCTCTAAGTTTATCATAGTACGAAACTATGCTACCAGTTCTGCGTCTGTTGCTAAGAGTTCTACGGGGTCTGCTAACTCTGTAACGATTACATCTACGTCCGGAGTGTTTACTGCAGGAATGGAATATACTCGAGATAATTTTTCTCAGGCAGCAATTATTCGTCTATTAGACTCTAATTCTATTACTATATTTGAAGGAGTTGTAGAGGCTTATACTTCCGCAACTGTAGCTAAATGTATTCCACTTCCAGGTACAGATTTAAACCCTCTACTGTCAAATGGCAGTTATACTCTAGTTATCGATGGAAAGTTTCAAGTTGCTTCTATTTCTGGAAACTCTTTAACGCTTACGTCAGCCTTCCCAGGTTCTACTGCAAGCTATAAATGTGACTTTTCAAGTACTCTGTATGCCGCAGTATCTGTAGAAGATTCTCTTGCAAAAGGGGCGAAATATGATAGTCTTGAAGTTCAATTTCGTAACGGTAACTTAATACAATCTGCGTTCTCCGATGCTGCTGGCACAGGAGTTGGATCTGTAGCTATAGGTCCTGGAGGTTCTTTTTCAGCATTTGCTCCAGCCCTTTACAATGATCCAGCAGAAACAGACAATCCTACTGTAGAATATACAGGCACTTCTAGTTCTGGATTCGGCCTTACTGCTGCTCAAGTTGAAGAAGTAGATGAAATTCGTGTAACTTTCGCCTATGGACAATTATGGAATCGTAATGAAGAAGGGGGCCAAACAGACGGAACAGTAAAGTATAACGCCTATATTTCAGTAGAGAAAGAAGGAAGTTTTCAAGGTTACCAACTTATAACTAAACAATGGCATCACTTGGGTTTAGCTAATGCTACTCGTGTTTTTGAAGAAACTATTGATATGAGGCAGTACCAACCTTTTACAGACTTTAAACTTAAGGTTACTCGTACTACTAATAATGATCAAGCTTATGATTCACGAAATGGTACTGTTAATCTTAATTATACTACACAGTCTGATGCATCTATTACTTCTTTAAATAGTATTATTAAAGAAAATTTATCCTATCCTTTGACAGCAATGGCAAAAGTTAGAGTAAACTCCAAGCAATTTCAGAGCGTTCCCAGTAGAACTTATCATTGTAAAGGTGTAAAAGTAAAAGTACCTTCAAACTATGTAACTCGTGATGAAGGTATAAACGGGGTCGCTACTTATAACAGAAATGTATCTACAAGTGCTATTGCTTCGTCCTACCAGAATTGGGACGGAAACTTCCGTGCGGATAAAGTATATACAAACAATCCTGCTTGGATATTCTACGATATTCTTACTAATAATCGTTACGGCTTAGGAGACTGGCTAAACGAAACTGAGATAGATAAGTACGCTCTTTATCGAATTGGTAGGTACTGTGACGAACTCGTTCCTAATGGAAACGGCGGCCTTGAGCCTCGCTTTACTACAAACGTTTATTTTACAAAAGCTTCCGATGCTTATAAAATAGTTAAAGACTTAGCAACCGTATTCCGAAGTATGATATATTGGCTAGATGGCGAAATTTATACTATTGCAGATCAGCCTGGTGATCCTATTTATAACTTCTCTAAGTCGAATGTAATTGATGGAGCTTTTAGTTATGAGACTACAGGCAGTAAAACTCGTGCAAATCAAATAATTGTAACTTGGAATAACCCTGATGCAAACTATAAACTAGAAAATCTTATAATAGAAGACCGTGATAATATTATTAACACAGGTAGAATTATAACTGAAGAAGCCGTGGCTTTCGGCGCAACTACTGAAGGCCAAGCACTTCGATATGGACGTTGGAAGCTTTGGACTGCTGTTAATCAGACAGAAATTATATCGTTTAAAACTGCAATTAATGCCGCTTTTATAGCTCCAGGTGATATAATAAATGTTCAAGACTCAGATCGCTATCCAGGCAACTTTAAATATAGTGGCAGAATAAGTAACACAGGGACAATAAATACAACTACTATACCCTTAGATCGTGAAATATCATTAAGAGCGGGCTCAGATTATGAACTTAGCGTACTCTTTACAAGTGCTGTAGCTACACTTGCACAGGATTCTGCAACTATAGGTAGCGTAGCTTATACTAAAGGACAGGCAATAAATCCTTCTGTTATTGATACTGAAATAGAAGGTACAAATATTGTTGACGACAGTGGAGACTATGTTGATGTTACTTGGAGTCCTTATACGAATGTAGAGACTAAATCAGTTTCTACGTCTGCGGGGTCTGGCATAACTTCGTTGACTGTTAGTGGTGGATTCTCTACTGCTCCAAGCGCAGAAACAGTGTGGGTACTTCGAGAAAGTATTTCAGGAGTAGAAGTACAAGGCTCTAAAAAACTGTATAAGATTCTATCTTTGTCTGAAGAGTCAAAAAATACCTATGGAATTACTGCTGTAGAATTCTACAATGAGAAATATGACGCAGTAGATGAAGACTTTACTTTATCTGTAAGAGATCCTGTGTACCAGCCTCCTCTTTCTGGAGAAGCTATTCCTGCACCTTTAAATGTTTATCCTATTATTACTAATGTAAATTCAGGAACTAGGGCTGATGATGTTATTTTATATTGGGATAGTCCAGTTGACGCTCAAGGAAATATCTACGAATATGTTGACTACTTTGAAGTTATAGCAAGTATTCCAGGGTTTCCTTCTACTATGCAAGTAGGCAGAAATCAAACCAGCATCTCAGGGCTTGATCTTCCTAGTGGAACATTCACAGTAGGTGTTCGTACAATAGCTCAAAACGGACAAAAATCTAGTACAACTACTACTAGCCTTACTATAGAAGACCAAGCTCTTCAGCTAGTTTCTCGTGCTTTTGGAATGGCCTTAGGGGCTATAAGTTCTTCCCCTGCATTTATTACTACAGCAGGGGTATTTACTTTAGAAGATAAAGATTATGCTATATCTCCTACAGGTAACCCTCAACTGGTAAGAACTTTTGATGGTAGCGTGGCTTCACAGTATACTCAAGATTGCTCAAATATACCTTCTATAGACTATTCTAGTCTAACAAGTGCGCAGGCTGATTTTGCTGCTCACTACATAATGATGGATGGATCTGATGCAGACCCTCTAAAGCTAATAAACTTTTATAGAGACGAAGATTTGGGTTATGGATATTTCTATGATGCAGGAACGGGTAATACTACACATACAAGTAACTGGACTTCGATAGGAACAGTAAGTGTACTTGCAAACTCAAATAGAGTTACTGGTAGTGGATTTAGCTCCTCTCTACAAGTAGGCGATATTATTAAATTTAGCTCTACTCAAGCAGCAAAAGTTGTCTATATTGCTTCTAATACAGATGTTCGTATTGATAAAAGTTTTACTACTGCTATCTCTAATGCGGCAGCTTCTAGATCTTCTTTCCGTTTTGATAAGAATGATGATGCAGCAATTTATTCAGTACGAAATGATAATGGCACTTTTAGAGCCTACCCGATAAATCTAGCTATAAATCCTGATCTTGCTAAAGTTTCCCATAGCGTCATAATTAATGTAAATCCTACGTTTTTTAACTTTGATGGAGAAGAAACATTAACTACTGACTACACTAATTTAGTTTTAACTGCAAATGCTATTGGGTATAAGAATCCTGTATTTAAGTTTACTGGGGCAGGTTTTAGTAACGCTGAAATATCTCAGACAGCAGACACTGTATTTTCTGCGGGAACAAATTTTACTGCTACTAAGACTCTCGATAAGGTAGATCAGTATAGCACAACTGATTTAGTATTTACTGTAACTGTTGCGGAAGGGCTAGACGAAGGTAACCTAGACAAACAAACATCTTCTACAATTACTATACCTTTTGTTAAAGATGGAGCCGCAGGCACTTCAGGAAAATTAGTTCGTCTAACTTCTAATGACTACTCTGTAGTTTATGATGACACAGGAGCGAATCCGTCTCCAAGTGGTACTTTAACATTTACTGCAACTGCTTCAAACTTTACAGACCCTTACTTTAAGTTTACAGGGGACGGTATAACCGATGAGACTTCTTATACAGACGGTACTGGGGATTCAGATACCTTTAGTTATACAATTCCAAGTCTTTCTTCTGGCTGGGCTGGAAATCCTTTAAATATTCGTGTAGGAGTAGCGGAGGCAGCCGCTCCTACTACTGAAGTAGCTTTTGACACTATATCTATATTCTATGTAGCGGATGGAGTAGATGGCGATGATGGTGTAGATGGTTATACTGTAGTTATGACTAATGCAGCCCACTCTTTTACAGCAGACAGCTCGGGAACTGTTAGTACATATTCTGGCTCGGGAACCTCTATAGAAGTATATAAAGGTGGAGTCGAGTTAAATAGTGTTACTGGCACACCTGCAGCAGGGCAATTTTCTGTAAGTGTAAGTGCAAGTAATATTACTGCAGGAGCTACAAGTGTTACTGGTAACCCGTTTACAATAGGTGATCATAGTAATATGACTGCAGATACTGCCGTTATTACTTATACTTTGAATATAGAAAATCTAGTTACTGGTACTCAAAAACAAACCTTTAGTAAATCTAGTGCAGGAACAGACGGCCAAAATGTAGATATTGTATTTAAAAGGTCAGCAACTCAACCTGCCACGCCTAGCCCTTCTGCAGGTACCCCAACAGGGTGGTATTCTGATGTTAACTCAGTGCCTTCTAGTAGTGACCCTTTGTGGGCTTCTACAGGTACTAAGGCAGGAGGGGCTACAAATTTTACTTGGCAGACACCTGTTCAAATAGAAGGAAGTCAAGGAAATCCTGGATTATCTGTAGCAGAGTTATCAATATTTAGAAGAGCTTCTAGTACCCCTAGCACTCCTACTGGAGGATCTTTTACATTCCCTGCGTCTTTAACTCCTCCTAGTGGGTGGTATGTTACTCCTCCCGCAGGAACAGATCCAGTATATATTTCTCGAGGATTTGCTGAGTCTAGTAGCTCTACCGGCACTGATAGTAGCATTACTTGGTCTACTCCCGTACTTTTTGTTGAGAATGGAACTGATGGGTTACCTGGTGCTCCTGGTGCTCCTGGTGCTACTGGAGATGATGGACTAAGAACTATTCAAGGATATTTATATTATGAAAGCACAGGAGGACAGCCTTCCGCACCTTCTGGTAATACTTATACTTTTTCGACTGGATTAGTTAGTGGAACCAATATTAATGACGGAGGCACTACTAATGTTTGGAAAAATTCTCCAAACACACAAGATGCCACCTCTTCAAATACTTATTATACTGTTAGGTACTATGGAACTGAAGCCAGTGAAAATAGTAGCACCATTTCTGTATCTTACAGCAATGTTGTACAGCACACAAGTTTTACTGGTGTTGTTACTTTTAGCTCTGGAACTTTGACCGACGGCTCTAGTAGTTTTGATCCAGACGATAAGATTGGCACTTCGGGGGCTATTGCCGATATTAATACCTATGGAACTGACACAGGCACCAGTACCACGACGACTATTGATGGCGGGCTAATACGAACAGATACTTTAACTGTAAATAAAATTAAAAGTGGTGTTAGAACAGTTGAGACAGACTATTCTTTTGGACTATCCACTACAGGCATAGCTGTAGCGAGCACTAACTATACTACTGCAGGCTTATTTACAACTACAGATACTACTAACTCTACGGCTCTTGTGGCTATATCTACCGCAGGAACTTCTTCTACGTCTGCAGCAGCTTTTGCCTCTACCAGCGGAATTGTTGCGTCTTTCTACAAAAATTCTACTGCTTCTTGGGCCGATAACAATGATATGGTGGTAAAAATTGGTGAAGGTACTTCAGCTTTTCTTGTTAGACAAGGTGGACTACCTACTCTTGAAGTCGCAACTGGAGGTAATATTTATATTGGAGGAGGCTCTTTTTATGACGGAACCACTCTTACTAAGACTGCCTCACATTTTCGTGGAACTGCTAGAGTGGACGGTATTTTCGATACATATTCTACAACTAATCTTGCAGGAGGCTACGGCAGTAGCGGGGTTACAATATCTAGTACGGGTTCTGGATCGTTTAATGGAAACCTAATTGTTGATGGAAGCATAACAGCAGGTAGTTTTAACCCAACAAGCCTTAATGTTGGAGGAGGCTACGGCAGCACCGGGGTCACATTATCTAGTACGGGGTCTGGATCGTTTAATGGAAGTGTTACAGCAGATGGTACTATTTCTTCGGGGAGTACTGCAACTTTTGGGGGTAATACATATATTGGCGGAGGCTATGGTAGTACTGGAATTACTCTTCAAAGTGATGGAACAGGCAAATTTAATAGCAATCTAATTGTTGATGGTAGTATTACAGCCGGAGGTAATGTCACTGCTTACTCAGATGCGAAGCTCAAGGAAAACCTAGAAGCAATACCTAATGCATTAGCAAAAGTACAAGCTTTGACGGGGTATACTTTTGATAGAAAAGATACAGGAGAAAGACAAACAGGTCTCATAGCTCAAGACGTCGAAAAGGTACTTCCAGAAGCAGTAGGAGAAAATAACGGAACAATGACACTAGCTTACGGTAATCTTGTAGGCTTGTTAGTAGAAGCAATTAAAGAATTAAAAGCAGAAGTAGAGGAGCTAAAAAATGGCTCTTCAGACTAGTGGGGCGATAAGCCTTCTTAATCTTCAAAATGAGTTCGGGGGATCGAATCCAATAAGTATAAGTGAGTACTATCGAGGAGGAGGTCTTGTACCTTCTACTCGAACTACTTTTGTTACTACTTACGAGCCAGGACCAGGCTCTTCAAATTTTGCAGCAGCAAGTCTTTCCAGCCCTTTGAATGGTTGGGCACAGAGACAAGATTCTCCCTATACAGTAAGAATATTTTGGAATAGCGATACTCAATTAGTAGAGTTTTCTGGAACATCTTTAGGCAGTCCTTCTAGCTATACTACAGGAGGTTGGACGTATTATAGAAGTGCTACTGCTACTTTTACAAATATACCTTTTGCAGGTGCTAATTACTATGTATGGTCAATAAGAAGACAACAAACTACATCAACCGTAGTTAATATTAACACAAGTGTTCCCACAAGCGGGCAAATATCACTTAGCAATTTTTATGGAGCAACAGCAACATGATAGAAACAACTTATGAAATACTAGACTTATTTGTCTATCCTGAAAAAGAAGCTTTTACAAATGTAGTAGGAAAAGCACTTTTAAAGATTACTTTCTCTCGCAACGGGGTCTCAACGCAAGGAATGGTTGAAGCAGTACTAGATGTAACCGCTTTATCTCAAAATACCTTTATTCCTGTAGATCAAGTAAGTACGGATACTCTAGCAAATTGGGTTATACAAGCAAATGGTGGAGAAGAGTTTTTAACCCAATTAAAAGCTATACACGAAATTGAACTTTCGAAACGCGAGAACGAAATTGGATTGGTTAGGTACGAAGTAGTATAACCAAATACCTCACCAAAAATATTTCTTGACTTAAAATGTTCGCTTTGTTATAATTTCACCATGGAGAATTTTAAATGAGTGCAGCTACTTACAATTTTAATCTAGATCAAGGAGCGGATTTCGTTCTTGAAATGATTATGAAAGAGGACGGAGTTGTAAAAGATCTTTCGGGTTATTCTGCTCGTGCTCAGCTAAGAAAAACTAAAGATGCAGCAGATGTCACTTCTACTTTTACTTGCTCTGTAATCGATGCTTCTGCGGGCAAGATTAGAATGTCAATGCCGAACGCCACTACAGGAGCTATTGCTGCTGGAGTATATTTTTACGACTTAGAAATATTTACAAGTAGTGATGCGTTTGTACTTCGATTGATACAAGGGCAAGCTACAGTAACTCGAGAAATTACACGATAATGGCAATTACTCTTGAAATTACTTCTGGAACTTCCTTAGATATAGGGGACAGTGCCGTAGAGCTTACTTTAAGTACGGCTGCTGTTCCTGCTGCTGTAGCTGCGAATATTGCTATAACACCTTATAGTAATATAACTGCTACAACAGTACAGGAAGCTATAGAACAACTTGCTGATAATAATTTTAGTCAGAGCACAGTTCCAGTAACTAATATTAATGAAGGAGATACCTGGTATAATACAAGTACAGATGATTTCTATGTGTACAGAGAAACATCTGTAGGTGTTTTTGAGTGGGTTCCTATAATACTAGGAGCAGCGGACGGAGACTCTGATACTCTAGACGCAGGAGCCTTTTAGGGGCTAAAGAGAAATAAATCATGGCACAAGTTATTAAAATTAAACGCAGTACCTCTACTGCGGCTCCCTCTGCTCTTGAGAACGGAGAACTCGGATATTCCAGTAATAGTGATAAATTATTTATAGGTCGCCCAGGCGGCACTACTGGAGATATTGATGCGATTGGGGGTAAGTTTTTTACAGACTTACTTGATCACACTGCCGGTACAGTAACTGCAAGTAGCGCATTGATTGTAGATGCTTCTAGTAAGTTAGACGTATTAAATGTTGATAATATAACACTTAATGGCAACTCTATTACATCTACTAACCTGAACGGGGATATTGAAGTTACTCCAAACGGTGGAGGAGACCTTATACTCGACGGGCAGAACTGGCCTCAAGCAGATGGAGCTACAGGGCAATTCTTAAAAACAGATGGTAGTGGTCAACTTGCGTGGGCTACAGTAGTTTCTGATTTTACTATAAGTGATGGCTCTACTACAGATTTATTTGCTACTGGTGAAACTCTTACTTTCACTGGTGGTACTAACATTGCTACTACTGTTTCAAATAATCAAGTAACTATTACAGGTCTCTCTGACACACAAATACGAGGCTTAGTAAGTGTTACTGACGCAGGTGGAGACGGTTCTTTATCGTACAATTCTTCTACTGGCGTTATTACTTATACTGGCCCTTCAGCAGCAGAAGTACAGGCGCATATTACTGCTGGAACGGGTGTATCAATTGCTTCGGGAGTTGTAAGCATTGGCCAAGCAGTTGAAACTAATTCAAATGTAGACTTTGCTAGTATAGAAACTACTGGTAATGTTATCGTAGGTGGAAATCTTACTGTAAACGGTACAGTAACTTCTGTAAATTCTACTACTGTAGAGCTTGGCGATAATATTCTTCTTCTTAATAGCGGTGAAACTGGTTCTCCTACCGCAAATGCTGGTTTGGAGATTGAGCGCGGCACTGTAGCAAACGTATTCTTTCGCTGGAACGAAACTACAGATAAGTGGGAAGTAACACGAAACGGAACAAATTTCTATGTTCT
>Ga0208303_1000322_pt1 | contig 19663 bp, 25 predicted proteins | sample CB_VirMetaG_2_FD_184537 | JGI IMG/M metagenome (GOLD analysis project Ga0208303, IMG submission 184537) | Freshwater to marine saline gradient viral communities from Chesapeake Bay - CB_1504_2 Viral MetaG (SPAdes) (version 4) | ecosystem: Environmental > Aquatic > Marine > Coastal | place: USA... | reverse complement strand
ACACAATTTGACGAAGCAGTGCAATTATTTGTACAAGAGATGCAGCGAGACTACGCAGCAGAATATAACGGAGGCTTATAATGGCTATTACTCAAGCAATGTGTACAAGTTTTAAAGAAGACTTGTTTCAAAAAGAACAGGATCTGGATTCAGATACTATTAGGATTGCGCTGTATACTTCATCAGCAAATCTAGATGCGACAACAACAGCATATACAGCTACTGGCGAAGTTGCGAATGGCAATGGATACACGACAACAGGTGAGGTTCTTACCAATCCAGTGATTGGCACAAGTGGCACAACAGCGTATGTTGATTTTGATAACCCAGAGTGGGCATCAGCATCATTCACAACGGCTGGCGCTTTGATTTATAATGACACAACGGCAGGCAACAATGCCATCGCAGTCTTAAACTTCGGCGGTGACTTTACAGTTACGTCAGGCACATTTCGCATCGTGTTCCCAACACCGGGCGCGGCTGGCTTGATCCGCATCGACTAATAACAAAAGGATAGTACAACATGGCTAGTACCTATGAAAATGACCTTCGCCTCGAAGAAATGGCCACAGGGGAGAACTCTGGCTCATGGGGTACGAAGACCAATACAAACCTCGAACTGGTTGCTGACGCCTTTAGTTATGGCACAGAAATCATTGCCAACGCAGATACTGCGATTACCATCGCAGATGGCGCGGCTGACGCTGCGCGTTCTCTCGCTTTAAAAATAACTTCTAGTGAAGACTTAACAACAACTAGAGTTATAACTTTAGGTCCAAACACTACCAGCAAAGTTTGGATCATTGAAAACAGTACAAGTGGTGGTCAGACACTTACGATCAGCGCAGGATCTGGATCTAATATTACTTTGGAAAATGGCAGAACCAAGATCATTGCCACAGATGGCATTGGCGCTGGATCTAATGTTGTTGAGCTTACGCAAGACATCGCAATTGCTGATTTGTTTGTAGATGATGATCTGACAGTTGGTGATGACATCATTATGGATTCTGATGGCGGCATCTTAAAGATCGGCGCAGATGCCGACTTACAAGTAACTCACTCTGGTACTGCTGGCACAATTACAAACGCTACAGGTGATTTAACACTAGACGTTGCAGGAGACATTATCCTTGATGCAGATGGTGGTGAAATATTCTTTAAAGATGGTGGCGTATCAACTGGCAAAATAAGGATGGATGATGGCGACTTACAGATTAGGTCGCTCATCAGTGATAAAAATATAACGCTTGAAGGAAGCGATGGTGGGTCTATCATTGCTGCCCTCACCCTTGATATGTCTGAGGCTGGTAACGCAAGTTTTAATGCGAATGTTACTGTCGGCGCAAATTTTGACGTATCTAGCGGCACGATCAAGCTGGACGGGAATTATCCTGTTGGTTCAGGCAACGTGGCATTGGGTAATACTGCGTTAGACAACGCAGGGGTTGGAAATCAAAATACAGCGATTGGTTTTGATGCACTTGGGGCAAACACGGCTGATGACAACACGGCTGTCGGCTGGTCTGCTTTATCGACAAATTCCAGCGGGGCTTTAAATACAGCGGTGGGAAGAAGTGCGCTACAGACAAATGCTGCGGGGGGTTCTAATAGTGCTTTAGGTTATGCGGCTATGATAAGTAATGATTCTGGCGGGGGCAATGTTGCCATAGGTCGGCAGGCACTTCTCACCAACAGTACCGCAAACAATAGCGTAGCGGTTGGCTATCAGGCTGCATATACTAATAATGCTTCTGGTATTACCGCCGTTGGGTACGAGGCTTTGTATAGCAGTACAGGAGCAAACAACGCCGCGTTGGGTTTCCGCGCTTTGAAAGACAACAGCACGGGCGTCAACAACGTAGCCGTGGGCTACCAAACACTCACAAACAATACATCGGCGTCATCGAATACGGCGGTGGGCTTCAACGCAATGGTCAACCATCAAACTGGTGGCGACAACGTGGCGATTGGAACGCAAGCTCTTAATTTGAGTAATGGCGCATCCCAGAACACCGCTGTTGGTTATCAGGCAGGGTACTCTGGGGTCACTTCCGCCTATAACACCTTGTTTGGGTATAAAGCAGGATACACTCAGAATTTTTCTGGGAATCAGCATAGTGCGTATTTTGGCCGTAATGCTGGGTATTCCACGACTGCGGGAACTTTCAACACCGCCTTGGGCAACAATGCTTTATATGACAATGAAACTGGCAACTACAGCACAGCAGCGGGTTATGAGGCAGTAAAGCATTCCACTGGCGGTTATAATACAGGTTTTGGATACAGGGCCACTAGAGGCGCTACCAGTGGCACTATATCGGGGCAGTATAATACTGCCGTGGGCCATGAGGCGTTGGTTAGTTTTACAACGGCGTCTAGCAACACTGCAATCGGCTACCAATCCATGTATTACACCAATACAGGCGGCGCTAATGTTGCGGTGGGCCATCTTTCAGGTCATAATATTCGGGGCGCTGAAAGCAACGTAGCCGTAGGGTATTTTGCGCTTAGTGCCAACCAAACGGGCAACAACAACGTAGCCGTAGGACGCGAGGCACTAGAGGTTAATACTGCTTCTAACAATGTCGCTATAGGCTACCAAGCTCTTACCGCAAACGAAACTGGCACGAGAAACGTGGCAATCGGGCTTTTATCTTTTGAAAAGCAGGTTACTACGAGTGACAGCACGGGAGTTGGCTATCTAGCAGGGCGTTATATGACGGGCGCTGGGAACACTGCCTTGGGCGCTTACACGCTAGGTGGAGGGTCTTCGGGTGGTAATTCAGGCAGTCACAACACCGCTGTAGGCTACCAAGCTCTTGAAGATATGACGAGTGGAACCGAAAATACGGGTGTGGGTTCTTTAAGCCTAAATAATGTGGAATCTGGTTCTGGAAATACCGCAGTGGGTAGGGAGTCAATGCTCAATCTTACTACTGGGTCTCAGAATACGGCGGTGGGCAAACTGGCGATGGTTACCAATAACGGTAACAATAATGTCGCAATAGGGCAAGAAGCTCTAAGACTTCATAGCGGCTCAAGCGACAATGTGGCGGTTGGCTTCGAGTCTCTTTATGTAAACGGTGGGAACTCAAACGCAGCCGTTGGGTATCAAGCTGGGTATAACACAACAGGTGAGGCGAATACGTTTTTAGGCAATGAGGCGGGTAAGAATGTTACCTCTGCTAACTGGTCAATAGCTATTGGTTCAGGGGCATTAAAAGGCGGCGCTACAACGGGTAACTTTAATATCGCCATTGGTCGCACAACCATGACCTCCATGACTTCAGGGTCTTCAAACCAATCTCTGGGCGTTGACTCTATGTCAGGAAACCAAACGGGGAGCAACAACGTGGCGCTGGGCGCTAGTGCGCTTAGAGTAGGCACTGCGCTTTCGCAGAATACGGCTGTCGGAAACCAAGCAGGACGTAATACCACCTCAAATAATAATACGTTCGTTGGGTTTGAGTCTGGTTATTATGTCACAAGCGGAGCAAACAACACCATCCTTGGACGCAACAACGGCAACCAAGGCGGCGTTGACATCCGCACCTCAAGCAGCAACATCGTGCTGTCGGATGGGAATGGTAATGTGCAGAGCAGATGGTTTGCAACGGCGGGATTAAGCCAACCTGCACCTCAAATTAATGGGTCTATATATAACTTTTATAAAGCTGTGTCTATTTCTGCAAGCACCACCACAACACTATTAACTTTTACTCAGACGGGTTATTCTTTTAATTTAGCGGGTCAACTTAGAGTTTGGTTTTACGATGGTAGTTACCCGTCTGGAACGGTGTCTATTATTGCAAACTTAGCAGGACATACCGCAGTTGGTCTGTCTGGTTTCATTAATGACCTAAACACTGTTGATCTTGCTGAGGCCCAGAATGGGTCAATAGATGTTAGCCTTACAACAAGTTCGACTAAAACTAATGGATCGGCCGATGGTGTTTTAAATGTTCAATTAGTCAGTGGAACAGGTACGGCTGGAAATGCGCTTGTCTTTTGGGAAGGATTAGTCGGAGGGGGGCTTTCGTAATGGGATTAATATTTATTGAAAACCCTGTGTCGGCGTCTACTTTGGCAAGGCACTTAAACAGCGGCATATCTCCTGAAGGCGGTAACCATTATGTTGTCTTTTTACGGGAGCCAGTGGCTAGGTTTTGGTCGGGCGTTAAAAAAGATTACCCTGATGTTACTTATCAGGAAAAAATAGAATCTGCCTTGCAAAATCTTGGGCATGGACATTTGTGCAGCCAAGTCGATTCTGTAGTCGATAAAGAAGTCGATGAAGTTATTGTCATGGATGACAGTTTCCAAGATAGTGTCGCAAGCCTGTTAGAGCGGCATGATGTGACTTGGGTTATAAACTTCAGCGTAGATTATAACTATGCCAAAAACGCATCACGAGATATGTCGCAGGATGCAGAGGCGTTGTCCTACATTCAAAACAGCGCAGAAATTATGGCTAAATTAAAAGACTACTACGCAAATGACTTTGCGTGGTGGGAAGACCAAGTTACTTAACCCGTAAAGTCATAAAAGGAGAAAGAAATGGCTATTACATACACATGGACAATCGAAGGCATGTCCACAATGCCAACGCCAGAACCAGACTTTGTTGTCAACGTGCGCTGGAAACTGACAGGCACAGACGGCACTCATACCGCCAGTATTGACGGTGACACTCAAAAAGCTCAAGTTGAGGGCGACACCTTCACACCATATGCCGATTTGACAGAAGCTCAGGTTTTAGGTTGGGTACAAGATGACCTTGGCGAAAACGGTATTGCCAACTATCAAGCGAATGTGGACGGGCAAATCAACTCTATGATTAACCCTCCCGTAAGTCCCACCGCAGAACCCCTGCCGTGGTAATTTAAACTTTAACATAGGAGACTAGTGATGGGAAAAAATGAAAAGACCCCGATCACCGTCAACGACACAGAATACTTTGTCGAAGACATGAACGACAAACAAAAGGCATACCTGAACCACGTTCAGGATTTGGACCGCAAGCTGGGCAACGCTCGATTTAACCTAGATCAACTTGCAGTGGGGCGTGATGCCTTCGTTGCACGTCTGGCTAACTCTCTGGAGAACCCAGAGGAAGTCGAGGAAGCTCAAGAGGTAGCGGCACAATAATGGAAATGGACGCGCTCATTAATGTCGCTTTAACCGCAGCGATAGGTGGAATTGGGTGGTGGCTGAAGGCCCAACACAGCGAACTTGGGCGCGTTCAAATTCTCTTGAATAAAACAAGAGAGGAAATGGCGAAGGAATACGTCAATAAACTAGATGGCGCGTCAACTATGAGTCAAATTGTAGCGCGTTTTGATCGCTTGGAGGAAAAGATCGACCGTCTAATGGAGAGGTAAGGAGCCTTCCTATAGCATGATTGAAGTTTTGGCCCTAGCAGGAGCTGTCACTAAAATAGCAAGTGGCATTAGCTCCGCTGTTCAAGCTGGTAAAGACGTTAATAGTCTTATGCCGCATTTCGGAAAATTAGCAAAACTAGAAGCTGACATAGCTGTTGCGGAATCGGGCAAACACAAAGGGCCGTTGGGTCGTTTGACTTCTTCAGAAGAAGAAGGGTTTGCTATAGCGCAGGCTAAAATGGCCCACAAAGAAGCTATGGATACCCTTCGCAGCCATTGCCGCTTATATGGTCCACCGGGCATGTGGGAACTTGTGGTGCGGGAGCAGGCTGAAGCTAGAAAACGTCAGAAAGACGCATTAGAGGCACAAGCTGCTTCCAGAGATAGGTTGTTCTGGGGTATTTCATTGGCGTTGGGCGTTACAGTTTTTTTGGGGGGAACCGCCGCAATGATCTGGGGTGTAGATAAGTTGGCGAATGGGTGATGTGGTTTCTGGTGTGGTTCATGTTTACAAATAACAAGTTAGAGCATTATCAACTTGAGCAATTCTCAACAGAGTTGGAGTGCCAAGAAGAACTTGAAAGGGCAAAAGTTTTAATAACGAACAGCACCACGGTGGTATATTGCTTTGAGGTTATACCAGAATAAACTGGGAAAATACGTTGTATGTGACAAAGCTGGAAGAATTGTTATAATAACGCATCACCACGGCATAGCAAAAGCGTGGTTGGAGAAAGGAAAGCGTGATGGCAACAAAGCTAGATGAATGGAAAGTTCTGCCGCGTCTGATGATGCTGGTGACAACCATTATGTATATACGCTGCTTAGAGTGGGCATTATCTCAACCTGAATTGTCTGTATCACAGGCGGGTTTAATATCAGTTGTAACTGGGGCTTTCACGGGAAGTTTCGGCATCTGGATGGGTAAGGAGTCTAAGTAATGTTACAAGCACTTATAGGTCCAGTAGCAAACCTCGCAGGCTCTTGGTTGCAAGGTAAAGCAGATAAAAACGCAGCTAATGCTGAGTTGAAACTAACTGAGGCAAAAGCAAAGGCCCAGATATTATTATCAGAAAAGACAAGCGTTGCCGACTGGGAGCGCATCATGGCAGAAGGTGCAAAATCAAGCTGGAAAGACGAATGGTTCGTAATTATCTTGTCAATTCCATTGATTTTATGCTGGATACCGGGTGCTGAAGGCTGGGTTGATCGTGGCTTTGAGCAGCTTAACAAAGCGCCGGACTGGTATTTTTACAGCCTTGGAATTGCAATTTCAGCCAGTTTCGGTGTGCGCGGCGCACAAGCCTTCTTTAAGAGGAAGTAATGGAGAACCTTAAACTACCAATCGCACTCGCTATGGCTCTTGCTGCCCAGCTCGCTGGGGGCGTGTGGTGGATATCACAGCAGGCTGCGACCATTGCCAGCTTGGAAGAGACTGTCAGCCAGCTTGGGTCGCGCATGGCGATTGAGGACAACATTAACCTCAAGCGTGATGTGCAGTCTAACGCCAAAGAGCTTGAAGATATATGGGATGATATAGACGATCTTTGGGATGAACATGCGAGCATGGCGATGACCATTAATGAGATTAACAAGCTCAAACAGCGAATAGCTTTGGTTGAAAACGATTTCAAATATATTAACCGTGACCACAATGGGATCATGGACATGAAAGGCAGTGGAAGATGAGCAACGCACTAAAAATTCTACAAAAAAAATGTGGATGTTCACCAGATGGAGCATTTGGTCCAAACACAGCGCGTGGAATTGTAAAACATTATGACCTGTCACCAGAGCGCGGAGCGCACCTTTTAGGTCAAGTCATCCATGAATCTGGTACGTTTCGATATGTGCGTGAAAATCTAAACTATAGTTCTGAATCTATGATGACCGTATGGCCACATCGTTTTCCAACTGAAGAAAGCACAAAGCCATATGCTAGAAACCCCAAGGCTCTAGCTGAGAACGTGTACTTAGATGAAAATCGTGGAAAAAAATATAAACTTGGCAATGATACAAAAGAAAAAGCCAGCCTCTACATTGGACGCGGATTTATACAGTTGACTGGGTATAACAACGTCAAAGCCTTTGCTGGCGATATGGGAAAACCAGAAGTTATAGGAGATCCATCACTTCTCGAAGAAGATTATGCAATGGATACAGCCATCTGGTTCTTTAAATCCAACAATCTATGGAAAATCTGTGACGAAGGTGTTAACGATGATGTAATCAAACGTCTGACCCGAAAAATCAATGGTGGATATACAGGTTTAGATCATCGTATAAAAGAAACAAACAAGGTATATGAGTGGGTGAAGTAATAAATGCCATTACAGCTTCTTAAATATGACCCCGGTATTGTCAAAGACATTACAGAATATGCTGCTGGTAAAAATGGCCCGTATTGGGTCGATGGTAATCTGGTTCGTTTTCGCAATGGATACCCCACTAAGATCGGCGGGTGGCAAAACGAAGGCATGGCTGGGTTAGATCCTAACGGCACAATTACTCAAACCAACGTGCCATTAATAGGTATCGCTAGAAAAACAGCGTTCTGGAGGGCAATTACCAACGGCGAAGATTACATGGCGATTGGCACACACAATCACCTGTTTATTCTTGAGAACGGATCTTTGTATGACATTACGCCATTGCGTGACGTGTCAAACACTGCAACCACTACAACAGAGGCATTGGATGCCACAGAAACAGAAATCGATCTGGCAAGCGTTACTGGATTAACGGCCACTGGAGCTGTTCTAATTGATAGTGAGATTATTACTTATACAGGTATTAGCACACTCACCCTGACAGGCTGCACAAGAGGCACAAACGGCACTTCTGCTGATACACACGCAGATGGCTCTGCTGTTACTCAGGCTCTCATAGATCCGCTCGCAACCACATCTGGAAGCGCAGTCATTACAGTTACAGACGAAGCGCATGGCGCATTGACTGGCGACTGGGTGGCGATCAGCGGAGCTGCTGCGATTGGTGGCATTACGGCTGATGAAATCAATGACTACTACGGCTACCAAATAACGGTCTTAACGCCCAATACTTACACCATAACTTTGCCAACAGACGCAACATCAACAGTTGCGGCAGGCGGTGGCAATGCTATTTCAATCAAATACTTGATTGGCATTGAGGCTGGACTTGGGGCGCAAAGCTCAGATCCTGCACTTGGCTGGGGCGTTGGCGGCTGGGGCGGCACTATTGGTGGTCCGGGTTGGGGTGAGCCTAGAACAGTTGATGAAGCAGACGTTGCCCTCGACAATAGCTCATGGAACCTAAACCTATGGGGCGAGGATCTTATTGCCACTATTCGCGGCGGTGCGATATACTATTGGGATACATCAGGCGGCATTGGCAATCGGGCTGTTCTGGCCTCTTCTTTGGCTGGAGCTGAAAGCGTTCCATCTGTGGCGCGTGTCACCACAGTGTCATTCCCAGATCGGCATTTCATTGCTGGTGGCTGTCAGGCTTACGCGGCAGATGGTCAGGGCGATGTAGATGACATGCTCATTCGCTGGTCAACTCAAGAAGACTTTACCAAGTTTGGCCCAACTGCGCTAAACACTGCTGGCGATCAGCGTCTGCAAGTTGGCACAAAAATTGTGTCCATAATAAATGCGCGTGAAGAAACCATCATATCCACAGATGAAGCCATATACGGCATGACCTTTGTGGGCGCTCCATTTATCTTTTCATTCCGACTGCTTGCCACAGATGCTGGAGCGGCTGGCTTAAACACTATGGTAACCATCGACGGCAACGTGTTCTGGATGGGCGAAAGAAACTTCTTTTCTTATGACGGCATCGTAAAAGAGCTGCCATGCCCAGTGAAGTATTTTGTCTTTGATCGAATGCAGCAACGCTACATCGATAAAGTTGTGGTTGGTCACAATAAGAAATTCAAAGAAATAACTTGGTGGTATGTCAGCAACGACAACCCAGCAGGCACGGTAAATCCAGAAAACGACAGCTACGTCACATATAACTATGTCGAAGGCGCATGGTCGATTGGCACGATGGATCGCACAACTTGGCATGACAGCTTTGGCGTAAGAGATAATCCATACGCATTTGACCCCAGCGGCTATCTGTACAACCATGAAACAGGCACAAGCGCCAATGGTTCAGCCATGAATGCGTACATTGAAACGTCACCGCGTGAAATCACGGCTGAAGGTGAAAACCTTTACATGGTGGATAAAATTGTGCCAAACGTAGATATGTCGGCAAGCACGTCTATGGATCTTTATTTAAACACGCGCAAATATCCATCTGCGCCTGAAACAACCAAAGGCCCATTTGCAATGACCCAATCGACAGAAAAGGTCAGTGTGCGCGCAAAAGGTCGGCAGATAAGTGTAAAGTTCCAAACTACAGGAACGCAAGATGATTGGTCATTAGGAGACTTTAGGATCAATACAAGAGTGGACGGTTTAAGATGAGTAGAACAGGTACTGGCCTTGGCATTTTGCGGCTTCCATCGCCGCCTGAAGATTATAATCAAGGTTATATGGCTCGCTTGACCAATACGCTCGAACTTGAAAAGCAGTCTACATACTTTGCTGCGTCTATTGGTTTGACAGCAGCAGTTGCACAGGCCGAAGCTACAGCGTGGTTTATGGCGTAATGGCAAACAATTATAAAAATGCAAAACTAGACTTAACAACAACTGCTGCAACAACGCTGTATACTTGCCCCGGTGCTACTACTGCTATTTTTAAGTCATTTTTAGTGTGCAATGACAGCGCACATAACGACACAATTACTGTTACTATAACAGATGCTGACAACAACGTGTTTTGCGTGTACAGTATAAAGGCAGTCTCTGGGCCTGCAACGAATGAATTAATAACTGGACCACTTGTGGTTCAAGAGAATGAAATTGTCAAAGTTACAGCGGCAACAGCAGATCGGCTGCATGTTGTGGCAAGTTTTCTGGAGGTAACTTAATGGGCGTTATGATGGGGCCAAATGGCCAGCTAATTAATACATCTAATATGGGTGGCGGTGCTTTAGGGTCTAATCTTATCCCTAACATAACTCCAAATATTGGTGCTTTAAGCAAAATTGATAAGCCAGTCAAAAATGATGACGGCACTATTACTTTGCCAACCATTGAACTTCAGACAAATGATCCCGGTTTAGAAGCTGGGCAGTTGCAGAATTTATATGGTACAGACTTAATGCCATATTATAACTGGGTTGAAGCTAAACAAACAGGAACTATGACTTATGATCCTGCTGAAGAGTTGTCAGAAATCAATGATGACTTTATGGAAAAACATGGCATAACTGCTCAAGAAGCTGCTGCTCAAATGCAAGCAGCCCAAGAAAGAGCGGTTCAGCAGATAGGTGGCGCAACAGCAGCTAAAATTGGCTCTGCATTCGTGCAATCTAAACTTGGTGATGCCAGCACAGGTCAGGCCGTTATGGATGCTGCTGGGTCTGTAGTTCCATTCAAAGGGTTGTTTTCAGGTCCACAAGCTCCTGTTTCTCCACAAGGTATGCTCTACGATGTTAATGGCTCGCCAATGACATTAAACACGACAGACGCTGCAAATCTAAGTAAGTTTTCAGATGTAAAATTAAACCCAAATCAGCCAGCTCAAGTAGCGCCAAAAGTAGACGCCATGACTGCTGGCTTAAACAGATTAAAATATTTGGACGGTGGTGCAGAGGCCACTATCACTGATAGACTGTATGGCTCATCAGCGGCTGGTGCAAACCTAAAAATGACAGGCGCGGCGGCGGGTTTGGACTTCATTACTCAAGTCGCAATGGGTGCAGACCCAATGGATGCTGCCAAAGATGCAGGAAAAACTGCTGTGCTTTCTTATGTAGCAAACGCAATCATACCGGGATCTGGACCTATCGTCGGGTTCTTATCGAAATTCTTTTAAAAGGAGCCAGACATGGCAAGAGAACCACAAATGAACCAACGCCCACCAATGCCAGACATGGCTGGAGCCAACATGCCACGTCAGGCCAGTGATGGTCCTGATGAAAAAACACTAGAAGGCGCAAAGCAAAACATTATGAAGCCATCCTCGCAGTTGGCAGCAGTTTTGGTTTCACGTCTTGGAGCCATGACAGAAGCACAACTAGCTGAACTGGATCGTGCGATCACGCCAGAAGCTGCAAAGGCACTTCTTATGCTGCTGCCTGAACTGGGCGCACTCATGGAAGCTATTGCAGGAAGTGGCCAAGCTGCTCCACCAAATCGTCCAGCGCCACAGTCTGGGCCACAAATGGGCGCGTTAGGCGGGATGAGCTAATGCTTAGATTGGCGACAGTCGAAGATCTTTCTGAAATATACATGATGTTAAGCGTCATGCATTCAGATACGGTCAAAGGCACGTCATCAATCGATTCTGAAAAACTAACATCAGCAATCAGCCATGCTTTGCATAAAGGCATTGTTATAGTTTTCGATGTGGACGGTAAAATAGTAGGTTCTATAGCGGGTATAGAAACATCTGATTGGTGGTCTAGCGATAAATATTTGGCTGATATGTGGTTCTTCGTCTATAAAGAGCATAGAAAGTCAAATATCGCAGCAAGGTTGATAAAGAGCTTTATGAAAGTGGCAAAGAAATCTAAGTTCAAAATCAAAGTAGGCCATGTCTATTCGGGAGATGGCGAGCGAAAAGATAAATTTTATGAGCGCCTTGGATTATCCAAAGTCGGTTCGCTCTATACGGAGGCTTAAATGGCAGGGTTTTGCACACCATCATACACTGAGTTGCCAGATCAAAAAAGTATTGTTGAAGGCACAGAAATTCCAGAATGGGTAGCCGCTGCTGGTCGGACTATTTTTTCAAGGGCCGCTGAAGTAGCAGATTCTCCTTATCCAAATTTTACTGGCGAAAGATACGCCTCATATGACGGTAGTAAATTTAGTGAAGATGAACGTGCTGGACAAGCTATCCTCCGCGAAGGCGCTGAAAACTACCTTCCATACATGAACCGCGCAAGTGCAGTGGCAAATACATTGGGTCAGGGTTACGACTCTATGACTCGTGAAGAGTTAATGGGAGATCCCTATAGCGGCGCGAGCAGAGGCTATTTGGAAGGTGACTTCCAAGGTTTATCTGCTGATGAGCTGCTTGGACAGTATCAAGGTGCTTCACGCGCAGAATTGCTTGGTCAATATGATGGTGCTTCACGCGAAGACTTGATGGGTAATTATCAGGGCGCAACGCGAGAAGAATTAATCGGTCAAGGCGTAGATCCATTTTCAATGGAAAACGCACAAGAATACATGGATATTTACCAAAGCTCTATGGACCCTGCTGTTCGAGAAATTGAACAACAAACCATACAGGCTCAAAATCAAGCTCGCGCAAGTGCAGCTAGAAGTGGCGCATTTGGTGGATCTAGATTAGGCATTCTTGAAGGCACAGCGGCAGGAGAAGGCGCGCAAGCGGCTGGCGATCTTCGCGCAAGAGCAGCGCGTGAGGGTCTGGGCTTTGCGGCAGGCAGATACGACCAAGATGTTGCACAGTCAGAACGTGATCGTGCAGCTCGATTCGGTGCAGAAGATGTCATGCGTGGACAGTTTATGGAAGACCGTGCAGCTCGCTTCGGAACGGAAGACGTTATGCGTGGGCGGTTTATGGACGATCAGGCGTCACGATTTGGCGCGGAAGATGTTATGCGCGGTCAATTTATGGAAGACCGTGCGGGTCGGTTCTCAGCCGAAGATGCAAGACGGCAGCAAGCAGAAGCAGATCGTACAGCTCGCTTTGGGGCAGAAGACGTTATGTATGGTCGTTATGGCGATCAACGTGCCGCAAGATTTGGTGCAGAAGACGCACTGCGCTCTGGCTTCGAAACAGACGAAGCAGCTCGCATAGCTCAGATGAATGCTTACCAAGGCATGGGATCTGACGTTATGGCTTTGCAAAACCAAGCAGCGGCTGGTCTTATATCTTCGGGAGAGGCGCAGCGTTTACTGGATCAACGCGCTTTGGACTATGCATATGCTGATTACATGGATCAAAAGAATTACCCACAGGAAATGGTCAACTTTGCATTGGGCGCACTTTCTGGAACTCCATACAACACGCGCAGCTATCGTAATGAAATGGGAACTATTTACAAAGACAATCCATCTATTTACGGCCAAGCACTGGCTGGCATTGGCGCAGGATACAGCGCGTATAGAATGGGCAGAGGTCAGTAAGGATATATTATGGCAGTGAATAATAAGCCTCTAGGAGCATCAGGAACCACTTTAAATGATATGGGTAACATGGGTGCTTTGACGCCTATCTTGGGGCGCTTGGCTGGCGGCTCAAAGGGCGGTCAGATGGCAGCAGATTTTGCTCGACAAATGTACCCAGATCCACCCAAGGCTGATCCTTATGAGGCTGCGCTGCAATTCTTCTTGGCTATGGGCCAAGGGGCATCACAGCCCGGTGCGACTGTACTGGGGTCTGCTGTGGGCGCTATGCAAGCACCAGCCGATTATCTTGCTGCCAAGAAAAAAGAAAAGCGCGAAACAGATCAGGCGCGGATGCAAACTGCGTTGCAGTTGGCTCCAAGTCTGAAGCCAAAGCCCACAGGTGCAGGCTCTTTGTCTACTATAGCCAAATTAAACGCTGATCTTAAAGCTGGAAGAATAACCCCAGAGCAACATAAATTAGCAATCGCAAAAGCAACTAATGTTCCAGATGGAAGTTCTGGAGCGCAATCACCTTTAGGTAAATTATCTGCTGATCTTGAAGCTGGCTTAATAACTCAAGAGCAATTCAACGCTCAATTCGAAAAACTTACTGATCTTGGTGGAAGCGGTGGTAGTGGAGCAGAATCACCTTTAGGTAAATTAGCGGCTGATTTTGCTGCTGGCAGAATAACTCAAGAGCAATTCAACGCTCAATTCAAAAAACTTACTGATCTTGGTGACGGTGACAGTGGACCAAAAGCATTAACCGAATTAGCAAAACTATATGATGATCTCAAGAATGCTGAACAAGGAAGCGAAGAAGCTGAAAATATTCAACAGCAAATTGATGCTATTGCTAGAAAAGGTGGTTTCAATAAAGAAATATTTGGAGCTGAAGCTGACCTTAGAAAAGAATGGAAGAAATTTGAAACTCCATATGATGAAATTGAAATAAAACATCAAAAATTAGTATCAGCATTAGAACGTCAAACTGGTGTTGGTGATATGAGTGCTATTTTTGTCTATATGAAAATGCTTGATCCCGGTTCTGTTGTTCGTGAAAGTGAGTTCGCTCAAGCGCAACAAACAGCAGGAGCCTTTGAGACTATACGGGTTAGAATGGCACAAATAGCAGAAGGTGATAAGCTGAGTGCAGATCAAAGAAAAGAATTTCTTGCCCTTGCAGAAGAATTTAGAAACTTGTCAAAGTTTTATGTAGGTCAGAATAGATTGGATTTAGGAACAATAGTTGCCAATAACCCTGCCTTAAAACCTAGTAATATTTTTGGTTCTGAGCTTGCTCCACCTAATTTTTATTTAGACACTAGCGTGTTTAGACAAGCAAACTCACTAGGCTTTACAATGGATGAAGTTTGGGAAGGTATGACCGACGAAGAAAAAGCTGACTACTTGCCTACTGAGGATAATTAAAATGGCAGAAGAAACACAAAGACCAACTAAAAGATCTATGGCACAAATTCTTGCTGATATGGCCGCAAAAAGAGATGCGGAAAAATTAGCAAAAGAAAACGATGCGTCGATTGATAGTTCTGATGAATCTGGTCCAGTGTCTTTCCGCGAAAAATATTCTCAAGAAGGCATTGATCTTATGAAGCAAGCAGCTTCTGGATTGCGTCCATATACATATCCAGAAGGCGGCGTAGTAGATGTTCCTGATGAAATGCCATTATATTCAGCAGATGGAATAAAAGTTAAATTTCCAAAAGCATTTCAAGACGCTGTTGAATTTATCGGGGATGCAGCGGCTACAGCAGCAGGAGCAGGAACAGCAGGGTTTGGATATTTAGTAGGTGGCGTTGCTGACATAATGGTAAAAGCTGGAGTTTCTCCAAGCACAGCAAATAGATTTGCTAGAGACTTTGTATCAATGCCTGATGCTTTTATTGGTTCGCCGGGATCTTTGGTTCGAGGTCGTATTGGTCCAGATACAAAAATCACATCAAAAGATGGAATTGGAACAGCAAAGCCAAGACAGCTTAATCCAAACGAATTACCTCAATTTCCAGAGTCTGGGCCAATGATACCTAGAGCAGATGCTCCTCCTATTGATGCTATAAGCGCAGAAATTGGTGAACTTGTTCGACGTGCTGCTAGTGGTAATAAAAGGGCAATTGCTGAGTTAGCAGAGGCTGCAAAGGTAAACCCAGAAGCAGCAGCGGCAGCAGCTCGTTTGAATATTGATTTGCCCCCAGATGTTTTATCTGACAATCCACAAATTGTTGAAGCGGCAGGATTAACTAGATCAATGGCTGGAACTGAAACCAGTGCAGCTTGGCGTGAGACATTAAGATCGGCATCTGAAGCGGCTGATACAGCTATAGATGAATTAGGTGGATCGCGTGACTTGGCTGGTATTTCTGAAACTGTAAGATCAAGTCTTGTGTCTACTCAACAAGGATTAAGAAATGGCGCTAAAAAACTTTACGAAGAAGTTGACGCGCAAATACCAAAGCCAACGATTGTTCAACCTAGAACAAGTGTTAAGCTAATAGGTGATATAATTGCAGAAGTGGGTGGCGTTGATAATTTAAGCGCCAAAGAAAGTCTTCTTCTTAAAAAATTAACCAATCCAGATGCTCCTATGACTTACGGAGCGTTGTTGAGATTAAAGCAAGACATTGGTCAGGCTATAGGAAGAATGCCAGCAGGACCATATTCTGATGTCAATCAAGGCGCATTAAAACGTCTTTATGCTGCACTTTCAGAGGATCAATTATCTGTTGCTCAAGAAGTTGGTGGAGATGCTTTGCGATCTCAGTTGCGTTTGGCCAATCAAACAACAGCAAAACAAAAGGCGTTTGAAGATAGAATACTTAAAGCCTTTGGAACTGACCTTGATGGTAGTATAGCAACGCGCCTTAGAACTGCTGTAACTAGCGGATCTCGCGGAGATATCGCTGCTTTAAATAGAATTTTAAAAACTATACCAAAAGATTTACACAGAGAAGCAATAGCAACTGCTTTAAATGCTATTTCTCAATCTGGAAGATCTTCAGATATAGGCTTTGGGTTTAGCGAATTTGCTAAAGTTTATAAAGGATTGAAGCAAAATAAACCAGTTTACAATCTTGTTCTAAAGACTTTAGGCACAGAAAATAAACAGCTTCTTGATGATTTGTTTGAAATTTCAAACAGGATTACCAATGCTCGCGCAAATGTTTTAACTACAGGAAAAGCGAACCAAGCACTATTGCAAGCTATGTCAGCAGAAAAAATCGTTGGTAAATTTTTGCAAACCAACACAGGAAGACGTGCTATTCAGGCTGTTTCAACTGGTGCTGGAGGTATGGTTGGTGGAGTTCCCGGTGCTATGGGTGGAGCAGCCATCTCAGATCTTTTAAGCCCCAAGGGTAAAGATAGAGTTGCGGATGCAGGAAAGTTATTTTCAAGCAAGCAATTTAAAGATGTTGTTGATGAAGCAGCAAGAACAGGACAAGTCGCGCCAGAAACTGCTGCTAAATTGGAAAGATCTCCAGCTTACAAACGCTGGGCAAAGTCTGTCGGGATAGGCGATCCAAGAAACTGGCTGATGGGTGCTTTAGCTGTGGCAGGAACAGATGAAGGCAGCGTTGGTCCAATGCCAGTTGAAGAAGTTGTGGAAACTGAAACAACAGATTCACCAGCGTTGCAAAGTCTGATCGAAAGCATGGACCCGAATGTGTCAACCAGAGTGCAGGAAGTAGCCCAATAAGGCTACCACTCTTTGCGATCATCCTCTTCATCGTGGCCAGCGTAATACGCCTCACGCTGCTCTTTGGTGAGATCGGTGACCACTTGCCTACCCATTCCATCAAGCCACAGGTGAGGGTTTAACTGCCTGCCGTAGTAGGCGTCTGCCCTCCCTCTGTCATAGGGAGAGCCGTGTGATGTATCATATTTAGGCATTAGTAATCCTCCCCATTTACTTTTACTTTTGTGGGGCGCTGGATGATGGTCTGCTTCACTCCATCACGGACGCCATGCTCTTTGACTTTGGCCATGAAAGTTACTTGAGCGCCTTTGCCCCAGTATTGTGTGCCTTTGTAGATGATCACATTATCATCAGCGTCACGGCAGATGTGAAGGTGTGAGATGCCATAGATGCCTTCCAGATCCACGATATGCTTCACTGTGACTGCGAAAGCCTGACGCTCGCCCACTGTGCCAACAAACTCACACTTGCCATCTCTGGTGGCCCACTCAGCGGCTTGTGCGGCACGTTTGTCCAGCACCTTGACCATAGCGTTACGCATGTTGGGTGTAAGTGATCCAAACTGCCAGATGCCTCTGTTGCAAGCTGAAAAAAAGCCTTCACCTTCTGAGCTGTAATCAGCTACAAAATCGATGATCTCTTGAGCGCGATCATCAGACGCGATCCAGTTTTTGCGCTTAGTGTTGGCAGCATTGGCCAGCTTGCGCGACTCAATCGCTGGGTGGTAGTGATGCTCATATTCGTGTGTCGGGTCGTATGCCATGTTAAGTTCCTCTCTCTCTATACATTATATATAGTGACAGTTGTCACAGATTACAATAGGGGTAAGCAAAAAAAGGGGCCGAAGCCCCAATTTATTTATGCTGCTTTTTTTTGTTGGTGCTGCTCGATTTCTTCGAGCTTGCCAAGAACCTCCCACCAAGCATATGAGCAGTGGCCTTCGATTACACCAAGATCGACATAGTCATCTTCACCTTCGTAATCGATCCAGTACGAATTATCTCCATAGCCAGTGCGCTCAATGCTGATCTCCATGCCCAGCTTCTTGGCTAGGCGTTGGGCTTTGCCACGATCACTGTCTGCACCACACGCCACACGCTTTGGCTTTATAGCCTCGCTGGGTGTAGTGATCGCGCCCATTGATGTCAGCTCATAGACTTCAGACACCCGCGCACGGCGCTTGATGCGTTTGTCTTTTATTGATGCGGGTGACCCCAAGATGCCACAAACATAACGGCGTCCTTGAACTAACTGCCAGTGCCAGCCAGCAACGATCAAGAAAACACGATTGGCTGTGCGCTCTTTCACTGTGGCCTTGAGCCAGCCAGCCAGTGTCACGCCACTGCTACGATCAAGAGTCAGGCCAAAAGTCTGCCGTTTGCTCTCAATCCCACAAAGCTCAAGTGATCTCTTCACCTCCCATGAGCTAGAGCCTTTGATAGATTTACGTCCACCAACGTGACGAATCAATCGGGCTGCTTCGCCAGTGGTCATGCCAGTGACAGCACTTATGACAGCAGGCCCACAGTAGCGATTGCGATCTGCTGCTGTATTACCGTGATTGACTGATTTGATGTTTACGTTTTTCATAGTAGTCTCCTTCTCTCTCTCTACATCTTATATATAGTGACACTTGTCACACATTACAAGGGGCAGAACAAAAAAAGAATGGGCTTACGCCCACTCCCTTTGAATCTTCAATCCTTTGACCAGCATTTCTTCGGCATCTTTTTTGTTGCCGCGCTTGAGGTTGTCGAGCGACCATGCGACCCAAGATGCTGCGTGAGGCGACAGCAGCTCAGACTTCGGCTCTGGCGCTGTGCGAGGCTCTGAGGCGCTCTGCTGAATGCCCCCGACTTTGTTTTCGTTCAGCCAGTTTAGCAGATCCTGCTTCGATGTCGGCACTTCGACCTCGACCCACTCTCTTGGTGAATTGCGGCGAGCGTCTGCCTGTGTGCCAAACCATTCGCCTTTGTTGTTCATGTACAATCTCATATCAATTATCCTCCCACTCTATATGACATCATGTCTTGGTATTTGGCGCGAGCGTCCAACCAGTTGAGGCAATCACGCTTTGTAGTAAATGTGTTTTCCCACTCGCCATCTGCATCAAAGATTCTCCAGTCATACTCTGGGTAATCTTGCAGCTTTTCAATTTTATATCCGCGATACTCGTAGTGGCCGTTTTCGATTTTTTTAGCAGTGTGTGTCATTTCGATTTCCTCTCTCTCTCTATATTATATATATGGTGACACCTGTCACAGATTACAATAGAGACAATGCATTTTTTTAAATTAAATTTTAACGCCTTCGCGCTGTAGAGAAAGTCTATACTCTTTTAGCTCGTTTCTAGCTCGAAACAAATCTTGGCTAACATTGGGA
>Ga0208303_1000321_pt1 | contig 19740 bp, 40 predicted proteins | sample CB_VirMetaG_2_FD_184537 | JGI IMG/M metagenome (GOLD analysis project Ga0208303, IMG submission 184537) | Freshwater to marine saline gradient viral communities from Chesapeake Bay - CB_1504_2 Viral MetaG (SPAdes) (version 4) | ecosystem: Environmental > Aquatic > Marine > Coastal | place: USA... | reverse complement strand
CATGGATTTTTTCATACTGTGCAGTTTGGAAAAAACCTTTTGGCTGTACATCACGGTGACAAGGTGAAAGCGGCAAAGTTGGGTGCTATACTCCCCAGAATGCTACCTGAGCAGTGGGCTAGCACTAACTACCGCAAGTGGTTACTGGGTCACGTGCATCACCAGAATGTTATCGAGACAGATAATGGGGTTATTTGTGAAGCCTTTTCTACTCTCGCTCCACCAGATTCTTGGCACGCAGGGGCAGGGTACTCAGCGGCAAGCGCGATGCACCAAATTGTATTCCATCGTGACGGCGGTGAAGCAATACGCCATGTTTATCAAATCAGAGACAGCGCAAAGTCACCTGATTTAACGCTATAGGTATGAAGATGGAAGACCGACTAAGCAGAGTTGAAGCCAAGATAGATAGCTTACAAGAAGCAATAATCTCGTTAGCTAGAGTTGAAGAAAGACTTGTTACGGTATTTAACCGCCAGTCTTCAATCGAGGCAAAAGTGACTAGCTTAGAAGATAAAGTGGACAGGCTTTCCGAAAATGTTATAAAAACGCGCTCAACTGAGCGTTTCGTTTGGATAATTATAGCGGCAGGTATTGGCGCTGCATTCAGGTATTTAGGCTAATGGATACTATACCTTTCCCCGATACACGCTCTGACCGTTTAGCCGAAACTGCGATGGATGAATTAGCGCAGTGGGCAGAAGAGAAATTAGAAATTGGCGTAAGTGCAATGGTGCTTATAGGGTTATTAGAAACCTATAAATCGGCATTAACTTACAATTTGTTAGTAGATGAAGAGTATGAGGATTAGACAATGGGCTTATTAGCTTATCTTGGTTGGGTAAAAAAACTTTGGACAATGGTAGTTGATATTGTCAAATTGATTGAACAAACAATCCCTGACGATGGTGCAGGTAAAGAAAAGTTAGCTGCTTTTGATTTACTGCTAAAAGCTGCTATTGAAAAAGCAAATGACATAGACGAAGAATTTGAGAAGCTACAGCCAGTTGCTCACGATATAGTTAGAGCGGTTGTTACTCTGTTCAATGCTACTGGAATGTTCAAGAAAAAGTAGGGCGTAAATTATGAGCCAGTATGATAATCCTTTACCGACTTCAAACTTTTTGTTTGATATTGCTCGTGGCGGTGTAGTTGGCGCATCTGCCGTTAATATCTTCGGATTTAACACAGTTGTCGGCACGACTTACGAAACGCTATGGAATGACGGTGGTAACTATGTATTCCCGACTGAAGCCAAAGCAATGACCATTGTTAGTAGTTCAACCGATACCACGCAGGTGCTAATCAACGGTCTGGACGCTGACTATCGAGAGCTTGTGCAGATCGTTACGCTAACTGGTACAACGCCTGTAGCGATTCCTAAAAGCATATTCCGCATTAACAGCGCGGTGATTCTGTCTGGTAATAATGTAGGTAATATCACTATAGCTAGTGGTGGCGTTACTTATGGGTATATAGGCGCAGGTCTTGGGATAACTCAGGCTTGTGTTTATACAGTCCCTGCTGACCATAAATTATATCTATTCCGTATAGACGTTAATTCAGCAACAACTAATGGTAATAAGTATGTTTCTTTTAGAAATGTAATTGTCACTTCCACTGGTAGGGAGTTGCGTGTAGCTCAAGCTACGTTTGCTGTTTCGCAAGTCAGTTATGACCGCCAAGTGCCGTTTATGATTGATGAAAAAACAGACTTTACGTTTGAGGCTAAATCTAGTTCAAGTGATAACGAAGTCGCCATTTTTGTTGAAGCAGTTTTATATAAGAACCCAAGAGTTTATGGCTAAACTAATAGAAATGATAAAGCGGCACGAAGGCGTTAAAAAATATGTTTACGAAGATTCGCTTGGGATTAAAACAATAGGTGTTGGTCGTAACCTAGAAAGCATGGGTTTAACGAGTAAAGAAATAGACTTTTTACTCATGAATGACCTAGAGCGGGTAATTACTGAGCTAGAACGCAACTTTGATTGGTTTTCTGACTTAGATAATGCCCGCAGAGACGCGATAATAGACATCTGTTTCAATCTAGGGATAACCAGACTGCTTACATTCAAGAAAGCCTTAGCAGCAATGGCTAATGAAGATTACGCTAAGGCTTCTTTTGAATTTATGGACTCGCGTTGGTCTGAGCAAGTAGGTAGCCGCGCAGTTGAATTATGCGACATGATAGAAAGCGGCGAATACTATTTCTAATCAACCATAGATTCTATAAGCATATCTAAATAGTGCCGCGCTTTGCGCAAGTCTTCTATACCGTTTTTGGCTTTGTGCCTAGAAACATACTTAATAATATTTGCTTCCCTGTACGGTATTTCATTCTCAACTATATAGTCTATTGGTTGTATCTTCATGTCCTTGTAATGACTGCCGCCGATTTGTATATCTTTGTTGCTCATATATCCGTCTCCTTAATAAAAATACCGTTGGGCTGCATCATTCCCTTACGGTCTTTAATGTCTTCGTAAGCAAACGCTAGACACTCTTCTAGGCTTGTTCCGTGCATAACAGCCAAGTTATTTAGAACTACTAGACAGTCGCCTATATCATCGTAAACATCCCTGCCCTTGGCGATGTTGTCAGATAACTCGCCAACTTCTGAGACTAGCTTTAGGCACTGCGATTCGGCAGCACCGTATTGAATAATGCCTCTGTCCAAACTCCACTGCGTACACTTATCAATTAACTCATCCATGGTTAAACTCCTTATTCTTAGATTCAAAATAAGTCGAATACTTTTCGGCACATTCTGGATGCGCTGCAAAAAATTCTGCTGACTCGTTTATCATTTTGATTAAAGTGCCAACTGCGCGTAACTCTGCTGATTCTTTAGGTAGTTCGTTTGCGCCAGTTAATATCCAAGCCTGTAATTCTGCTTGGCTCATTGGTTGCATTAAATCTTCCATTGCTATCTCCTAGTGTGTAGTCGTACTTTCTCTGCTCATTTCGTTTGTTGTATTCATGAAAACTTTGTACTTTTCCCAAATCTGTTCATCTGAGTCTAAAAAATCATCGAACAAGTTATAGAAAATCATTAGGGTTAAAAGACCACGGTAGTCATCGCCTTCAAATTCTTTTAATTTATAGCTCCATTCTTCCAGTTCAACACTGGTTAATAGCTCTACCGTCTTACCATTTACTACAGCATGGGTTGGGCGCATCAAGATTCTCCTATTCTGTTTTGATGGTATTTAATTAACTCAGACCACTCCTTATACATTTCTTCGTAGTCTTTTTTGTAAAGTTTGATTGGGTTACGGCGTTTCTCTAGCATTTCTTGCACGAAGTCTCGCCCATACATATCTTCCATCCAGAGAGTGTACTCCTGCGCTGCTGCGCCACTTTTCATTCCGAAGATATTGCAGCCAACGCATTGCGGATGGACATTCTCAATCTCTAGCGCCCAATAAGAGCTGCTACCTTTTGGGATATAGTGACCGCCCTGCATTCCATCTCTGTAATGTTTAATGACTCCGCAAGATACACACTGTACATAGCCGTTATCGTCTGCCGCTGCGATACGAGACAATAGCTGTATGGTCTCAAGACATTTTTTTCTGTTCATCGCAGACCTTTTTCAGTTCTTTAATTTGCTTTTTAAGTGATTCAACGCAGTAGGTTAACTCTCGCGCCAGTTCCATAATTTCTTCGGCTTCGCTTTCGTCTATCTCAATTTTCAGTTTCATAGGTTTCTCGTGATGGGAACGGTACGCTTACGCCGAACTTGGTAGATATCTGCCTGTTTAGAACATCGTAGACCTTTGAATACTCGTCCGTATTGGCTTCGGTCGTAGACTCTTTGTTAATTACTATCAGCTGTATAGGTTTCCATAGAAACTCTCGCACTTTGTCTTCCGTCCAAGGGATGTCTATTTCTTGCTTCAGGGTGCGTTTCATATCATAACCCGCATCGTTAAGGGCTTCTGCTAAATGACGGCAGTAGACCGCTAAGGCGCTATTCTGGGCATTGGTGCGCCTCTTACCCTTTTTCCACTGTACGGTAATGAACTTGTCGCGCTTCCACTCTTCAATAATTAGCTGCGTAAACTCTTCTAGGCTTTCTGCTGAGTTTATATGGAAACGGTTATCACTCATTTCTTAGTCCCATTTTCACCCATGCGGCTTCTAAACTCGCTCTGTCTACCCCATTCAGGGTCTACGGTATCTGAGAAAGTTTGACCTCGCATTACTTTGATTTTACCGCCAATCTCTAGATAGCGCTTGGTGTCACGCTCTAGCTGTTGGCGCAGCTCTTCTTTTTCTTGGTCTTTAGTGCTACGCATCGCTAATTCCAAGGGCGATAAATTCGTCTACCGTGTAGCCAAAGATTTCTGCCAGTTGCTGAACCTTATGGATTGATGCCGACTTCTGTCTGCGCGTGTAGTAAACCGCCTGACGCGATTCGTTTAGCTGTTTAGCTAGGTCTACTGTAGTCATTCTTTTAACGTGCTGCGCTTCTATGATGCTTGCGCCGATATTTGCTGTTTGCATTTCTAATTCCTTGTTGGTATGTTTGGGTCACATGGTTACTTGCCATGTGCCTTCTCCTTGAAAAGAAGTTGAAGCCCGACTAGGATTTTGCTTTTTCCTACCTAGTCGGGCTTTTTTTATCTAAAACGGAATGTCATCGTCAAAGTCACTACCGAAGGGGTTATCTGGCTGCGCAGGTTTATGCTGCGGCTGCGGTGCTGACTGAGGTGCTGATTGTGGCTTAGAGTCTAAAAACTGCATAGAGCTAGCAATGATTTCGGTGCTATAACGCTTTTCACCGTCTTTTTCGTAGGAACTGGTAGTAATCTTGCCCTCTATGTAGAGCTTCGAGCCTTTCTTTACATACTGCCCTGCTAGTTCCGCAAGTTTGTTAAACATTACGACACGATGCCATTCTGTCTTCTCCTGCTGCATACCCTGCTTATCTTTCCACTTTTCTGTCGTAGCGATGGGCATATTGACCAGTGCTGTACCATTAGAGGTGGTTTTGAATTCTGGGTCGCGTCCAACATTACCGATTAGCATTACTTTATTGAGTGACATTACACTTCTCCTTTTTTGAATTTCTCGACACATTCGCCGATTAGGTCTGTTGCTCTTATTAAATGGTCTGATAGCAGACCGATAAACTCTTCATCTCTGTGTACTTCGACCATCAACTGCTCGCCGAAATCTGGGTGGTAACTATAGAAATTCCAAACGTCTCTATCAGTCACGAGCAAGCTGCCTTGCACTTGCTGTATATATTTTGTCGGTAGCACTCCGTCTCGCAGATAAGCTAGATGGTTGTGGGCTAATGGGCATTTTATCTCCAAGCCCATGTCATCTCGTATCAATCCATCGGGACTGCAACCAACGCCTAGCAGTTCGTTAATGCAGAAGCCAACCTCGTCAACTTCGTAATCGTACATAAAGGCAAAATTCTTTCTGGCTTGCTCTTCTAGCTCCACGCCTCGCAGCATGGCATCGCTCATAAAACCGCTTGAACGCTTGCCTGTAATAACCTCCGCTGCTAGTTCGTTGATGTAACTATCAGCCTGTGCCGACCATTTACCAGTAGTCGTGCATATTCTGCTGAAGTTACTAGCACTGGGGACTCCCATACGCGCTTGGAACCATTCCTCTGTTCCCTGCTCGCAATCTATAATAATCATGTAGCCTCCTTTTGCAGCCTGAGCTTCTGCATATCTAGCTCATCCTCTACGAAACCCCAAAGGATTAACCCAAGCTCGTGGTAGTTCTTACTTTCCTTTTCTTCAAAGTCTTCAAGAATTAGTCGTACCATTTCGTGGCGCTTATAAGAATCCATAGCTAGGTCGCTATCATATTCAACCCTATCTTCTAGCGGTTCTAGTTTCTGTGGTGCAGGGTCGTTGTAACGCTGCTCATCAATTACTACTGGGTCTATTTCCATTTCCTTTCTCCTGAAAATTTTGTCAAAGTTATCTTCAAACTGTTTTTGGCTGACCGATAACGGTCTAGGCTTACTGCCCTTGCTCATCTTTACCGTCCAAAATATCTAAGGCTTTTTGAAGCGTGTTTTTAACTCTGTCCGATTCTTCGCTAGTGGTATGAGATAGCCAATCAAGGTTCATCATAATTGCGTATCTGGCTTTCCTGATTCTGTCTGTCAGCTCGCGTTCTGTTTCCATCGTTTTTCTCCAAGTGTTCTTCCATTAATGCCATTAGCTTTGCGGCTATTGCTACAGAGTCAAAGTCATTCGGTGTTGTGTAAAAGAAGCCTTTATTATCATCCCTTTGGTCGGGTGATGTAAACCTTTCCTTTGCATCTATTATCATTTTTTTACTCCTTTCAGCTTATTAATCTTGTCGTACACTGGTCGGAACTGATTGCTTTGCAGATGTTCTAGTTGAGCTATGCCATAAGCGTCCATAAGCTGCGCCTTAAGCTTTTCATCTCCCGCTAATAGATTCACTAGGGCTTTTACTTGGTCGCCTGTAATCGCGTCTACGGGCTTCTGAGGGGCTTTTGCTTGAGGGGCAGAAAATGACATAGCTGCGTTGCCATCGTCATCGTCTGATGGAATGCCTAGTATCGCGCCCAAACTGTATCTACGGCAGTAGGTAATCGCCGAGCCGTATTGGTGGGCATCATTCTTTGCGGGTGGAACGCTGAACTGATGCTCCATCCACTGACCCGACTTGTGCATAATCCTAGTGATTACGCCGACTCGTGAATCTTCGTTATAAGGGAATTGCGAGAACGATAGACCGTTGGCTGCTAGATGGGGTCTAGCCATGTCTATATATTCTGATAGCTCTGCATAGCTAGAATTGTGTACGCCTTTGCTCTTTTTTAGAACAGACACGAACTCGCCCTGCGCTATAGACAGCGCTGCGGCTAACTCGTTGATTTCATTAGATGTTTTCATTATGCCTTCTCCTGTAATGTCAAAATGACTAGGACAAGGTATACTATTCTTTTACAGAAGTAAAACGATTTATTTATGGTTTAAGAGTTTACACCACGATGGGAAAAGTATTTAATAGGTAAGTCGGTGGTGTTGGCGCACCTAAAGTCCGATATAGAGCGAAGGAAGATACGGTCACCCGACTTAGGTAATCTTATCACGCCTCCCTTCTATATCCCTAGCACCTAATCTACCGACACTGAACCAGTGGGCTTCAGGCTTGGGAATAATTAAACCCAAGAGACGGCGACACTTGTGAGCGAAAGAGCCTCAACCGTTAATGCTTAATACGGTTGAATAGACACCCTATTCGATACACTGGATTCAGTTAGCGCTATAGAAAATCCCAAAAGGGCGTGAAGCGCCTTTAAGGTTACTTTGCTTAAAATTTAAGGAGATTGTAATGAAATATGAAAAACACACTGTTTTAGTAGTCACAGAAAAAGAGTTAGACATTATTTATCTTTTGCTAGATACAGCAGCAGATGAATTAATTTGTGATTTAAATGACGGATTAACTTCTATGGGAGCATTCATACTAGATCGTGAGCATGATGTAATAACTGCTTTGCTTAGTAAGATAAATAAAGATAAAGAAAGGAGATTAGAAAATGAAGCGTAGAAAATACCCAGAACACTTCGAGCGGCTATGGCAGGCTTTCGATACTGATTACGGTGAAAAAGGCAGTAAGACAAAGGCGCACGAAGTCTTTGTTGCTATGGAAATAGACTCTGACGATGTAGATTTCATTATAGATAACTACACGAAACAACGCATGGCAAAAGAAATACAAAGAATGCGTGGCGAGTTTTCACCTAATTTTCAGCACATGGAAAGGTATCTTAAAAATGAACGATTCGATGACCAAATCAGTCTCAACTCTTATCAACAAAAATCAATCACAAAGTCAGACCAATCAGACGCAGCGCTCAGGCAATATCTCACAGGAGGTAATGGCGAAGGGGTGGAGAATGCTACAAGCGATGAAAAAGGCATCGGACCCAGTTGGCTCAACTGAGTTCAAGGTATGGTATCGCTCGCTTACTAATGACTTCACAGAAGAGGAGTTTATGAACGGCATCAAAGCAGCCCAAGACCATACTAAGTTCTTAGACCTGCCCAACTTTAGACAGCTATGCCGACTGACCAAGAGTCATAGGTCACACGCTATATTCGCTATCGAAAAGAAGGAAAAGATGCTCACAGGCGAAGAATTACGCGCTAAAATAGCTGAAATGCGTAAAAATCTTGATATTTAATCCTTTATAAAACAATAACTTACGACTAAATGACAAAAAAGATGAAATATATGTAAAAAAACGCTTTACAGGGTAGTGGGAAGGGTATTTAATGACCCTACTTAAACGAAAACACCCAAGGAGAACGACATGACAATTAAACTTACAAAGCTAAACGCAAGCGAATGGCTCGGAAACGGAATGGGTAACCAAGCAGCGCAATGGGTAGTAAAAGGCGCCGAGCATATTGAATTATGGAAAGGTTCAACCGAGTGGAACATTACTAACACTCAAACAGGCGAAAGAATCGGTAGATGGTTAGACACTCGCGCCATGGCAGTTACATTACTCGAGGCTCTTATAGCTGAAGGCGAGCTAACAATATAACAACCGCCCCTTCGGGGGCATCAAGGAGAAGCAAAATGAAAAAAGGTACTACACTTCAGCTCATTGATACTTTCGTTAAAATTAGAGCTAATCAAAACACAGATAAAGAAAAAGACCTTACAAATCTTACTTTTGAATTAGCTAAATTATTAGAGGCTTTTCCAGAAGCTGAACAGAAATTTAGACAAAGAACAGAAATGTTTTATCAAATGTCTTTAGGCACAGAAGACTACAACCCTGTAAATTATTAAAAATTACCGCCCCTTCGGGGGCATCAAGGAGCAGACCATGAAAGAAAATCAAAATAAAATTTGGATAGAGCTAGACAAGCCACTAGATAACGAACATGGAATTATCCAGTGCCAGAAAGCTAACGCTGTTTTACGAAAACTAGGAGTCGATTTGCCAGAAGAAAATGTCGGCTTTCAGCTAAATCAGCATAAAAAAGGCAGCACAAAATATATCTATGTTCTCCCTTTCAGCCACGAATACACAGAATTAGGCGATAACGGAAAATTTTTCAGCTTAGATTATTTAGCTAAATAACAATCACCGCCCCCTTCGGGGGGCATTAGGAGAAGCATCATGGAACTACAGCAAAACGATTTTTGGCAAACACAAGCTCGTGGTACTAACTCTGACGAGTATGATATTTACCTAACCTGCGCTGACGATGGTAAAGGTAACGATTCAACCACTGGCGAGCCGCTTAAGAGCTACGAAGAGTGGATGGATAGCTAGGGTACGCCATTGACGTACTGTAAAATAATTCAATTATATGTAAAAAAATGCTTTACAAGATAAGTGGGATGTTGTTTAATAGCTTTACTTACTAAGGAGAAGAACATGAAAACAACAACAGCAACAAACCGCCCTTTCGCTATATCTGAAATAGCCAAGCAAATGAGCGTCTCGCCTTCTTTTGTACGAAAGCTAGTAATTGATTCAAATGACGAGCGACTATCCATACGCTCTTTTGCAATTAACCCAGAATTATTTATGACTGTATTAGAAAGTGAAGTGTCTTACTTCATCGACAATGAATTAATTGCTAAAGTGAAATTCGCCTAAATCAACAACTGCGCCCTTCGGGGCATCAAGGAGCAGCACATGAGCACACGAGCAACTTACCTATTTACCAACAACAGCATGGCAGCGGAAGATATCTGCGTTTATATCCACCACGATGGCTACCCTACAGGTGCGGCAGAGTATTTCAGAAAGGCACTTTTTATCGCCAAGACTGACCGCCGCCCAATCTTAGAAGCATTCATTGCAGCCAATAGCCGCGCAGAGATTACGCGCAGCCATCAAGCCCACGGTGACACTGAGTATCGCTACACAATAGACCGCAAAGATGTACGAGTTGATGAACGCATTAGCTCCTTTACTGAGCAAGACGGTTTTCAATCTTACTGGAAGACAATTTACTCAGGTTCTATAGAAGAATTTATTGTTAGAAATATCCAGTTGGAGTTTGCATCATGAAGAACATAATAGGCACAGGTGTTATAGTGATAGCACTCGCTTCGTTAGCCAGTTCTATCGGTGTTATTTTAAGCGATACAGACCTAGAAGTGCAGCAGATAGAGGGTGATACCTACTGCGAAATGCACCAGTTGTGGATAGATACAGATGGCGACTTCGGGTGGCCTGATTATAAAAACACTTTCAAGGAGTGCAAATAATGAGCGCAGCAATTACTAAAATCCTGCTAGAGAATATGCCTGAACTGATAACAGACGATAAGGTTCAGCCCACAGAATTGGTGCTAGACATCGTTTGGCGACACCTACGAACCATTCAGCCAGACTTGCTAGAGGTTGCCATAGGCGATGATATAGACAAGTTTGACGCTCTTATTTACGACTTAGCCGACTTTCAATACTTATCTACCGCTAAAGAGATTCAGAAGTTTACGCTCCAACGATTACGCGCCGTAGCCTACGAAACCATTATGGGCTACGAGTCATCCATCATTAGTGCGCACCACTGCTTATGATTACCTCAGTTGCTTGTATAGCTATGGCTATCTACTTCGAGGCTCGCTCAGAGCCACTAGAGGGGCAGGTCGCCGTAGCCAATACAATAATCAATAGAGTTCACTCCCCTGACTACCCCAACACTCCCTGCGAAGTAACCAAGCAAGCTAAGTATTGGGCAGGTCACCCTATTCGCCATCAATGCCACTTCTCATACTGGTGCGATGGTAAACCAGAAACGATTGACGATGCCGAGGCTTATACCTTGGCACTATCAATCGCTATCCACGCTGAGACAACCTTAGTTGATGTTACTGGTGGCGCTGTGTTCTACCATCGTGACGATATACAGCCGTATTGGTCGAAAGGCTTGGATGTTAGACGCAAGATAGGAAGACATATTTTTTATTAATCAAGGGGCGGGTTTAAAAATTAACAGCGACCCCAGTTAGGAGAAAGCTATGACTCAAGAAATGCAGGTGCTAAAGCACATCAAGCGCTATGGCAAAATAACTAGCATGAAGGCATTTGAGAAGTACGGAATAACAAGACTTGCAGCTAGAATTCACACCTTACGGAATAAAGGCTACGGAATTAACACTACGACAACGAGTAACGGCAAGTCAGGATATGCCACTTACTCAATGGACTAGCCTTTTTTAACAAAAGTGTTACCATTCACCCCTAGCTTGAGGCTAAAAGCAATCACTGGGGGTGAATGTGTTAGAGATAGAATATGTCGCAACGGATGACTTAATACCGTATTTTAACAATTCACGCACTCACTCTGAGTCGCAAGTTAAGCAAATCGCTGCATCCATACGCGAGTTTGGCTTTACTAACCCTATTCTAATTGACGAAGAACAAACCATAATAGCGGGTCACGGCAGAGTTATGGCTTCTCAAGTGCTATCTATGTCTACTGTTCCCTGTATTCGCTTGTCTGGATTATCTGAAGCGCAGCGTAAAGCCTATGTTATAGCTGATAACAAACTGGCTCTAAATGCAGGTTGGGATATTGACGCTTTAAGCATAGAAATAAATCAATTAGCAGATTTAGATTTTGACTTAGATATTCTAGGCTTTGATATTCAAGAGCTTGCTTCCATCTTAGATGGGGAAAAAGAGGGAACTGAACCGAGCGAAGAGTCCTATTCAGAAATATTTAATATTGTCATTGAGTGTAAAGACGAAGAAGAACAAGAAAAGATATTTAACAGATTAGATACGGAGGGCTATAAATGCCGAGTGCAAAGTTTGTAGTCCAATCCGAAACAGGAAAGTCTTTTAAAGTTAACAAAGTAAAATCCATGTTTGATTGTGATATGGATATTGTTACAAAAGAGTATGATGTTGATATTCCTATAGAAAATGAATCTTGGAACATAGGGCTAATTGTCGGCGCATCTGGAACAGGTAAAACAACTATTGCTAAAAATCTATTTAAAGACTTTTTACTATTTAAAGGCTTCGAGTGGGAAGGTAAAAGCATTGTTGATGATTTCCCAGATGATTTATCTGCTAAAGAGATAACAGAAATACTCAGTAAAGTTGGTTTCGCTTCGCCTCCTGATTGGCTAAAACCTTTTGCAGTGTTGTCCAATGGACAGAAAATGCGCGCAGAATTGGCTAGATTAATCATGGAAGCCGATAAGCCATTTATATACGATGAATTTACCTCTGTCGTAGATAGACAGGTTGCTTGCATAGGCTCTGCCGCTATACAAAAGTTTGTTAGAAAGACCGACAAGCAGTTTATAGCCGTAAGTTGCCATTATGATATTGCCGAATGGCTTGAGCCTGATTGGATATACGATGTAAACAAAATGGAATTTACTAGGGGGAGTCTTCGGCGACCAGAAATCAAAATTGGCATTAGGAAAGCAGAGCAGCACGAGTGGCGATTATTTATGGACTATCACTATTTAAGTCACGCCCATAATAATTCTGCGCTGAAATACATAGCAGAGATTAATGGAGAGCCTGTAGCTTGGTGTAGTTTGCTACATTTTCCGCATCCAAAGCTAAAGAACATGAAGCGAATTCATAGAATAGTAGTTAAGCCTGATTATCAAGGCATTGGTGTTGGTGGCAGAGTAATGTCAGAAATATCAAAAAAGTATAAAGAAAAAGGCTTTAGAGTTTCGCTTGTAACTTCAAGTCAGTCGTTTGTGCATTCATTAGCTAACTCTAAGCAATGGATAATGACTAGAAAACCTGGCAGAGCTAGTGTTCATCAGGGATTACAGAAAATGAAAAACACTGGGTCTGCAAATAGAATTACTACCTCTTTTGAATATGTTGGTGAGAAATGAAGATTGGAAACCAAGGTGACGGCGGGGGAAGACCCGCTACAGAATTCGACCAAGACAAAATAAACTTGGTAGAGAAACTAGCCGCAGTATTAACAAAAGCGCAGCTATCTGATTATTTAGGTATATCGGAGAATACTTTTCGTGCCGTAGAAGACCGTCAACCTGAAGTTTCTGAGGCGTATAAAAGGGGAAAGGGTAGGGCTATAGCAAGCGTGGCTAGTAATCTTGTTAACCAAGCGCAGAACGGCAACACAACTGCGGCTATCTTCTATCTCAAGACCCAAGCAGGTTGGAAAGAGCAAGACACGACCACAATATCCACCAACGAAGACAATGTTATACAGATAGTCCGTGCAACTAAGTCTGACTGAGCCACAAGAAGAGTTCCTATGCTCCGAAGCTAAGTACCCTGCGCTAGTCGGTGGGCTTGGTAGCGGAAAGACAGTAGCGGGAATATCTAGGCTTATCTGCCTAATGGTTCAAGACCCTACTATCAACGGCGCTTACTATATGCCGACCTATGATTTGCTTAGGTTACGCGCACTGTCTGGGCTTGAAGAAGAATTAGAAAAGCTAGGGCTGTCATTTAAAACTAATCGCTCTGAATACACTGTGCAGATTCACGGCTTCGGCATGATTATTCTGCGTAGCTATGACCGACCAGAAAGAATCGTTGCCTATGAGGTAGCGCACAGCATTGTTGACGAGCTAGACACTCTGCCTAAAGATAAAGCTGCGCTAGTGTGGCGAAAGATAAGTGAACGTAATCGGCAAAAGTGCAAGCATCCTGCGGGTAATACAATCGGCTGCGTAACTACACCAGACCAAGGCTATAGCGGGTTCGTATATCAAAAGTGGGTAAAGTCATTGCAAGATGGCTACGTAGTTATAAATTCCCCTACAGCATCTAATCCTTTTCTGCCTGACGGTTATATCCAACAGATTAGGGATAACTACGACCCAGTTTTAGCCGACCTATTCCTTAAGGGCGAGTTCGTAAGTTTATCTGCTAACAAGGTTTATCATTTTTTTGCTAGGGAAAAACATCACACAGACCGCACGATTACTGACGCTGACAAGTTTCTCCATGTCGGAGTTGATTTTAATATCGGTGGATGCTGCGCGGTAATTAGCGTTATAGATGGAAAAGACCCGATTACAGTTGATGAGTTTATCAGCCACGATACTAGAGATTTCTGTGCGCGTTTATCTAAGTATGAGCAGCAAGGTAGGAAAATAACCGTATACCCTGACGCTAGTGGAAAGTCTGGTAGCACTAACGCAACTGGGTCAGATATTGATATAATACGGCAGCACGGTTACGCTGTAGACTGTCCGAATGCGAATCCTATGGTTAGAGACCGTATAAACGCAGTGAACGGATTGCTATCGCATGACCGATGGCTAGTGAATACGGATACCTGTCCACAATTAACTGATGCGCTAGAGTCGCAAGGTTATGTAAAAGGACAGCCCGAAAAGTTCAGTGAACATCCTGCTATAGACGACTGGGTTGATGCGGCAGGTTATTTTATCAACCGCAAATGGTCGCTGGGCAGACCTGTCGTGGTCACAGATATAGGTATGGCACGATGAGCATAGATTTTAAGAACCCGAAGTATCGGGACAATGTAGACAAGTGGGAATTGGTAAATGATATTTGCGATTCCACTAACCTCAAAAAGTATTTGGTTCAGCTAAACCCTAAAGACGTATCCGTTGAGAATGTTGAGCGTAACTCGCAATTCTTCAAGCGCAGTGTATTCGCCGCAGTCGCAGGATATACAAGTCGCGGGTTTGTAGGTAAAGCGTTCACCAAACCGCCAACACTAGAAGTCCCTGAAGAGCTTGAGTATGTATCTACGGATATAAACGGCGCAGGGGCATCTATCTATCAACAATCACAGGAAGTAATGCGTGACGTTATCCGTGTTGGTCGTTCTGGTTTATTGGTAGATTTCCCAACTACAGACGGTGAAGTATCACGCGCTGATATTCTTAATGGAAACATCTTCGCTACTATCACGCGCTTTGATTGCCGACAGATTATCAACTGGCAGACAGAGCGAGTCGGCTCAAAGGTTATGCCTACGCTTGTCGTATTAACCTCTACAGTTAGCGAGCCAAAGTCTGACGGCTATGAGTTTGAGCTAAAAGAAATCTGGATAGAACTGGCGCTTGAAGAAGGCGTGTATGTTCAGAGAGAGTGGCGCAGGAATGACCATAACGAATACTACGTTTACAGCGAGACTATTCCACGTGATGGATTCGGTAACACTTTAGACTATCTGCCGTTTGTTTTCGTTGGCTCAGAAATGAACACGACCAGTATTGACCACCCGCCAATGTACGATTTAGCTAAGATAAACCTAGGTCATTACAACAACTCCGCTATTTACGAAGACTCAGTATTTACAGTCGGGCAGGTTCAGCCGTGGATGTCTGGGCTAAACCAAGAAACCATTGAGCTAATGCAGTCGAACAATATGTATATCGGCTCAGGTAGATTAATCGGCGTTCCATCTGGCGAGACCTTTGGCTTTGCTCAGGCGAGCCCTAATATGCTTGCACGTGAAGCTATGATGGATAAAGTTGAGCTAATGATTGGCTTAGGCGCTATGTTCATGCGGTCGGGCGGTGCGGCTAAAACTGCTACACAGATTGACGGTGAGCTAATGACTTCACACTCAGTGCTGTCGCTAATTGCTAATAATGTTTCCGAAGCCTACTATGACGCGCTTAAAATGGCTGCTCAGTTTATGGGTGTCCGTGGTGAAACCTACTGTAAATACGACATTAGCCAAGACTTCATTGACCCGAAAGCAGACGCGCAAATGCTCAACGCTGTGGTTGCTTCATTCTTGCAAGGCGTTCTGCCGATTAGTGACCTGTTTGCTTGGCAGAAAAAGCACGGTCTAATCCATGCCGAAAAAGAGTTTGAAGATTACCAAGAAGAAATAGGCATCCAAGAAACCATGGTTGACCTAGAGGAAGACTAATGGCTACAGCACCAGAGGAGCTAATAAACATAGCGACTCGCCATCAAGTCTATCTGGAAAGGCTAAAAACAGGCGAAGCTAACAAGGTTGGAAGTTTTCTAAAGAAGATTGACCAATCTGTTAGCGCTCGTTTGGCTAATAAAAATCTAACCGAGTTTTCTAGAGACAGACTTAATCAGTTGCTGCTTTCTGTACGCTCAGACATGGATATATTAGCGCAAGAATTCTCTAAGACTGTAGCAAAGCAATCCTTAGAATTAGCTGACTACGAGGCAGGTTTTGAACTGCGCTCTTTAGAGCAAGTATCTGCTGCTGAGTATGTAGCTCCCGCAACAGCGGCTATTACTGTGGCTGTTCTAAATAACCCATTAACCATGCTTGGCTTTGGTAATGGGCAGTTGCTAGAACCTTTTGCAAAAGATATGTCTAAAAAGACTTTAGACAAAGTAGCAGGGGCGATTATGTCAGGCTACTACGAAGGGCAAACTACAAACCAAATCTTACAAGCTATTCGTGGCACTAGGGCTAATAAGTTCAAAGACGGAATTATTGGCGAAGCAAACAAAACCGCAAAGATGATAACTAGAACTGCGTTACAACACGCTTCTTCTCAAGCTAGAGACGAAGTTTGGAAAAACAATGCAGACATAGTTAAAAAAGTCCAATGGGTAAGCACTTTAGATGGTCGGACAACTTCGCAGTGTCGTTCTTTAGATGGTCAGATTTTCCAAGAAAACCCAACAAGGAAAGGTCCAAGACCTCCGCTACACATAAATTGCAGAAGTACGGTTGTTGCAGTGCCAGATGCACGGTTTGCATTTTTAGAAGATAACGCTACTCGTTCGGCAAGAAAATACACTGCTAAGTCCGAGCCAAACTCTAAAGGAAAAGTGGTTTCAGTACCTGCTGACCAAACTTATTACTCATGGCTAAAAAGCCAACCTAAAAAGTTTCAAGAGTCTGTTATTGGACCGCAAAGAACCAAATTGCTAAATGATGGCGGTCTAACTGCTGAAAAGTTTGCCAAATTACAGCTAAACAATAATTTCAAACCAATAACTTTGGAAGAAATGCAAAAGCTAGAACCATTAGCATTTGAAAAAGCGGGATTGGACTAGCATTGACATAAAAGTTTTGCAAGTTACAATGACGGAATCGTAAGCAGGGCTTACTTTAATCACAGGGTGATATAATGATTGAGTTTAAGTTAGATAGTTTAGAAAACATTGACGAATCCTTACAAGGACTTTATGAGCAAACAGATACTGGGTATCAGCTTAAAGTTACAGGCATTCCTGAGCCAGAGAAAGAAGATTTAAGTGGCCTCAAGAATAAAGTTGATGAGTTGTTGCGAGAAAAGAAAGCAGCATCGCAGAAAGCGCGGGAAGCAGCGGAAGAAGCAGACGCAGCAAGACTTGAAGCAGCAAAGAAAGGCAATGATACAGAGGCTCTAGATAAATCTTGGCAAGAGAAGTTTAACGCTAGGGAAATAGAGCTAAAGAAAGAGCTAGAATCTTTGTCAGGCACTCTTGTAAAACTAACAAGTGGTCAAACGGCAACTAAGATAGCGGCAGAAATCGCAGTACAAGGTTCGGCAGATGTTTTATTGCCACACCTAGAAAGGCGATTAAAGACAGAATTTAGGGACGGCAGTCCTGTTACTGTTGTTCTAGACAAAGATGGTAAGCCGTCAGCAATGTCCATTGATGAGCTTAAAGCAGAATTCCAGAATAGCGCAGCTTTTGCTCCGTTAATTGTGGGAACAAAAGCCAACGGCGCAGGGCGTACAGGTGGCAATGAATCTAGCGGGGCTGGAGTCAATGAAGTGAGTCGGTCGGAGTTTGACCGAATGAACCAAGCGCAACGCGCAAACTTCGCCAAAAACGGCGGTAAACTTAAAGACGATTAAAGGTAATCTCTCATGGCTAATGTTCTAACTGACTTAGCGGCAGACATCTACAAGGCGGCAGACATTGTTGGCCGTGAGCTTGTTGGTGTTATCCCTTCAGCAACAATTAACTCAGACGCAACTGCTCGTGCAGCACAGGGCGATACTATCCGCTCATTCGCTACTCGCAACGCGACTGTTACAACCGTTTCACCTTCAATGACTATCCCTGAAGGTACAGACCAAACTGTAGACAATAAGACTATGGCTCTTAGCACTACAGCATCTGTTCAGATTCCGTGGACAGGCGAAGACATGAAGCACGTCAACAACGGCGCAGGCTTTGAAACTATCTACGGTGACCAGATTCAGCAAGCTATGCGTGCTATCTCTAACCAAATCGAAGCAGAAGTTGCTGCGGATGTAGCTAAGAACGCTTCACGCGCTTTTGGTATTGCAGGCACAACTCCTTTCGCTAACAACTTTGCGGAAGTTGCTGAGATTCGTCAGATTCTCGTAGATAACGGTATGCCTTCAAATGACGGTATGGCTTCTATTGTGATGAACAGCGTTGCGGGTACTAACCTGCGTCAACTGGCTTCACTGCAATCAGTCAATACTGCGGGTTCTAGCGACCTGCTACGTCAAGGCACTTTGCTCGACCTCCAAGGTCTGATGATCAAAGAGTCTGCGGGTATTTCAAGCCACACTAAAGGCACTGGCGCAAGCTACATTACTGACGGCACTTACGCTGTTGGCGCTACTGCAATTACAGTTGACGGCGGTACTGGTACTATTCTCGCAGGTGATGTAATCACTTTCGCGGGTGATACTAACAAGTATGTCGTAACTGGCGCTCTTGCAGGTGGTGTTGTAACTATCGGTGCTACTGGTCTACGCGAGTCACTTGATGATGGCGTTGCTCTTACTGTTGGTGATAGCTTCACTGGTAACGTAGCTTTCCACAAAGCTGCTGTTGAAATCGGTATGCGTCCAATGGCACAACCTACTGGCGGTGACGCTGCGGTTGACCGTCTGACAGTACAAGACCCAGTTAGCGGTCTCGTGTTTGAAATAGCTGCCTACAAAGGCTACAACAAGGCGATGTTTGATGTGTCTTGCTTGTACGGCTACAAAGTATGGAAGCCTGACTTCGCTGCTGTACTTCTCGGCTAAACGGAACGGGGGGCTTCGGCTCCCCTTTTCCCTTTCTGGGGTTATCATGGCAAAAGATTCAAGACTCACTCGTTTAGGTCTGGATAAGTACAACCAACCAAAGCGCACTCCTAATCATCCGACCAAATCTCATGTTGTTGTCGCTAAAGAAGGCGATGAAATAAAAACAATTCGATTCGGACAGCAGGGAGTTTCAGGTTCACCTAAACGCGCTAACGAAAGCAAAGCTGACACTGCTCGTAGGGCTTCTTTTCAGGCAAGACACGCTGAAAACATAAAGAAGGGAAAGATGAGCGGGGCGTATTGGTCAAATAAAGTTAAGTGGTGATTTTATGTACAACAAAGGCAAGAAGAAGCCGAAAGGCAAGTAGGGATATTAAATGGCTACCTTGATTGTTGAAAATGGCTCTATTATCGCAGGTGCTAACACCTATGTGACTATAGCTGAATACATAGCCTACGCTGAAGGCTTTGGCGTTACGGTTGAAGATACTAATGCTTTCAAAGTACAGCTAATCAAAGCTGCCCAATATATCGCTAGCAAAGAATCGCAGTTAATGGGTGATATGGTAGAGCGTTATCAGCCGCTATCTTATCCACGAAACAATCTGACCGACTTGGATAACTTCAGTTGGCAGAATAACGAAATACCTACACTGGTGAAGAATTGCCAGATGTCGCTCGCACTAGACATACAAGCGGGTGAAGATTTATATAACCTTTCACAATCTGGCTCGGTAGGCATTAAGAGTGAAGAAGTGAAAGGCGCAGTTAAGGTTGAATACGCTATAGCTGACAGCCAAAGAATCG